>OGQS01001532.1_pt1 | contig 11859 bp, 9 predicted proteins | sample 1553331 | NCBI WGS metagenome assembly OGQS01 (sample SAMEA2580012, study PRJEB22360) | human gut metagenome | biome: human gut; feature: human-associated habitat; material: faeces | place: Denmark | collected 2008/2010
CCCCCGCGTCCGGCGGTACGCCGTGCGCGGGGGGGCTTTTATCTCCAGAGGAGGTAATCAGAATGGCAAATTATACACAGCACTATCACCTGCACCAGTGGGAGCCGGAGGACAGCTTCCTCCGCACCGACTTCAACGGAGATCTTTCGGCCATTGACGCCGCGCTGCTGGGGCTTGAGCGGGACAAATGCCGCGCAGCCATCGGGCGGTACACAGGGGATGGGGAGCTGAGCTACACGGTATCGCTGGGCGCAAGACCCAAGCTGGCTGTGGTGGACAACACTTCATCCTTTTCCTCCGGCTATGAGCTGGGGCTGGATGGAATGAATGAGCGGAGCGTGATTATTACGGAAGATGGGTTCCGGGTGAACGGTTCTCCCCACGGCCTGAACCAGGAGGGGACGCTGTACCGCTATTATGCGTTCCTGTAGACAAAGAAAACCCCCGGGCCCAAGGGCCCGGCCGCATAAGGGTATCATTTAAAACCGTCCAGGGTTCAGTAAGTTGGGACACATGCTACACACCGTGTGGCATGTGTCCTGCTTTTAATTATACTTCAATTACATATCCTTGTTGAAATTAGAATACACTTGCGTTATCATTTTCTTTAGTCAATCACGATTTCCAAGAAAGGGCAAATAAGTATGGCTGATGTTGTTGATATTCCGGAATTCAGAGCATTTTATTATACAGATGATACGCCCCGCCAGTTTTATACCCTCCGGCGATACGAGGATGAGAGCGGGTCTGGGGAAATGCACTGTTATAATATTGCGCCAGGTATTCAACTGTCTTTTAATGATCTAAATCTAAGTTCTTGCTATCAGCCACTAAATGTCCAAAAAGATTTTTTAGAAATAAATTATTGCCTTGAGGGCGGACACGAAGTTGAAATGGTCGGAGGCGGAATTACCTTCTTGGGTGAAAAGGATTTAAGTATATCTGGCCTATACCATGATAAACGGGTTATTGTCAATTCAAGAATCCCTTTCAATAAATATAAAGGTATAACCATTCTCTTGGAGCTAGAAACAGCCCAGACGACTCTCGACAATGAATTCTCTAAGTGGCATATAGACTTGCAAAAAATCCGCACAACTCTATGTCCGGAAGGACGTGTTCTTTTAATAAAATCCAAACAAAAAATCGACCATATTTTTGCAGAGATCTTGAGCGTTGAGAACCAGATAAGATTGCCGTATTACTGGCTGAAAATCCTGGAAATCTTACTTTTATTAAGCCAACTGGATAACAGTTATGTGGAGCCGCCCCAACAGTTTACGGAGAAAGTATCCCGGCGGACTCAACAGGTCTATCAGTATATTATTGAAAATCCTTTTACACAAAAAAATATTTCTGAGATAGCAGAGATTTATGGGGTTTCGGAATCAAGTATGAAACGCTGCTTTAAGTCAATTTCCGGTGCTTCTCTAGGCACGTTTATGAAAAGGAAACGGATGGAGGCTGCTGCGGAATTACTTAGGTCAGAGCCGACATTGAGTGTGGGTGAAATTGCCAGTCTTGCAGGGTATGAAAATCAAGGAAAGTTTTCTGGGGCATTCAAATCAGTATACGAAATGACTCCTATCGCATATCGTTTGAAATACTCGTGACCTAAATGGATTAAGACTTGACCTAAACAGTTATAGACGAATATATGATCTTGTGCTATCATAATTGACGTTAATTAGAGAATGGTGAAAAGAGCCGCGTTCAGCGGTTCTTTTTAAGGGTGTTAGTTAGCGATGTCTAACCTCGAGCGAATGGGGGGCAAATCAGTTGTTCAGTATGGGGATCAGTGCGCGAATTGTAAAACGTATTATAACCTTGCTAATTGTGACTTTGGGAGTCGTTACTCTCAGTTTTTGCTTGCAGATATTTACCGGTACAGATCCGGCAGAAATGCTTGTAAGAAAGACTACATTGTTCGCAACAGAAGAGCAAATCCAAGCAATGAGAGTTGAACTTGGCCTGGATGGTACACTCTCTGAGCAATATGCAGATTATATAAAAGGACTACTTACCGGGGACTTGGGTATTTCAATTACCAATCGAAAGCCTGTCATTGATAATATTAGAAATGCCCTTCCTGTTACATGTATGTTAGTTATTATGTCTATGCTCTGGGTTGCTATTTTAACCGTTTTAATATCAGCGTTTTCTGTCATATGGAAAGACAAAGCATTTGACCATGCAACAAGAGTTATCTGCATAATTGGTATATGTGTTCCGAGTTTTTGGCTGGCACTCATTCTGCTAATTGCTTTTGCAGTTGAGATTCCGATATTTAGTGTGATTTCAGACGGGAGTATTAAATCCCTTATATTGCCATCTATTTCTATTGCCATTCCAATTGCTTGTATTTCTATCAGAGTTTTGCGCGCTGCTGTAATAAACGAATTAAAAAGTGACTATGTTACTTACGCTAAAGCGAGGGGGTTTTCCACATCTAAAATTGTATACGGCGAGGTCCTGAGGAACGCATTTCCATCGGCCATAACACTTTTCGCACAATATTGCGCATCAGTTTTTGGAACCTCTGCACTGATAGAAACTGTCTTTTCCATTCAGGGTCTTGGATACTATTTAACTGAAGCGTGCGAAAGTATGGATGTATATGGAATATCGGGTGTGGTACTTATTTGCGCAATCCTATTTGTTCTTTTTAATACTGCAGCAGACATCTTCTCGGGCATTATTTGCCCTGCGTATAGGAGGAAACGTGTATGAGGAAACATCCACAAATTGTCATTGGTGTTTTGCTTATTGCGTTATTTATTTGTATTGCGATAACTGCACCCCTCCTTGCCCCAAATGACCCAAATGCAACAAACCTTGCACTAAAAAATGCCCCGCCATCAGCCGAGTATCCTCTTGGATGCGATCAAATGGGGCGGTGTGAACTTTCGCGCTTAATTTACGGAGCGCGATATTCACTAAGCCTTACGGTGCCTGTGCTGATAGTACTAGCAGCGATTGCATTGTTTATTGGATGCTACACTTCTTATAAAGGTGGCCTAATAGATGAGGTCATCCGATTGTTGTGCGATATATTTATGGCATTTCCGCTTTTAGTAATAGCAATGTCATTAGTGTCAGTTATTAACAATTCTGTTGCGAGCATTATCACTGCAATTGGTATTTCTATGTCTGCGTGGTTCTTACGCATGGCGCGTTCTTATGCAAAGACCGAGTGTGGAAAGGGGTATGTAGAATCCGCAAGAGTATCTGGTGCATCTGCAATGCGGATCGTACTTCACCACATTATCCCGAATGTATTGCCACAGTTTGTTGTCTATTTTACCACGGGAATAGCATCAGCAATTCTATCGGTATCAAGTTTTGCATTTTTGGGTGTGGGCCTTATTGCTGGTACTCCGGAGTGGGGAGCCATGCTTAATGACGCTCGAAACAGCATTTATACAAATCCCGCCCTAATTGTTTATCCCGGCATATGCCTCATTATCTGTTGTGCGGGCTTTAATTTATTAGGTGAAGGTATTCGGGATTTTATTGGCAAGGAGGACCAGATCAGTGTTTCTTGACGTCAGAGATCTCACTATTACTCTCAAAACGGGTGAAGAAATTGCAAAGGATATTTCTTTTTCAATAGATGGAGGAGAAATGTTGTCCATTGTGGGCAGCTCTGGGGCAGGAAAAACGACGGTATGCAAGGCCGTTATGGGCTTACTTAGTTCTAATTATTCCATTTCAGGTGAGGTGCTTTATAGGGGGGAAAACTTGCTGCACTGTTCAAAGAAACGATTGCAGGCAATCTACGGTAAAGAAATATGCTATATTATGCAAAACCCCATGACAGCATTTAATCCATCGCTGCGTATTGGAAGGCAATTAGAAAAAACATGTTACTTACATAACCCCCAAATATCGCGGCAGGAATTACAACTATTAGTGAGCAACACACTACAACAGTTGGGCCTTGATGATTTGAAACGGATACTGAAGAGTTACCCTGATGCCCTTTCAGGTGGGATGTTGCAGCGGATTATGATTGCAGCAGCACTAATCAATCAGCCTACTATATTGGTTGCTGATGAAGCGACTACAGCAATAGATGCCTGTAACCGAATTGAATTGATGCAATTACTTAGGCAGTTATGCAGTGGCGGCATGGCGATCTTATTTGTTACACATGATTTAAGAGCGGCGTCAATGGCGGATCGAATTTTAATAATGAATGATGGCCAGTTGGTCGAGGCAGGGACAACAGAGCAGATATTCAATGAACCTAAAGAAGAATATACAAAATATCTGCTTAGTGCTTGTACGTTGGAAAGGCGGTGATTATCTATGATTGAGGCGAAAGATGTAAGTTGCACTTTTGCCCGCAATCCGTTTTCCAAAGAGGGATTCATGGCGGTTTCCCCAGTTTCAATCCAATTCATTGATGGTGAACGGTATGCCATCGTTGGTGAGTCAGGGTCAGGTAAGACAACACTCGCCAGAATGATTGCGGGCCTCCAGCGTCCTACGACGGGGAATATCTATGTCGATGGGATGCCTGTTTACGGTAAACACAAGGTTCATACAAATTACTTCAAGGAAGTCCAAATTATTCAACAGGACTCTTCATCTGCATTAGATCCTAAAATGTCCGTGGGTAGATCAATCGAAGAACCTCTTTTGTGTTTTTTTCATTTAGACAAAGGAGAACGCAAAAAAAGGTGTCATGATCTGATGGATTTATGTAATTTGCCTGTTGAATACTACTCGCGTCTTCCCGCAGAATTATCTGGGGGCGAGCAAAAACGAGTCGCTATTGCAAGGGCCTTGGCAGCAGAACCTAAGTGTCTAATTTTTGATGAGGCAACAAATGGCTTTGACCTTCCTTTACGCAAGAAGATCATTGAAGAAATTGTTGACTTGCAGAGGAAACTCGCATTTACCCTTATATTTATTACACATGATATGGAGTTAGCCGTCGTTATTGCTGACGTAATTTTGGTTATGAGAAATTCCACCTTGATTGAACAGGTTGAATTTTCTGGAGATATATCAGTATTTACAAGCGAATACAGCAAGACGCTTTTATATGCGAGTGGAATTACTGATACATAATCATTGTTGGAATTGATCATAGCAGAAATAAAATGAAAGGATAGTTTGCGATGAAATTCAAAAGACTTGCAACGATTCTTATGGCTGCGGCCATGATGGTTTCGTTGGTTGCCTGTACAGGCGACAATGGCGAAAACTCAGAAACGCCTGTTACTTCGGGCAATGATGTTGTGGAGGAAACGGAAACCAACCACATCACTTTGGCCGAAAGTTGGGGATTTGAAAATTTCTATACAATTATGACGCCCGATGTATCGGCAAGCAACTTCGGTATCACATATTATCTTAGCAATTTCTACGATGTGCTTGTAGAATATCAAGATGGAGAATACGTTGGTGGTCTGGCCGAGGATTGGACAATTAGCGAAGATGGAACGGTCTACACATTCAATCTACGGCATGATGTGAAATTTTCTGATGGTAGCGATCTGACTGCGGAAGATGTTGCCAAATCGCTTTTGGCCGTTCCCATCAATTTGGGGCAATACAATGGAACCTATGGCCGCCTGTCTACAATTATTGAAGATGCAGTGGTCGTTGATGACTATACTGTTGAAATGCATCTGACGCAACCTTATTATAATGCGCTGCGGGAGCTGTGTTTGGCGAATCCATTCGGAATCGTATCGAGTGAACAACTTAATGATGATTTAACGAAAAAGGATACTTTTGAAACTGCAACCTATGGTACAGGTCCCTATATGTATGCTGGAGATAATGACGGGCAGACCTGGAATTTCGAGAGCAATCCCTACTATTGGGGTGAAAGACCTGATGTTGAGAGTTTTTCTATCAAGAGCATTCCTGACAATGATGCTAAAATTCTCGCATTGAAAAACGGGGAGATTGATTTTGTCGCAGGAATCACGAACGTCTCCAACGAAAGTTTTGTGGAAATGCAAAACACTGAGGGATTTGGCGCCAAGGTTGACGACAAATCTTTCCGCACCGGATATATTGGTTACAATTTAAGTAGCTCTATGTTCGGTGATGAAGTTGTTCGCCAAGCCATTACATTGGCCTTAGACAAAGATGCAATTTCTGAGAGCATTTATGGCGGCCTGTATGAAAAAGCAGATACATTCTTCCCGAAGACCCTACCCTATTGTGATGTAGAGCAAACCGTATACTCTTATGATATAGACAGGGCAAACCAATTGCTTGATGAAGCAGGATACATTGATACGGATGGCGATGGCATCCGTGAAAAGGACGGTGAGAAACTATCCTCTCCGTTCCAGTACCAAGCAGGCTCCGCTTCTGATGATAACTTGGTTGTTTATATCTGCGACCAGTTAGGGAAAATCGGAATCGAACTTACACCGCAGTCTGCACAAATGATGGACTGGTATGCAATGATTACAACTGGAGAGTACGGCCTTACCTTATTTAAAACACAAGGCGGTTTCTATGATCCGGGCAATACGATCGGTAATATCGATCCCAGCATGGCCATGGACCCAATTATCTCCCAGGTCGCTGCATACTTGCCGGGCGGTGCCGATCTGATTACAGAATTGGAATCTACTACTGACGAGGAACGAATCCAAGAGATTTATGGAATTATTTTGACTACGATGGCGGATCAGTGCCTTACTACACCTCTGGTGTATCCTCACCAACTTGCAGTATATAGTGATAAGATTGCAAACTACGATTTTCCGCCTGATGCAAACTTTACTGCTGTACAAAATATCACATTAAAGTGAGCATTTTCCCATTCTGCAAACGGCGTGCTATGCAAAACATAGCACGCCGTTTGTAGAAAGAGAAACGACATATTGCAAATAGATTACAGAGAAGTTATGTTAAACCATATATTTGCTCTGCCGGTTGAAAGGAGTCCAGATATTGGTGAGCAATCAATCAAAAGGAATTAAGCGGATTCTCAGTTTTGCCGGCAGATACAGGGGCCTCTTGACTTTTGCCCGTTGCCTTTCCGGCATCAGTGCGTTGTTTATTATAGGCCCTTTTATCTGTGTATATTTTGCGGCAAGAGAACTTATCGCTGTATTTTTAGGCGATCAATTGAATGGCCAAGCATTATTGAATTGGGGCCTTTTTGCATTAGGATTAGAACTCGTGGGAGTAGTACTCTACTTTTTGGCTTTGCTATCTTCTCATATCGTTGCGTTCCATATTCAAAAAAACCTGCAGATGGCAGCATTAAGGCACCTTGCTCATATGCCAATTGGCTATTTTAATGCCAATCCAAGCGGAAAATTGCGTAAAATAATTGATGAAAACAGTTTTCAAACGGAGACCTTTATTGCACATCAGTTGCCAGATTTAACAGGCGCCCAAGTAACCCTGATTGCTGGTGTTTGCTTTATGATCATTTTTGACTGGCGTATTGGAGTTCCACTTATTATCTTATATGGAATGGCCTTTTATCTGCAAAGCTCTCTCATGGGAAAGAATAGTGCTGAGTTTATGAGAATTTATCAAGACGCTCAAGAAACAATGAACCATGAGGCTGTTGAATATATTAGAGGAATCGCCGTTGTCAAGGTGTTCGGACAAACTGTAAAGTCGTTCGCCAAATTTCATAATGCGATAGAGACCTATAAAAAGTACGCACTTGCTTATACTATGTCTTGCAAGAAAGGCATGGTTGCATTTAATGCTATCGTAAACTCATCCTTTTTAGTGCTGGTTCCGATTGGCTTTCTAGTTGGATTTACGACCCCGACACTCAGAGATTTTATTCAAAGTTTTCTGTTTTACGTGATTTTCTCTCCGGCATGCGCAGTGATGCTTAATAAAATTATGTATATGACTAGTTATAAAATGCAGGCAGAGGAGTCTATGCGTAGAATCGATATGATTTTAACTTCTAAACAGCAACCAGAACCAGCGATCCCCCAATATCCTGATACATATGAGGTCGCTTTTGAAGATGTGACATTTGCATATGATAATACCGATCACCCCGCAGTTTCACATCTCACTTTTATGGCAAAAGCAGGAGCAATAACGGCCCTTGTGGGACACTCCGGGTCAGGTAAAAGCACAGCGGCCAGTCTGATCCCTCGGTTCTATGACGTGCAGGATGGCGCAGTAAAAATTGGCGGCGTTGACATCAGGGAAATCCCACAGGGTGATTTAATGAAAATGGTGGCATTTGTGTTCCAAGACCCCAAGTTGTTTAAGGATAGCCTATTAGAAAACATAAGAGCCGGAAGACCATCGGCAACCCGTGAGGAAGTTCTAAAGGCAGCTCATCTGGCGCAGTGCGACGACATACTGAAAAAGCTTCCAAACGGAATAGATACAATTATTGGAAGTCAAGGTATATACCTGTCCGGGGGCGAAACACAGCGCATTTCTATTGCCCGCGCTATTTTAAAAGATGCTCCTATTGTAGTTTTAGATGAGGCGACAGCATATGCTGACCCCGAAAATGAGCATCAAATCCAGAAGGCCTTTGATGGACTTATAAAGAATAAAACGGTTATTATGGTTGCACATCGGCTTTCGACTGTCCAGGATGCAGACCAAATATTGGTGATGAAAAACGGTGCGATAGCGGAAAGCGGAACACATTCTGATTTGATAAAGCATCAGGGCGAGTATGCTAAAATGTGGGACAATTATAACAAAACGGTGCAGTGGCATATAGAAAGTTGAGGTGCTGTCTATGCTAAAACGTGCGTTTGCATTAAGCGATCAAGGCGCAAAAGATTTAGCGAAAGGAATTATAGCAACTGCCTGCGCCAATTTGATACAGATCATTCCAGCAAGTTTGTTGTTGATGGTAGTAATGATGCTTTTAGAAAAAGCGGCGGGGACTCAAGTTAATGTAGGTCGGAATATTCCGTTCTTTGTCGGAATTACCCTGGTGCTTTTTGGCATGATCGCGATTGCCCAATTAGTACAATACAATTTGACATACACTGCTGCATATAAGGAAAGTGCAAACCGAAGAATTGTGCTGGCTGAAAAACTCAGAAAACTTCCACTGTCATTCTTTGAAAAGAAAAATTTAGCCGATCTGACAACTACTATTATGGGGGATTGTACAGCATTAGAAAGGACATTTTCTAATGCGATTCCACAGTTGTTAGGCACAATTCTTATGTTTGTTATTATGTCCGTGGGGCTGGCAGTTTTAGACTGGAGGATGGCTCTTTGTATTATTGTCCCGGTACCAGTTGCCTCAATTGTTGTTGTTCTTGCTCGTAAGGCACAGAGTAAGGCGGAACTTGAAAATCTGGAGGCAAAAAGGTGCGCCTATGACGCAGTACAAGAATATATTGATACTATAAAAGAATTAAAAGCATACTCAAAAACGGATGTATACTTGGATGAACTTGATAAAAAGTTAGAGAATGTTATTCGTTGTTCCTTCCAAAATGAGTTAGCCCCCGGAGCATCTACAACAGCTGCTCAGTTCATCCTGCGCTTTGGTTTAGTTGCTGTTTTGCTTATAGGGGGAAACTTGGTGATTGAAGGTATGCTTTCTATTCCCATGCTCATACTGTTCCTTCTTTTCGCTGGTCGAATCTATGATCCATTCACCAACTGTTTCATGCTATTAGCGGAGGTTTTTGCCGCACTTGTAAGCATTGGCCGGATGAAACAGATAGACAATACACAGGAACAAACCGGCTCAGACTGTTGCAATAACATTGGCTGCGATATTGAGTTCAAGGATGTTTACTTTTCTTATAACGAGGAACCAGTTCTGACAGGAGTATCTTTTGTAGCAAAGCAAGGCGAAATAACTGCTTTAGTCGGGCCATCTGGCAGTGGAAAATCAACAGTTTCAAAATTAGCAGCGCGTTTTTGGGACGCCGATTCCGGACTCATAACACTTGGAGGCATAGATGTCAAAACTGTTGAACCAGAAGTATTGTTAAAAAACTATGCAATCGTATTCCAGAATGTCACCCTTTTTGACGAATCGGTAATGGAAAATATACGGCTTGGCCGTAGCGGAGCTTCTGACGAAGATGTTAGAGCCGCAGCAAAGGCCGCCCAATGTGATGAGTTTATTGATCGTTTACCGCAAGGCTATGACACGAATATCGGGGAAAACGGAAGTAAATTATCCGGTGGCGAGCGCCAGCGCATTTCTATTGCCCGTGCCTTGCTAAAAAATGCTCCTGTTATTCTTCTCGATGAAGCAACTGCATCTATGGATGCAGAAAGTGAAACAATGGTACAAACTGCCTTGTCAGCGTTATTAAAAGGTAGGACAGTGATAGTTATTGCGCATCGAATGAGGACCATAGCAAATGCAGACAAGATAGTTGTTTTGGACAAAGGAAAAGTGACTGAAGTGGGGACTCCCAGCGAGTTGGCTAAAAAAGGCGGGTTGTATGCGCATTTGGTTGCACTCCAGCAGAAACAGCAAATGTCTTCCTTACCGACATGAACGTCCTAAGAGGGAAATATGAAAAGAAAACAGCAAGCCACCACATCGGGTGAAGATTATTTAGAGGCAATTTTAGTGCTCCAAATGCAGAAAGGAACAGTGCGCTCTGTTGATGTCGCCCGGCATATGGAGGTGTCAAAGCCCAGCGTGAGCCATGCGGTGGCGACCCTGCGGGATGGAGGTTTTCTGACGATGGACAGCGACTATTTCCTGCACCTGACCGACATTGGCCGGGAAGTGGCGGAACAGATTTACGAAAAGCACCGTTTCTTTACCGAGCGTCTGATTGCCGCCGGCGTGGATCCGAAAACCGCAGAGGCAGATGCCTGCCGGATTGAGCACGTCATCAGCGACGAGAGTTTCCAAAAATTAAAGAAACAACTCATGTAACCTGTGGAGATCGAACTCATTACACCAAGAGTGTCTTCGAAATTGAGGATGACCAATATGCAAAACGATCCGCGCTCCCGAATTCTCCTATTGCTACAACTTCTCCTGAAGCAGACAGATGAGCACCACTACGCAACTGGCGCGGATATTCTCCGTTTTTGGGAGACTCATGGCATCCAGACCACCCGGAAAAATGTGTACAGCGATATCCAACTGCTCATGGACTTCGGCCTGGACGTCATCTGCATCAAAAGCACGCAAAACCGCTACTTCGTCGGTTCCCGGCTGCTTGAGCTGCCGGAACTGAAACTGCTGGTGGACGCTGTGGAGTCCTCCCACCTCATCACAGAGAAGAAAAGCACCGCCCTCATTGAGAAGTTAGGCCATCTTACCAGCAGACACAACGCCGCGCTCCTGAACCGCCCCGTCTACATGGACGGCACGGCCAAGCCGGACAACGAGGCCGTGTACTACGCCATCGACGCGATCCAGACGGCGATTCACAAACAACGGGCCATCTCCTTCCAGTATTTCGAGTACACGCCGAAAAAGGAAAAGGTCCTGAAACACAAGGGCTACCGCTATGGATTCAGCCCCTATGTCCTCATCTGGAGCCGGGATTTCTATTACGCCGTGGGCTGGTCGGAAAAGCACGGCAAACTGGCCCAGTTCCGGGTGGACCGCATGACGGCCATCCAGGATTCAGATGCCCCTTACATAGCGGATCCGTCCTTTGACCCAGCGTCCTACATCCGGGAAATCTTTGGCATGTATCACGACATGCCCCAGCGGGTGACGCTGCTGTGTGAGAACCGCACCATGCGAAACATCATAGATCACTTCGGGGAGGATGTGGACACGGAGGTGGTGGACGCCAACCACTTCCGGGCCACCGTGGATGTGGCGCCCACCCCGCCGTTCTTTTCCTGGGTGTTCACCTTCGGCGGCGCTATCCGCATCGAGGAGCCTGCGGAGGTACTGGAGAAGATGCGGGACATGGCCGCATGGCT
>OGQS01001533.1_pt1 | contig 11848 bp, 10 predicted proteins | sample 1553331 | NCBI WGS metagenome assembly OGQS01 (sample SAMEA2580012, study PRJEB22360) | human gut metagenome | biome: human gut; feature: human-associated habitat; material: faeces | place: Denmark | collected 2008/2010
CTCTATCTCCTCCACATCGTCTTTTACCGGATGCTGCATCACTGCAATGTATACCGGATTCTGAGCTATTGGCATATGGTAGCTGCCAAGCTGTTTAACAGGAGAAACCTGAACCTGCAGAAGTTCACCGTCTTCAAACCCATATTCCTTCATACATGCAAGGATCTCTGATACAGTTTCCAAAGTAATGGCATTTGCCACGATCCGCACCGCCGGATTTAAGTTTAACAGGGTACCAATGATCTCCTTCATCTTTCCGCCGCTGCCGCACTGTCTTCCAATTGTAATAATTGTGTGATTCATCATAAGCAAGTCCTCCTTTTTCTGATAATTCTATTCTATCACTCTTTGAATTAAGAAAAAAGACTTTCTTCCTGTTTTCCGCTAACAATTTTGTAATACTGTTTCGAAGTCACCATGTAGACAATGATATAGAATAATGCAAATACTAAATAGGAGCACACTGTCACCAGAATCAGGAATTTTCTGTCAGAAAAAGCAAGCAGATGCACCATTTTTTCTATCATTGGAAATGCAAATGCCGTATGAATTCCGGCAGCCACAAGAGGCAGGAAGAATACTGTCATTACCTGAGAATTGATCGTCTGACGCACTTCTTTCTGTGTCATCCCCACTTTCATCAGAATCTGGAATCTGTCCTGATCCTCATAGCCTTCTGTAATCTGTTTATAATAAATGATCAGCACCATTCCAAGAATGAATACGACTCCAAGAAGGATTCCAAGGAAGAACAGACCGCCGTACAAAGCCTGGTAATCAGCTCTTGATGCGGCTCTGCTGTCTGTAGAAGCTCCAAAAAATAGGGTATCTGATTCCTCTGATTCCTGTTCAGCCAATGCATTGATTTTCTTGTCAATCTCGTTTTGAATCTGGATCTGCTCTTCATCTCCACAGGACAGATCAAAATTGTAGTACCATTTCTCATAAGAACCATTGACACCGTAAACGGAAACATTTCCTTCTTCCAAAGCTTTTATATCTTCCAGTCCGGAAACCACCAGATAGAAGCTGCTGTTCATATTTGCCATATTATTTCCATTTGAAATCATTTTATCCAAATGTCCTTTAATCCTCCATGTCCCGGAATTCTCCACCGTGATCTGATCATAGGGGAAATCGGAATCTTTCGCATACAGATACGCTTCCCCGGGAGCAAGCTCCAGATTCGTCCCCATGATCCGATTATACGCTTCCAACGGCAGAGCATAGAACATTTTTAAATGATCAAATGTATTCACTTCATTGACTCCCGGAGCATTCTCCGGATTAAAATAGATTTCATTTTTTGAAACAATTCCACTGACTGTAAGCATCCGGTAATTCTCCGGATTCTCCGCGGTCTGGTTATGTTCTTTCAAAACCTTCTGTACAAGCTCTATAATCTGTCCATTCTGATTCTCTTTCATTTCTTCCGTCTGCTCCGGTTTCGTGTACATCTCAATCTGGACAGATTTCGGATATCGAAGATTCAAGCCATGTTCCATACTCAGATACAGGCTGGTTGTAGAAGATACCATAACCAGAACCATTGTGGACAGAATACAAATAGACGCTAATCCTGCCCCATTTCGTTTCATACGGTAAATCATGGATGAAAGTGAAATAAAATGATTTGTTTTATAATAATATCCTTTCTTTTTCTGCATTATTTTACAAAATGTGACCGAGCCGGCAATAAATAACAGATACGTTGCAAGGATTACCAGCACGACGGCAACCATAAACCAGATCATCGCTACAAGCGGATCTTTGATTGTCAGGGATAAATAATAAGCCACACCAAGCAGAAGCAACCCGAGTACTGCAAAGATCCAGTTTGCCTTCGGAGGTTTCTCTCCTGTCTTTTCACTTTTTAAAAGTTCTACAGGTTTTAACCGATAGACGGACACGATCATCCGAAGCATGATTAATGCAAAAATGACCAGGAATAACAGTGCCGTAGCCACAAGTGCCGGAACACTGATTTTCATAGAAAGTCCGGCATTACTTCCAAGTATCTTCGCTGCCAGAAGTTCCCCTAATTTAGAAAACAGGATTCCTCCCACGATCCCTCCTGCAATCGTCAGAACACTGATGATCAGATTCTCAAGAACCATGATTTTTACAAGGTCAATTTTTCCCATTCCAAGGATGTGATACAGTCCAAACTCTCTCTGTCGTCTGCGGATCAGAAATGAATTTGTGTAATACAGAAGGATCAGAGAAAAGATTGCGATCACACCGGAACCAAATCCAAGGATCATCTGCATAGTATCCCCACCTTTAATCTGGGCAAACTGCGGACTCACTGCAAGATAATCGATCAGATAGAACATCATAACCATACAGATACAAGTGATCAGATAAGGAAGATACAGCTTCTTATTTTTCTTAATTCCATTAACGGAAAGTTTCAGATAAAGTCCACTTTTCATTGTCTCTCACCACCTGTCGCAAGCATTGTAAGTGTCGCTGAGATATTCTGATAGAACTGTTCATCTGTCTGTTCGCCTTTATATACCTGGTGGAAAACTTCTCCGTCTTTAATAAATAACACTCTCCCGGCCTTGCTCGCTGCTTTGACAGAATGTGTTACCATAAGGATCGTCTGTCCCGATTGATTGATCCGCTCAAATACCCCGAGCAATTCATCCGTTGATTTCGAATCGAGTGCCCCGGTCGGCTCATCCGCCAGGATCAGTCTCGGATCTGTGATCAGCGCTCTCGCCACTGCTGCACGCTGCTTCTGTCCTCCTGATACTTCATACGGATACTTCTCCAGAAGTCCTGCAATTCCAAGTTCTTTCACGATTGGCATCATCCTGACATTCATTTTCCTGTAATCAACTCCCTGCAGTACCAATGGCAGTAAGATATTGTCCTTTAGATTAAATGTATCCAAAAGATTGAAATCCTGAAATACAAACCCAAGATGATCTCTCCTGAACTTGGACAGATCCTTCTCACGGATTGCTGATAACGGTTTTCCATCCAGATAAACTTCCCCTTCAGTTGGTTTATCCAATGCCGCCAGCATGTTCAGTAATGTCGTCTTCCCCGAGCCACTCTCTCCCATGATTGCTACATATTCGCCCTCTTCTACTGAGAATGTTACCTTAGAGAGTGCCTGTACCTGATTACCGCCAAAACGGGGACGGTATATTTTTTTCAAATTTTCTACTTCCAAAACTGTCATTTCTTACGACCTCCTCTTCTTTCTTTCAACATCCTCAGTATAACAATACAGCCAGAATGCCAACATTGATTTCTGTGACATTCCAGCTGTCTGATGTGACAATTTTGTCACTTGCTTCTCTCTGTGTGATTTAGTGGTTTACTCTGTTCTCAACGGATACTCTGCCAGATCTATTGTAAAACTGCTGCCTTCCCCCAGCTTCGACACTACCGTGATCTGATGCCCAAGTTTCTTTGCCGCCATCTGACTCAGATACAGACCGATTCCCGTTGATTTCCGTTCCATTCTTCCATTATATCCCGTATATCCTTTTTCAAAGATTCTCGGCAGATCCTCCGGTGCAATCCCCATTCCGGTATCTGTAACTGTCAATTTCTTTTCTTCACTGACAATAATCGTCACAGTTCCTTTCAGTGTATATTTCACCGCATTGGACAACAGCTGTTCAATGATAAACGAAAGCCATTTCTCATCCGTCAAAACAATCTGATCTGTCCCTTCATAGATCAGACGGATTCTCCTTCGAATAAACTGTCCTGCATATTTACGGATCGATTTTCTTACAATTTCATCCAAAGGATACTGTGCGATTACCAGATCCTTCGTGCCACTGTCAAGACGCACATACCCAAGTGCCATCTCCACATACTGCTCCACCCGGAACAGTTCAGCTTTCAGATTCTGATTCGTCTCGGTATCTTCCTGCTGGAGTAATACATTCATCACAGCAATCGGTGCCTTGATCTGATGCACCCAGGTTGCATAATAGTCCTCCATATCCTGACCGGACTTCTCCCATCTGGCATGTTCTTTTCTTTGCTGTTGTTCTTCTTTTCTGATTAGCTCCTGATATCCTGACTCAATCCCATCTTGTGCGATTGGAAGCGAATCCTCATAAGGTCCTTCTCCTTGCAGCAAATGCTCCAGCTTCTGCCCGGTTTTCTTATACCGCAAATATCCACAGAGAAGAAAAAGTAATCCAAATGCCAGACACAACACTGTCGGATAAACCGCTGCCTTCAGATTAATCTCTTCCAGCACAAAAATCAGAAAAAAGATTCCCGCACACAGCAAACTCCACAGAAGCACAAATCGGATTCTTTTCAAATATTGTAAAAACATTTTTACTCCTTCTCGATGATATATCCACCGCCGACTTTCGTCTTGATAAAGCCTTCCATTCCCGCTTTTTCCAGCTTTTTCCTAAGTCTTCCGACATTGACTGTCAATGTATTTTCTTCGATATAATTGTCTGTCTCCCACAGCTTTGTCATTAGCGTGTCTCTGCTGACCACGCGTCCTTTATTCTCCATCAATGTCTGCAAGATACGAAATTCATTCTTTGTTAACTCAATTTTTTCTCCATTATAAGTCATTGTTGTATCATAGAGGTTCAGGATTGCTCCTCTATGTTCCAGCATCGGCACTTTTCCTGACAAATCATACGTTCTTCTCAGCAGAGCCTGAATCTTCGCTGTCAGTACACTTAAGTCAAATGGTTTTGCCACAAAGTCATCTCCGCCCATATTCATCGCCATGATAATATTCATATTATCCGCTGCCGAAGAGATAAAGATCACCGGCACGCTCGATATCTTACGGATCTCGCTGCACCAGTGGTATCCATTATAAAAAGGAAGCGTGATATCCAAAAGCACCAGATGTGGACCGTACTCTGCAAATGTCTCAAGAACCTTTGCAAAATCTTCCACATAACGTGCTTCATTTCCCCACGCTTCCATCTCTTTTTTAATTGCCCCTGCCATCACAAGGTCATCTTCTATGATTAGAATCTTATACATTCTGCGGATTCCCCTTTCGCTCTTATCCACTACTATATATCATAGTATACAGTATTTCAAGAGCACACGGTCATACCGTATCCGGCGAGATAACCCGCTGGATATGGATTGCAAGAAATCCGATTTCTTCTTTTGCGACCGGCTGTTTCAGCTGTCTGGACATATAGTCACACCCTCTCTTCGCCGCCTCTCCGGTCCTTGGGTAATTCTGAAAAATGAAATCATTAAAGTCTGCATTCGTCCCTTCGCCTTTACGGGTTCTCAGAATCATATAATACATATGGCTCATCAGACGTGTACACCCAAGTGAGCCGCTCTCCAGCTTCTGATCGAATTCCTGTTCAATCATGGCAATCCCTTCATTTACAATCCTGGTCGCATCCAGCGTCTGGGATACTGCCTCATCTGAAAGCCCGGCATGGATATGCAGCGTAATGAATCCGACTTCATCCTCTGAGATCTCATATCCGGTCAGCCGCTGGATGATCTCCCGCCCTTTCAGAGCCACTTGATACTCCTCTCCAAACAACACACGGATATCCGGTGTAAATGGATTCGGAAGCTGGCGGTTCTCCTTCGCTCTCTTCGCTGCAAGCGCAATATGATCTGCCAACGGAAGCAGCATCTCATGATTGATCTTCTGAAACACGTTCTCTGCTTCTTCAATGATCTTTCCTGTTGCCTCAATAAACTCCGGGCGGATTCCATTGACTGTTTTCAGAACAGACTCCTGCTTTCTTCTTGTGACAAGGGAATATACCTTGGCTCCGGGAAGTTTCTCGATCTGTTCTGTAGGTTTCTTTCCAAATCCCACACCGTTTCCGAGAAGGATCATCTCCTTCCCTGTCTCAACATGATATACAAGAATCCCATTATTATTCAGAACTTTAATGACTCGATACATCCCCCCGGAGCCTCTCTTTCTTTCTCTTAATTCAAGCTTACGATTTCTGCTGTCTTCTCAAGCTTCTCTACTTTTCCGCTCTTAGACATTCTGATCTCTTCACCTTCCTGAAGACTTGTAAATACAACCATACATTCATCGGATTTTGCATGCTCTTGGATATATTTTATATCAAAACCTATCAGTTTGTCACCCTTTTTTACTCGGTCTCCGTCATTTACAAAAGTTTCGAATCCTTTTCCATCCAGATTTACAGTATCCACGCCAATGTGAAGCAGATATTCGGTTCCGTCATCACTAGTCAGACCAACTGCATGTTTTGATGGGAAGATAAAAGATACAGTTGCATCTTCAGGCGCATAAGCCATTCCCTCTTCCGGGCGAACCAAATAACCGTCTCCCATCATTTTCCCTGCAAATGCTTCGTCACACGCTTCTTCGATCGGTGCTGCCACTCCTGTGAATGGAGAGCAAAGCTCTTTCTTTACAGTTCCGGCTGCAACAGTTTTGTTCTCATCTTTCTTCGCTTCATCTTTTGTTTCTGCACATTTATTCGTTTCTTCTGCGCTGTTTTCGTTTTCTTCCGGAAGATATTCCACATTCGGAGCTTTCTCCAGATAATCTTCCAGATTGGATTTAATCACAGAAACAGCCGGTCCGTAGATTACCTGGATTCCCTGTCCTTTTCTTACGATTCCGGATGGGTATGTCATTCTTAAGACATCTTCATTTACCAGTTCCGGCTTTACTACCGTACAACGAAGTCTTGTCGCACAGCAGTCTACATCAGAAATGTTTTTCTTTCCACCAAGTCCTCTTGTGATCAGTGCGCTCTTCTGATCTTCCGGTGTCATTTCATTTTCAGAATCTGCATCATTTCCATCTACTTTTGCTTTATAATCAGCTTTTGTATATAGCTTCGTTTCCGCATCATCATCTTCTCTTCCCGGTGTCTTCAGATTCAGCTTCAGAATCAAAGTACGGAAGATGATATAATATAAGAAGAAATAAATAATTCCAACCGGGATGATTCTGATCCAGCTTGTCTTAGCATTTCCCTGAAGGATACCGAAAAGGAACAGATCAATAAATCCACCGGAAAATGTAAGTCCTACTGCAATATTTAACATATGTGCGATCATATAAGCGGATCCGGCAAGGATCACCTGTACCACAAAAAGAATCGGTGCTACAAACAGGAATGAGAATTCCAGTGGCTCTGTGATTCCAGTCATCATACATGCAAGTGCTGCAGAAAGCAGAAGTCCGCCTGCCTGTTTCTTCTTCTCCGGTTTTGCACACTGATACATTGCAAGTGCCGCACCCGGAAGACCAAAGATCATGAAAATAAATTCACCGGAAAAATATCTTGTCGCATCCGCACTGAAATGTACTGTGGACGGATCTGCAAGCTGCGCAAAGAAGATGTTCTGACCGCCCTGTACCAGCTGTCCCGCAACTTCCATTGTACCTCCAACCGCTGTCTGCCAGAATGGAAGATAGAATACATGGTGAAGTCCAAATGGAATCAACGCTCTCTTAATAATACCAAAGATCAATGTTCCAATATAACCTGTTCCTGTTACAAGTCCGCCAAGTGCATAGATTCCATTCTGAACGGTTGGCCATACAAAATAGAGTACGATTCCGACAGCCACATAAGTCAATGTTGAAATAATCGGAACAAATCTTGATCCACTGAAGAATGACAGTGCATTCGGAAGCTGGATTTTGTAAAACTTATTATGAAGTGCTGCTACTCCAAGTCCAACGATAATACCGCCAAATACACCCATCTGTAATGTCTGGATTCCGCAGACACTTGTCACAGTTCCTTCCAGAACTCCGGCTCCAAGTGTTCCGTCTGCAAGAAGATCTCCACGGATCAGAAGCATGGCATTCATTGTTGCATTCATTACAAAGAAAGAGATCATTGCCGCAAGTGCCGCAACTTCCTTCTCTTTCTTCGCCATACCGATTGCTACACCGACAGCAAAAATGATCGGCAGGTTATCAAAAATAATACTTCCCGCTTTGCTCATAATTGTGAGCAGGGAATTCAGAATTGTCCCCTCGCCTAAAATTGCCTGAAGATGATATGTCTCAATCATCGTTGCATTTGTAAATGAACTTCCTACTCCAAGCAGAAGTCCTGCTACCGGAAGAATTGCGATTGGAAGCATAAAACTTCTTCCGATTCTCTGCAATACTCCAAAAATCTTGTCTTTCATCTGTAATCCTCCTCGTATAAAATTTCTCATAGAGTTAGCGCAACAAAAAAAGCATAAACTAATCCTCAATAACGAAATCCACCTTATCTGGTGAACTTATTAAGGATAGTTTATGCCTGCTTTACCAGTAACACTCTATCGTGCGCTTTTCTCTTTTAACCACGTATAGTATAACCATACTCACTTCCAACAGTCAATCTGTAATATTCAACAATATTTATCCTGTTTATTTGTTGAATATGTTACTTAGTGATTATTTTAGTAAATTAAAGTTTTTCTTTTGATTCAAATTAACTTCTCTTCATTTTACGCTTCTGGCTTTTGCTTATTTGCTTTTGTAATATCCAGACGTACATTCACACCAAATGGATTGATTGCAACTCCCTTTGCATCCGGAATCAGTATCTCTGGAATCTTATCCGCCGGGATTGCTGCTGTCTTCATCTTCTTGCCCTGTGCAAATCTGGTAAATTCTATCATATCTGTAAAGATCGGCTGATACAGACTTCCGTCCGGCTGTCTCAGAAGTGGAACCTGATTATCTTCCTGAACTCCTACGATAAAGGTTCCTTTCTTATAATGCGCCATCATCTCTTCCTGAAGTTCCTTCACATTCTCCGGCATCTCCGGTCCGATATTGCGGTGCATCTCCTGCATCAGATACATTGCTGTCAGATGAAGCTCCGGATTCTCGATCAGTTTCTTTCCGTCAGGCAGTTCTTCCTTATTCTTACGAACTACAAGCTGTTCCAGCTGAACCCTGATCTCCTCCTCTGTACCAACATTCACTGCCAGTGCATTCACGCCCATTGTATACAGGTTTGTAAAAAATCCAAGTCTGACATTCTTTTCAATCTTGGCAATTCCTACATGATAACGATCTTCTGCAAGCGTCTTTGCCTTTTCCTTTGCAGACTCTTCCTGATAATAAACCAGAACCTCGTCATCAAATGTCTCTTCATCACAGAGGACAAACGGCATCTTCGTCACACCTGACATGATCACATAAATCTCTTCGAGATTTCGCAGGTTCACCAATGCCTGCTTCATCTCTTTACTGACAATTACTTTATTCTCATCCATCTCTTTGTTTTCCTTTCTGGTTGCTTTTCTTTCCATTACAGTAGTGCAATGAAATGAGGTATAAATATAATACACCCTATGATCACAGCCATGATCGCCGTAAAAAGCACTGCACCAGCTGCCGTATCCTTCGCGATCTTAGCAAGTGGCTTTCTCTCTTCTGTCACAAGATCGACAACAGCTTCCACTGCCGTATTCACAAGTTCCAGTGAGATCACCATTCCAAAAAGGAGAAGACAGATACACCATTCCATCGGTGTTAATCCTACAAATGTTCCAACTGCTGTTACAAGAATCACTGCAAGGCAATGAATCTTCATATTCCTCTCTTTTGAAATCCCTGTCCAGATTCCTTCAAAGGCATAGCCAAAGCTTTTGAATAAAGGCTGTTTTCGATTCTTCATTCGTATTCTCCTTTCGGATTCGTATCATAGATCAAGCAACAAATCTAATATCTATGATACCACATCTGACTCCTTATCAAAAGAGGTATTTTCCTATTATTATCAAAAGAATACTCGGATTTCGAATCGCATATCCTTTTCACTTATTTACAAGCTTCAACCATACTCTTTACATATTCTGCAACATACGGCACGCAGTCTTTTCCGTATTTCTCACACAACTTAACGATTGCACTTCCAACGATCGCACCGTCTGCGCTCTGACACATCTTCGCCGCCTGCTCTGGAGTGGAGATTCCGAATCCAACCGCACATGGAATATCATTTTCCTCTTTTACAAGCTTCACCATTGCTCCGATATCCGTCGTGATCGAGGATCTTGTCCCTGTTACACCAAGTGAAGAAACACAATATACGAATCCCGATGCTTCTTTTGCAATCATCCGGATTCGGTCATGAGAAGTCGGTGCAATCAATGAGATCAGATCGATTCCGTACTTTTTGCACACGATGTCAAATTCTTCTTTCTCTTCAAATGGAACATCCGGAAGAATCAGACCATCCATTCCGACATTTTTCGCTTTCTCAAGAAATCTTTCTGTTCCGTAAGAGAACACAACATTTGCATATGTCATAAAAACAAGTGGAATCTGTGTATTCTGACGGATTTCTTTTACCATATCGAAGATCTTATCTGTAGTCACGCCTCCTGTCAGCGCACGCAGATTTGCTCCCTGTATAACCGGTCCTTCTGCTGTCGGATCGGAAAATGGGATTCCAAGCTCGATCAACGCCGCCCCTGCTTTCTCCATCTCATAGACAATCTGTTTCGTCGTCTCAAGATCCGGGTCACCACATGTGACAAATGGTATAAATGCTTTCTTCCCTTTAAATGCTTCCTGTATTCTACTCATGAAGATCCTCCCCTCTGTAACGTGCGATTGCTGCACAGTCCTTATCGCCGCGTCCTGAAATATTAATTACGATAATCTGGTCTTTTCCCATAGTCGGCGCAAGCTTTCTTGCATATGCAACTGCATGCGCACTCTCGATCGCCGGAATGATTCCTTCTAATTTAGAAAGGTACTCAAATGCATCGACTGCCTCATCATCAGTGATTGCTACATATTCTGCTCTTCCCTTATCATAAAGGTCTGCATGCTCCGGTCCGATTCCCGGATAATCCAGTCCGGCTGAGATTGAGTAAACCGGTGCGATCTGTCCGTACTCATCCTGACAGAAATAAGATTTCATTCCGTGGAAGATTCCAAGCTTACCGGTCGCGATCGTTGCAGCTGTCTCTGCTGTATTCACGCCGCGTCCTGCCGCCTCGCATCCGATCAGGCGCACGCCTTCATCTTCAATGAAATTATAAAATGCACCGATTGCATTGGACCCACCGCCGACACAGGCAAGCACTGCATCCGGGAGTTTTCCTTCTTTTTCAAGGATCTGCTCCTTGATCTCTTTAGATATAACTGCCTGAAAATCACGCACGATCTGCGGAAATGGATGCGGTCCCATACAGGATCCGAGTACATAATGTGTGTCATCAATTCTTCTTGTCCACTCACGCATCGTCTCCGAAACAGCATCTTTTAAAGTACCAGTTCCACTTGTAACCGCGTGTACCTGTGCTCCGAGAAGACGCATTCTGTATACATTTAATGCCTGACGTTCTGTGTCTTCTTTTCCCATGAAGATTTCACATTCCATACCCATAAGAGCTGCTGCTGTTGCTGTTGCCACACCATGCTGACCTGCGCCTGTTTCTGCAATGACACGGGTCTTGCCCATTTTTTTTGCAAGAAGTACCTGACCAAGTACATTGTTGATTTTGTGAGCACCTGTATGGTTTAAGTCTTCTCTCTTTAAGTATACTTTTGCTCCACCCAGATCTTCTGTCATGTGAGATGCAAAGTAGAGACGGGATGGTCTTCCTGCATATTCGTTCAGAAGCTCTGTAAGCTCTGCGTTAAACTCCGGGTCATCTTTATAGTGGTTGTAGGCTTCCTCCAGTTCGATGACAGCATTCATCAGTGTTTCCGGAATGTACTGTCCTCCATGGATGCCGAATCTTCCTTTTGACATCTGTATATGTCCTCCTTTTATGTATGTAATCCCTGGCCTGTCAGATGGTCGGTCAGAGTATTCTATGTTCTTTCTGAATTAGTCAAGCGGATATTCGCAATCCGCTTCGCTACTTGCTCATAACCGAATAACTGCTC
>OGQS01001538.1_pt1 | contig 11809 bp, 12 predicted proteins | sample 1553331 | NCBI WGS metagenome assembly OGQS01 (sample SAMEA2580012, study PRJEB22360) | human gut metagenome | biome: human gut; feature: human-associated habitat; material: faeces | place: Denmark | collected 2008/2010
CTGGCGGTCTATCTCTTGTTTTCGGTTGCTTGCTTCCTTACCGTACATGAGCATTATTTCAGGATATAGAACAGTAAAGAATTCCTTTAGCCACGACAAGTGCTGAAAGAATATGTTTTTATGCTTAAAAGCGTCTGCCCGATTTTCATAATCTTCCGGATCCTCAGCCTGTACCGCATGCTCAATCATTTCATCTGTCATTATCCGTCTTACTTCAAAGGGATTTATTTTAACCCTTCCGGAAGCACAGTTAATTACAGTTCCTTTGAGTTTTGGAATCATCTCAACATAGTCTTTGTCAGGGTCGAGAAGAAATATTGAGTGACTTGAAAAAATCATTTGTGAGGCAATTTTCTTCATCAGCCAGGTCTTGCCTTGTCCTGACTGACCTACAATTGAAAAGTTACCGTTAGTAATTTCTTCGTTTCTGGCGTCAAAGTCAAGGAATACATTTCCGCCGTCAATCGTCTCACCAAGCCAAAGACCATGGGCGTCGTTTCTGTTGGAAAAAGAAAAAGGATACAAATTTGCAAGGGTGCTTGAAGGGATATTGTTTGCCGTTTTCAAAAAGAGGTCTTTTCCCAGCGGATTAACAGCCGTAAAACCTTCTTTTTGCTCGAACCTTAAAATATCATATGTGATTTTATAACCCAGCAGAATATTTTTGATTTCGCGCTCTTTACTGTCCAGCTCTTCCTCTGTTCTTCCGTAGAATTCGATAAAGATATTTGTCATGAATATCTTGTTTCTGCCCTTTTGCAGTTCCTTATAGAATTCGATGATATTATCCTCATCGGCTTCAGCGTCAAGCTGTTCGGTTATCTTTGATGAATTACGGCGCTTAGCTGTTTTGTTGTTGATCTGATTATTGATAAGCGTTTGCGCTTTGCCCTCGATCAACGGCTGCGTACGCATAGAAAATGTTGTTGACTTAATTCTTGAAACAGCACTTAAAACACAGCTTGCGCTTATGCTGGACGGAAAGTTTTTGATCATAATTGTTCTGCGCATAAAATCATTCTGCCATGTATGCCTGGGCAGAAAGTTTATCCTGTGGGGAGTAAGACGCCGAGCAAGCATTATATCTTCATAGTCAGCATATGACATATGCTTCAACTCTTTTTTACTTGGTTCGTTTGACTGAGTTATCATACTTTTGTTTCAGCTCCTCTCCGAAAAAATAGATATCAAATGTTGAGAACTCTCTTAAATAATAGTTTCTGAAAACTGTTATGAGTTCTTTCTTTTTTACTTTTGAATACCTCATATTCTGACTCTGAAGCGCCTCCTCAAACGACTGCTTTTCCTCATCGTTTTTTGCGCAGATTATGAAGTAATAAGCACGCTGAATTGAAGACGTTTTCTTCTTGTTGGCGTCATATGAAGAAATCAGATCGACTATCTGCTCAGTGTATTCTTTATAGTCGCCACTCATATTAGAAAAGAATTCTTTATTATGAGAAAGATCTTCAACTTTGTCCATGGCAAACGTATCCACTGCCCGGTTTGTCGATTCGTAAAACTGGCATAATGAAGATATTTCATTGTCCATTTCCTGTTCTGTCAATATCGCTGTGTTAGGCGGATAAAATCTAAAAAAGAAGAATTTACTGTCGCCGACTGCAACGTGGTCGTCACGAATCTTAAATGAAATTAAATTTTCCATTTTGTCTTTCTTGGCCACTATTCGTCACCTCCGCCGATAAGGCTGTAATCCTGTGGTTTGAAAAAGTAATTATATACTTTTTTGCCGTATTGCCAGATGTTTTCCTCACCGTCAATAAATCTAACGCACGTAGCAAAAACAGCTGCAGGAATTACCACCAAATAAAATTTTGCTGAAACAATGGCTATTAAGAATGAAAAAACAATAACCAGAAGTTCCGCAAGTGTTAACCCCCACATTGTATATTTCTTGTTCAATCTGGGAGGTATAAGATATTTTTTCATAAGTTAATTCCTTTCTATCTAATCATCATTGCACCGGTCTGTATTGCCATTGCTCCGAAGTTACCCTGGCTTCCGCTGCTCCAACCATACTTATTAAGCAATTTTGGAACAGCCGGCATTGTAAGCCAGCATGTTAAGCAAAATATAACATTGTCTGCATTGAAGAAACCGCAGCCGAGGAAGAACAGAACATATACAAACAAATAAGTTAACGTAATAGATAACATCTGCCTGATCCAATCTCCCATTTTTGTTGTATCGCCACGCATAATATCTCCGACATATAATACCGATGTAAGAATATGTACAAACATTTCGCCGGATCTCTTAATAGCGTTGACCGCAAAAACTACCACGGCAAACAATATGATGATCATGAACACAAGATTTAACATATCTGCAGCTTCTAAATCATCTGAGACTATTGTTTCAATTATTTCACTTGCAGACTGGGATAACTCATCAGTAGAAAGTGAAATGCCAAAATAGGTTGTAATTTTATAGGCCAGTTCCATACTCCAAACACCTATCCAACGAGCGCACAGAGCAAAAACAAATGATTTTGCTATATTTGAAAATGCCACTGAATAGTACACTGGTTTTCCGGAAACTCTCTCTTCGGCGATATCTACTGCAACAACAATAAAGCACACGCCGAAAACAAGAATGTTCAGCCACATTGAAAAGTTGAGAAACAGGTTAATTGCTTTTATTTCAAAAAACGAAAGCACATAAGTATTTACAAAATTTATGGCAAAGGCCGCTAATCCGATTATTCTAGAATTTAACCAGTCTAAAAGACTGGTTAAAAACTGAAACACGATACTCTCAACCATTTTTTATACCCCGACTACCGTCCAGATCCATGCTGGTGAAGAAGCAATCACAGCAATTACAATAACAACAACTACAATGGTAGTGATTTTATTACTGTAATCCTCGCCGCTCCGGTGCAGCTTTATCGCACTTGCAATTGCAAAAATGAGGACACCTGCAAGAATGGCGCATATGATAGGAATTGCGACATTGTTTACCACAAATTTAACAGTATCCATAATTTCGTTTTTTGCAGCGGTCAAGCCTGACTGAACATCAAGCAAAACCGGAGCAACATTGCTGAATAAAAATCTCATCTTGATATCGTCCTTTCTATCGTTTGAGTAATGGAAGCTGATTGTGAAATCGTACCGTTTTGCTGAGAAAGAATTTTTAAGTCTTCATTAAAGTCCTTAGTATGAGGAGGCTTGTCGATAATCTTTCCGGTATATCCTTCCTTTTGCAACGCTTCAATTGCTCTTTTTCTGTATTTATTTCCGGCTACGTCATTGTCGAAGCCGATATAAACGGTCTTTATGTTTTTATGCTGGGAAACATAATTAACTATTGGCTTCATCGAAGGGCCGCAAGTTGCGACATAATCATAATCATTGGGATTAAAATTATGTTTTTCTAACATCGTCATTACAGACATACTGTCAATAACGGCTTCAGTAACAAACAGTTTATTTGAATTGTTGCATACAGACCAGGCATATTCAAAGTTGCTTCCTGGAACTATATGAGTATATGCTCTATCATAACCTTCGGTAATTTTATCGCTGTAGCCACGCTGAAAACAAAAGCATTCCTTTCCGTCGTGATAACCGACAAATGTTGGGTTGCCTCTTACGTCTTCATATAAGTAATTGCGTTTGATCATATCGGTGATTACTTTTCGACTTAAGCAGCGTGTCTGGTTAAGGTAGGCATAAACGCGTTTATAACTGTTCGGACTTTTGGCTGGTAATTCAAACGGCTTTTTTTCAGGAGGTTTGTATTCTCTTTTAACATGACTTATTTTATAGTTAGTCACGCCGTTAAGCTCTCTTGCCAGCATTTTAATAGCTTCACTGTTACTGATTCCGTAATGCCACTGTGCAAAGTTGATTACATTTAATCTGCGGTTATCTCCAGTCCCCGGATGAAAATAAGTATTTGTATCGGGATATATTCTTACACTGCCGTGTTCTCTTAATCCGTAGTAACTTCCATTTCCTATAGGGTACGGAGTGTAACCGCAGTCTTTCATATATTCAAGCAAATCTATGTTTGCAAGAATTCTTTCTACAGTTCTGCCCATTGTTTTAACTCCAAATAAAGAAAGGTGCGCACCGAGTGCGCACCTTTTAATCTATAGTTTTATTCAGTAATGAATCAAAAATACACCTTGTATCTGTCGTAAACTAACTTTAAATTAGTAGGGGTTCTTAAAGTAAAATGAGCACGAACATTGTCAGGAGTGGTGTTATACAGATTAACAAGATCAGAAATATTAGACATGCCTTGAATATAATTTCCGATTGTAACATAATCAAATTGCTCAGCGTATTCGGGCTTATAGGTCTTATACGATGTAACGATATCGAGTGTGTTTGTATCAGATTTAAGATACAAAAACTCCTCGATCATTTCATCTGTGTAACCATTCGCCTGACCTGAAAACAATCTTAATCCAATACTGTCGTCATAGTCATGTATTTTTTTCAACTCATTAAAAAATGATGATGTAATTGTAGTTCTGTTAAGCATATTGCGTGATTCAAGTTCAGGCATGACTACTTCAATAAACTGCTCTGCGCAATTCTGTTTCATGTCATACGTTAAATATAAGTCGTTACAACCTGCATAATAGTCTAAACAATCAAGCAAATTGTCATATTCATGACCCATTTCCTTTAATTCTTCGTATGTATGTTCTGTGGGATTAATAGTTCCTGAAACGTCAGGGCCGTCATGTGTTATAAGTGGGATATTATCTTTACTAAAAGTGATATCGATATCTAAATATCTCATCCCGTATTCTTCAATGAATATTTTTGTATCCTCAAAAGAATCAACGTTGTGACCCAGAGTCATTCGGGGATTTGAGTCAGGCAAATATTTTTGATTTTCTTTTGCATATTTTGCAAGAACATCAAGATATTTTATATCCTGGCCGTCTTTTGATATAAATAGATTTTGAAGGTCGAAATCATCCTGAGACATTGCTTTTGACCAATCTGCGATAGCAAAAGACATTGCAAACGCTGTTTCAGGTATTTCGTATGTAGTCTCTTTGCCAGCTGCTACACTGGTACGACTTAGTTCCTTCCAACTTGAATCGCCGGTTAAAACATAGTATGTATGATCATCGCTGCTGTTTTTAATGGTTATTTCATCCCCCGGTTGAAGCCCTAATTCGCTCAGCGGAATAACATTATACTCGGCTGTATTCCAGCAATACTTATACTGCTTTGATTTATATATATCACTGGTGCTTAGCGTGTTTGTAGGGCTTTCAGCATAACGAGCACCTATATCAGGAATAAAAGTTTCACTTGCGCTTTTTGCAATAACTTCTCGATTCTCTGACATTGCTATATTATATTTTACAGCACTTGTCCATTCACCAGCTGACAATGTGGTTGCTGTTATTTTTGTTATGGCTGATTCATTGCCATTTAAGTCTTGATAAGTAAATTCTGTCTTGTTTTGTTCAACTACAGCATTTATATCTTCTTTGCCTTCCTGACGCAAAGCTATAGTATCATCAGGCACAACAGAAATAATCCTGTCACCAGCCATATCGCCTTCAACATATACAAGCCCTTCACCGACATATTCGTTGTTTTCATTAGGAGTACCTGATACGGTAATGCTTGAGGGCAACCAGACTATAGCTTCGCCTTCAACTGTTGCAGTAACGGTGGTTGAAGCTTTATCGCCCGGCGTAACTTCCTGGTCTGCCGCAAATGCCGGAACAGCTGATGAACAAATCATTACAATGGACAATATTGAGCAGGCAATGATTTTAAGTACTTTTTTCATATTTTTTCTCCTTATGTTTTGAAAAGAAAAATCATCTTGTTTTCAGGGAAACCTGATAGGAGTACACTCCTACCCAATCTCCGGCGGTCAGCCTGTTAGTTGAAATTTTTGTTGTGGTGGTAGCTTTGTTGCCGTCTTTCAAATCCTGGTAAGTAAATTCCGTCTTTTCCTGCGTAATTGTTGCCGTCACATCCGGCTTACCATCCTGCTTCATAATGACTGTTTTATCAGGTACAACAGAAATGTATTCATTTCCGGCAATGTTACCCTGAACGCTTACAGGAACGCTGCAGCCATATTCTCCTGAATCACTGTCAAGATTCTTTTCCAAAGTTGCGGTTGTGGGCAGCCAAACTATGATATCACCCTCAACGAGGTCGCCGTTTTCATCATAATAGTCTGAGCCGCTGGCCTGTGAAGCACAGACATCAACTGAGTATGATTTGCTCTCTTCGATAAAATCTGAATGCGCCGTCATGTTTGATTCTTTAGAATAATCAGAAGCCTGTGAACCTTCTGAGTTTGGAGCTGCCATTACCGGAACAGCCGATGAAAACATCAGTACAACTGACAATACTGAACAAGCGATAGTTTTGATTACTTTTTTCATATTAATCTCTCCTTTGTTATTTCACAACAACGTCAACGATTATATCTCCGTCAACGGGATTAACGCTTCCGTCGTCATTGTAGTTTTTAACGTTCATGGTTAACTCATATTCACCCGGTGTATTCAACACAGAATACACATTGACCTTGGCACTGTTTCCCGGATAGATCAGCCCTGTAGAACCGATAAACACACCGTCCGATGTGTAAACATCATAAGAAATACATTTGACGTTCTTCATGTAATTCTTAAGTTCGATAGTCGGGTAGTCTTTGGATACATAATAGGTGCTTTTCAGCATTATTGCGAAATTCTGACTTGGATCATGTTGCGCCTGAACACTTTCCGAGTACGGCGCCTGATCAGCCATTGGCGGAGTAGTCGTTTCAACTTCATTTGGTACCGGACAAAGCAATTCTGTCAACAAACCAAGCAGCAAGATCATAAAAATTATCAATGGTATGAGTGAGAAAGTACATAAGCGAACAAATTTCTGTCCGCCCACATAGGCATAGCCTACTGTTCGGCGGAAGCACAAGCGTTCATAGAGATCGAATTTCTTAAATGCAGTCAGCTCAACAGAATTATCATAAAGATCTTTCAGTTCAAACTGGACAACTCCGGTGATTCGTTTTTTACTTTTTTTCGTAACAACTTTTTCCGGGTAATCAGAAGTAACTACGTCTTCATAGTGCTTTTGATTGAGTTTAATGTCGCCGATCACGATCCCACCATTATTCCGAGAATAATTTTTGAACTCGCGGGCAGACAAATATCTGACAGGCTTAATGTCTTTTTTATTAAGTTCCTTTGTTTTATATTCATCAGAAACAAAAGAACGAACAGTATAATATTTTTTATCAAAAATCATTGTTCTTCCCCAAAAAAAGCCGCTGTCTTAACGGCAGCGGCTAACATTTTTTATTCTTTTCTTTTTTAAATTTTGCTGAAGAAGGAGTCCTAAACCTGCAGCAGTTAAAGTCACCGCAACAGGAAGAATATACTCCTCAGCGCCGGTCTTTGGAGACTTGGTTTCAGGAATTACCGGAGCAGGAGTTTCAACCTTTTTATTTTCTATTGTAACTTCAACAATTTCGTTGTTGTCTGAGATTTTGATTTTGAACTCTTTATCACACAGAATATATCCTTCCAAAGCTTCGATTTCTCTAATTATCCATTCGCCACACGGAACGTTAGAAAAAGAAAAACTGCCGTCCTCTGCGGAAGTGGCAGTCATTAGAGCATTTTCTTTACTGAATTCTGTTGTATCCGGGGCAAATATTCCGATAACGGCACCGGATAACGGCTTACCGTTTTCATCAACTTTCAGACCTTTAACAACGCCTTTCTTGAGAACGTTTTCAATTGGCTTGCCGTCATTGAGAACGATATCAATAGTCTGGACTTCCTGTCCCTGATATTCGGTGGTAAATTCATACTTTGTATCTGAGAGAATATAATGCTCGTCTGTAGCTATTTCCTTAGCATACCATTTATAACCTATAGGCAGATCACAGTCAAATGTGATTTTTCCGTCCTCATCGCAGTTTGCGTAAGTGATGAGTGCGTCTTTAGGAATAACAGCTCCGTCAGCAGCAGTTATATCCTCATCTGCATAGATACCGAACTGTACGTTTTTGATTTCACCGTTCATGCCTATGCCGTAATCTTCGTTTTGTTCAAGAACCTTTGAAAGCGACACGGTCACTTTCTGTCTTTCGTTATAGAGAGATAACTCTGTTGAAGTAATGCTGATATCCTGTCCTGCATAGGCAAGTTCCACATCGTACTGTTCATTGGGGTTATAGAAACCGTCTGAAGCAGTCTTTTCAATCACAGTGTACTTGCCGAGGTACAGTTCTTTTGAAATCGCTTTGCCGTTCTCATCTGTGATAATCTCGTCAACGAGTTCACCTTTATGAGCACGAACTGTTCCGTCCAGGGTTATTATATCTGCAGCAGCGTAAATCTGAAATACTGTATTAGCAAGATCCTGCGGCTTATATACCGGAGTATATATGCCGTTATCCTCATTTTCTGATACAGAAACAAAAACATCACCTGTTTTCGATATCTCTATTGTTCCTTTCTGTGGAACATCTACAGCTTTTACCATAACAACTGTAACGCCTGTATCTGTTGAACTGTTTTCCTGGTTAATGGTAAACGGAATAGGAGTGCTGTCAAGAATGTATCCGAATGGAGCCTGAACTTCCACCAGTGTATAGTCGCCATATGGAAGTTTCTCAGGAGTAATTAAATAACCTTCGCTGTTGGTGTAAAAGGTGTGAACCTCAGTAACTTCCGGATATGTAAACTGCATGGATACACGGTGACCGTCTGAATCATATATTTCAAACCCGGCGCCTTCGTATGCAATTGTTTTGCCTGTTTCTTTATCAGACTTTACTACCTTCAGATATGAACTGAAATTTGCGTTGTTGATCAGAAATTTATAGGTCTGATGATCAGACTGAATGAACACATCAAAGTCTTTGATTTTTTCACGTCCGTCCCAGCCCTTAGTTTGATGAACGGTGTACACACCGTATGGCAAAAGTTTTGAAGAAGCAAAGCCGTCTTCGTCGCAGACGATCGTATCTTTTTCGCTGTCCTTTGCATTGGCAAAAGAACCGGCTGACTTGAGATAAATCTGGAACTCAGCGCCCTTTTCGGGGGTTTCGATCTGAGTTGAGCCGTCATCGGTATGTTTTATAATTGAAATATTTCCCTTGATAACCTGCTCTTTAACACTGTTTTTAGTAGTGTTTTTTTCTACAGTGTACAACTTAGCTTCACTGCCTACTTTGTAAACAGTGGTATCGAGCAAATATCCCTCGCTGGACGAGATCTCTTTAATTGTCCAGTTAGAACCGCACACATAATAATCAGTGGTAAACTGACCGTTCTTATCCGTTGTGTACTTGTCAACGAGCTCGCCGTTGTTGTAAATTCCATACACTGCTCCTGAAAGCATTGCATTTCCTTGGGGTGTAGTCGTTTCAATATCTGACTTAGTAACCGTAACACGGAATTTCTTGAGTTTGTTAGAAAAAGAAACTGCAGCTGTTTCTCCGGCAGTTACTTTTACGGACAGTGCTTCCGGCTGAATATACTTCTCATCAGCAACTTCCGTTACTTTATATGTACCTGCATTAAGATCAGGTATTGTAACTGTACCGTTGCTTCCGGTCTTAACAGTACTGCTGTAGTCATCCGGGCCGGTTATCTTAAACTCAACATTGCTTACTTGTTTATCCTCTGAAACCTTAACTATTTTAAGCTGGCCAAGGCTCATTTTAACTGTAAGCCGTGTAGTTACCGGATCGGCAATCGTACCGTAAAACAGTATTTGGTTTGCACCTGTTAGAGCAAACGCTGAATTGATATCTGTGTTTTTCTTAGTCAGCGTAAGCGTTGCGGTTATATCACCTGTATCTGTACTCCAGATTTTCAGGTTATTGCCGCTCTGACTCACTTTAACTTTACTGTTACTGGACGATACTTTGAAATTGCTTAAAGCACCGTTTTGATCTTTGACGGTTACGGCGTTACTTTCACCGGCACCCTTCAGCTCAACAGTTGTCTCGCCGAAGTCAGGTCGATTGCTGTGGTTTTGACACGCTTCAAGGATCTCAAGATAACAGTCAAGAGCATTATCAAGTGTTTTCTTAGCGCTGTCTGAAGTGCTGCTGATGTTTTTTGCAAAGCTCGTTAAACTCGCATTGTAATTTGTTCTGGCTCCTATTTCAGCCTCCCACAACAGAATCTGCGTTGCAAGCTGAGCTTCCGTAGCAGAATAGCCGTATTTGTAATTAGGGGAACCATAAATAGATACACGAGTCATTACGCTTCTTGCTACACTGGTAAGCTCTCTGTCCCAAAGTGTAGTATCTTGAATTTTTTCAGCAGTAGCAGCGGAACCATCGCAAGCCTCATAAATCTGAATGCAATAAAGCGGTTCTCCTGTGGATTTGAGATTACGCAGCGCAATCTGTCCATAATTATCATGGACGTGTCCGTTTGCTGTTTCCCAAGACCCTGTATCATAGTACATATCCAGGTACTTTTGACTATAGCTGTACGAATTTCCTTCTGTGAGTGCAAAAGCTGAAAATGAAGAACACAACACAAGGATTGAAAGAAAAACAGCAAGCAGTTTTGAAAATTTCTTTTTCATAACCATTCCTTTCTGCGCACCCGGTGCGCTTTTTATTTTTTATATATCAACAGCCGCATGGCTGGAAAGCGCAAAAAAGAGCAATCAACAATTAGTCGATTGCTCTCAAAAATTTATTTATTCGATAAGCTGATTTATGTCTGCATTAAGTTCTTTCGCAATTTTTAGCACCGTATACCAACCGGGATTTTTACTAGCTCCGCTTTCGATGTTATGAATATTAGAAACTGCGGTTCCTACACGTCTCGCTAATTCTGATTGCGATAATCCTCGCTCAATTCGGATTTGTTTTAAAATGTTTCCTATCATATTGAACTGCCTTTATAAATATGGTGAACTGATCTATAATAATACGAATTATGTATAAACTGTTTATTTCACTTTATACACATTTTTTATCACTTCAATACAATTACTGTGAATATTTTATTTTCTAAAAAGTACCAATTATTATTTACTACATTGTATTACACCTTTATTTGTTAGGAGTATATTATGTTTTCTGAATTAACATCTATTTTAAAAAATGTGTTGGACATTGTTGAATTTATTAAAAATAATAAAATTAAAACTATCGCAACAATACTTATTACATTAAGTATTTCCTTAGTTAAACCAATGATATATTACTCCACTTTATATACTGATTTTTGCAGATGCATAATAGCAATTTGTATATTTGGTGTTATATGCATAATTGGTTATATAGTATATAGAAAAAACATAATGAATTCTATCATGATGAAACCGTTAATTGCCTGCTAGGTCTTTCTTTGTTCTTTCTAATAATAATGAGCATTATTTTACACACATATGAAAATTCCTGGTCAGAAATTTATGGTATCGTGGGTTTAGAAGAAAGTAAGTTTATAACAGATATTCGACAAGCTGAATATTTCAAAGAATTATATAATGATGTTTTTTCTAATTTTGCCGTTATTTTGCTATATGCAATAGAGTATTTACAAACTATATCCATTACTTATTTGGTAGTGTATATATTATATAAATTTGTTTCCGTCGAGGAACCATTGAAAACGGGCTTTTTTTCAACTGATTGGGAAATTATAATAACTAATATTTTATTTACTATATTTTCTTCACCATTCATATATCCAGCATATTTGAATTTTTGGAATAAGATATTTTAAAATAAAGAAATCATAATAATATATACAATAAATACTAATATTCCTATTGCGGCAGGGATTTTATATTTTTTT
>OGQS01001545.1_pt1 | contig 11762 bp, 9 predicted proteins | sample 1553331 | NCBI WGS metagenome assembly OGQS01 (sample SAMEA2580012, study PRJEB22360) | human gut metagenome | biome: human gut; feature: human-associated habitat; material: faeces | place: Denmark | collected 2008/2010
CTAAGTGACAAGTTTTTATTATTTCACTTGTCTACCTAGAAGGGAGCATATCAAAATGAACGTAGTGCGACAGCCCCTTTTTTCGCATTATTTTTTCAGGAGTGCTGCTGAATGCTCTTCAGTTAAAATAACTCCGCAATCGCCGCGATCTTCTCACAGTTTTCCGGCAGCGGGTCGTTTATTTTCGGTGACTGGCGCGTTGCCACGTAACGGCTTGCAATTCCGGCAGAGGCTGCACCGTGGCAGTCAGCGATATCGTCATTTCCTGTCATTAGGCATTCTGCCGGATCGAGGTGATACTGCTTCAGCAGCATCTCATAAAACGCCGGATCCGGTTTTTTCACACCGGCATCCGATGAGAGCAGGATTCCATCAAAGTATTTCGTAAGGCCGAGCAGGGAAATTTCCGGCGCGGTGAAAAGCGCCTGTGCGTTGGACAGCAGAAAAACCTTCTTTCCTGCGTCTTTTAAACGCTGCAGCATTTCCGGCACGCCGGGGAACAGTTTCAGTTCTTCTATCGAAATCGCACGGAACATTTTCGCCAGATCTGCAATTTCTTTTTCCGTTACCGAAACAGCTTGATCCTCAAACAGCTGCCGGAACACATCCGCAATGTCGATTTCCGGTACATGGCTGCCGCGGCATTCCATTTTAAGCGCAGCTTCCTGCTCTTTGATTTTTGTCTCATACGCCATCCGGAGTTCTTTCGGCTCATAGGCGGCCCCTTTCATGCCGAAGAACAGGCTCATTTTTTTCCAGAGATACGCTTTCTTTTCATTCGTATGTATATCTACCAGAGTTCCATATAAATCAAAAATATAATTCTGATACATCCTTCATCATCCTTTCTTACGGAAAGTTTTCCACACGACACGTATTCTACCAGACTTTTCTCCACAATTCCATGTCTTTTTTCCAGACTTCCTATCTTTTTTTCTCCACCCAGACTGTCCATCAAACCAGATCGTTGAAACCTGTTTTGTCTTGCTCTCTGTAAGAAAGAATCCTGCCCGGAGGGCTTTTTACTTTATCGGAAAATTCAACGAAGTTTCCGGTAACGTAAAAAAATTCCCCCGTACAGATTTTGTCCGCAACAGGGGAATTCATTACATCTCACAGTTTCCTGCGAATTGTAATCTTTGATTTACTTTCTCGCATCCAGCATTTCTTTCACCAGACGAATATACTCCGGTGTTGTTCCGCAGCAGCCGCCGACAATGCCTGCACCCGCGTCTACCAGAATGTTCATATATCTTGCAAACGTCGGCGCATCCATGCTGTAGATTGCCTCACCGGTCGGCGTGATTTTCGGCAGGCCGGCATTCGGTTTTACAATAACCGGTACTCTTGCCACTTTTTTCATGGAATTTACGACTGCCTCAAGCTGATCCGGTCCGACCGAGCAGTTCAGTCCTACGGCGGATGCTCCCATTTCCTGCAGTGTCTCAACTGCTTCCACAGCGTTTCCGCCGAACAGGGCAGAACCGTCTGCTTCCAGCGTCAGAGAACACATAATCGGCAGATCGCAGACAGAAAGTGCAGCATCCATAAAGACACACGTTTCGTCTACGCTCAGCATCGTCTCCGCTACCAGAAGATCAACGCCTGCATTTGCTACCGCTGTTACCTGCTCTGTGTAGGATTCCAGCAGCTCTTCATAAGAGAGATCGCCTTTTGGCTGCAGCATTTTTCCTGGTGTGGAAAAATCTCCCGCGATCAGCGCACCTGTTCCGGCAAGCGCTTTTTTCGAGATGTCCACCAGGCGTGCATTCAGCTCCTCCACCTCGTTTTCTCTTCCATAATCCGCTAATTTCAATCTGTTTGCACCAAAGGTCGGCGCATAGACAATCTGGCTTCCCGCCTCCACGTAAGCCTTCTGTAAATTTGCCAGAATATCAGGGTGCTCCAGAACCCAAAGCTCTGTACTGACTCCTTTTGGCATTCCCGCTTTTGTCAGATTTGATCCGGTTGCGCCATCCAATAAAATGACACCTGCTCCGGCAAGCTGTTCAAATTCTTCTCTTGTCATTTTCTTTTCTCCATTCTGCCCGAGTTACCTGCAGCACATGTCCGCGTATACTGACAAATCCCGGCTGTTTTTTCTGAACCTGCCGCGCTTTTCGCGTCAAATTCATGTTCAGTATAGCATTGTATTGTTTTCCCGACAAGTAAAAAAAGAGGTATCCGTTTTGGATACCCCTTCGTCTGTTTCTGTTCATGAATGTTCAGCAAACCCCGACATTCTCAATCATGATGCGCGTCTGAATGATGTGTCTCCGAATGATGCGTCTCCGAATGATGTGTCCTGCCCGAGCTGTTCCCCCCACCAGACGGGATATTCTTCGGTGACCCCGGAGACAAATTTGTTCCCTGGTTCACACGGGTTGCTTTCTGTCCATTTTCCACCTGCGAGGATGCCGATACCGTTGAAACACCCGAATCGGAACTGTTTTCCGTTGCAGCATTTTTTCCACACGCAACGAAAGCCAATACTGCTGTACCGACAAGTACGGAAATTACTGCCTTCTTCATTTCTCCACCTTCTTTCCTGGTACATCGTTTTCGCCTGAACATTAGAGCGTGTCCGAAAAATTATTTCCGCAATTTGCAAGATACACTCTGGTTGTAATTTCATTTTAAATAAACTTCTTACTATTGTCAATTTATTCTACAAATTCCCTATTATTTTCTTTTTTTTGTTCCAAAATATTTTCAGACACAAACAGCAGCCGGACCCCTCTCCCGGATCCGGCTGCCGTTTGTCCTGTATCGTATGCTTTTATTCTGCAGTGCTTGAAGACGTCGAAGCAGTGCCTGTGCTGCTTGTCGATGTCGTTTCGGTACTGCCTGATGTCGTGCTGTCAGACGTTGTACTATCCGTTGCTGTACTGTCCGTTGCTGTACTGTCCGTTGTTGTGCTGTCGGTTGTGGTTCCATCTGTGGAATCTGTAGAAGCGCTGTCAACTGTCATCGTATACAGATCTGCGTCTGTTACCTCAAGCTTTTTCCAGTTGGATGCGACCTTGATATCGCTCTCCTTCACCCATCCGTCCAGTGTATCGTTGTACTTATCCGATTTGCGGTTGGAAATGATAGTCTGTCTTCTGGACTCGGTTTTATCCTTGTCGAATGCTTTATCTACACGGATCACATAATATGCATCGTCGCCTTCGATGACACCGTCATAATACTCGCCATCCTTCAGCTTTGCTGCTTCTTCCGCTACTTTATCTCCAAGAGAACAGGTATCGTCATCGTCTTTCTCCGATCCGGTTCCAAAGGATGTCTCGGAAGAGGTCAGATAAGAAACCTCAGAGGAGGAATCGCTGGCGGAACTGCTCGATGTGCTCGCGCTTGAAGCGTCGGATGCGCTTGTGTCGGAAGCATCGGAAGAAGAGCTGCTCTCATCGGAGCTGTCGGCAGAATCGGTGGAATCTGCGGTATTCTCCGCATTTAACTGATCGTTCAGCTCCTTGCGCAGATCGGTAAACGATGCGGCTGCAGGATCCTCAGACTCTTTTAAGAGATCCAGGAATCTCTGTGCGATTTCTTTCTTTGCCGCTTTTTCCTCGTCCGTCAAATCAATCGTTTTTCCATCGTCATCCTTCTCGGTTCCTGCTGTGGATACCGTGATGTAGCTGATGGAGGTCTGCTTTGCCTCTTCATCGGATACCTCGGTATCTACATCTGCGATGATCGGATCATAAATTTTGGTTTGAATAACATACAGCTCCAGTGCATCCTGGATGTCCTCAACGGTTGCGTGCAGCTTTTTCATCACATCGTCACCGTTCTTATCTGCGAATGCCTGTGCAGCCTCTTTCGCCTGCTGTTTTTCCTCGTCTGTCAGGGAAATTCCGTATTCCTCTGCGTGCTGCCGCATCAGAAGCTCTTTTTCGATCGTATCAAGAGACTGCTCCTTGAACGTTTCCCCGGTAGTCTTTCCATCGTCGCCTTCCTTGTCGTACATCTCAGACGGCATCTGCATTCCGTACATCGAGTACATCTTGGAATAATAATTGTACATGGTTGCCTGCTGATATCTCAGCATGAAATTTGCCTGTCCGAGTGTAATCGACTCGTCATTTACAGTAATTGCCGTTTTTGTTCCGTCCACATTGTCGGAACCGCAGCCAGTCAGTCCCATCGCTGCCATCGAAGCACTCAGCATAACGCAGACTGCTTTTGCTTTTAAATTTTTCATTACTTCCTCCTCATGCAGGGCGAAATGTATGCTCAAAAAGAGTTTTTCTTTTTACACGTTCGAATTTCCGGTCCTGCATCGATTTTTATAAACGCTTTTCCTATTATACCCTTTTTGTTGATACAGGGCAACTTTTTTCTTCCCTGTTCACGCCTTTTTTACACGATTTTGTGGTTATGCGAGTATTTCACTCCTGTGTGATCTGCAGCAGATCTTCCACCAGTGCATGGCTCTTCTCCAGCAGATCGATCTTTTCCTTTGAATTTCTCCGCCGCGGCGTGTAGACAAACGCCAGCGACTCCATCTGGAATTTCAGTTCGTCTCGGTATTTCTGCAGCAGCTCCGGAATCCGCGCCACATCGATTTTTGCATGCTGCTGTAAGGTGACTCGTACCGAATCGCCCATCTGTTTCAGCTCCGTCACATACGCACAGTGCGCCAGCGCTTTCAGTTCTGCAACAGCCAGAAGATTCTGTACATTTTTCGGCGGTTCCCCGAAGCGGTCGGTCAGCTCCTCCGTCATGTCCTCATACTCTTCCTTATTTTCAATCGCCGCAATTCGCTTATAGGTGTCAAGCTTCAGAGACTCGTTGCTGATGTAGCTGTCCGGAATATAGGCACTGACATTCAGATCAATCGTTGTCTCGAACGCTTCTGCCGGTGCGATGCCCTTCGCCTCCTGGACAGCCTCTGCGAGCATTTTACAATAGAGATCGTATCCAACCGATTCCATATGGCCCGACTGCTCTGCGCCCAGCAGATTTCCGGCGCCTCGGATCTCAAGATCACGCATTGCAATTTTAAAGCCGCTTCCCATCTCCGTAAATTCACGGATCGCATGGAGACGCTTCTCCGCCACTTCCTTCAACATCTTGTTTCTGCGGTACATCAGAAATGCGTAGGAAGTCCGGTTCGACCGTCCGACGCGGCCGCGGAGCTGATAGAGCTGTGACAGTCCCATCTGGTCGGAATCATGGATAATCATGGTATTGACATTCGAAATATCGAGTCCTGTCTCAATGATCGTTGTTGACACGAGCACATCGATCTCTCCGTTGATAAAGCCGTACATGATCTTTTCCAGCTCACGCTCTTTCATCTGTCCGTGCGCAAAGCCTACATTTGCATCCGGCACGAGCTTCTGGATCGTGTTCGCCATATCCGCAATCGACTGGACACGGTTATAGACATAGTAAACCTGCCCGCCCCGCGCAAGTTCACGGTTAATCGCCTCGCGGACCATTTCTTCATTGTATTCACAGACAAAGGTCTGGATCGGCTGGCGATCCTGCGGTGCTTCCTCGAGCACACTCATATCCCGGATGCCGATCAGGCTCATGTGCATGGTACGTGGAATCGGCGTCGCCGTCAGTGTCAGAACATCAATATTTTCCTTCAGCTTTTTGATCTTCTCTTTATGTGCCACACCGAACCGCTGCTCCTCATCGACAATCAGAAGGCCAAGATCTTTGAACTTTACGTCCTTCGACAGAACGCGGTGTGTTCCGATGACAATATCCACGAGTCCTTTTTTCAGATCCTCCAGCGTTTTTTTCTGCTCTGCCGGCGTGCGGAACCGGCACAGAAGATCAACGCGCACCGGAAAGTCCTTCATGCGCTCAACGAACGTATTGTAATGCTGCTGTGCCAGAATGGTGGTCGGAACGAGGTAGACGACCTGTTTGCTCTCCTGTACTGCCTTGAACGCTGCACGGATTGCAACCTCGGTTTTGCCGTATCCGACATCGCCGCAGATCAGGCGGTCCATGATCTTTTTGCTCTCCATGTCCGCCTTTGTCGCCTCGATCGCCGCAAGCTGATCGTCCGTCTCCTCAAACGGAAACAGTTCCTCAAATTCCTTCTGCCAGATCGTATCCTTTCCGAACTGATAGCCGGATGACGCCTGCCGCTCGGCATACAGCTTCACGAGATCCTGTGCGATATTTTTTACCGCATGGCGAACCCGTGTTTTCGTCTTATTCCATTCCTGACCGCCGATTTTATTCAGCTTCGGCACCTTTGCAGCTTCGCCGGACGCATACTTCTGCAGCGTATCGAGCTGGGTGGCCAGCACATAGAGGTTCGATCCGCCCGCATACTCGATTTTCATATAATCACGCGTTACGCGGTCCATCTCAATTTTCTCGATGCCGCGGTAAATACCAAGACCGTGGCTCTCGTGCACGACATAGTCACCGATCGAAAGATCCGCAAAATTCTGGATTTTCTGACCGGAATACTCCGATTTCTTCCGGTTTTTCTTCTTCTCTTTTCCAAAAATATCCGTCTCTGTGATCAGCACAAATTTCTGCATCGGATATTCAAAGCCTCTGCGGGCCGCGCCGTGGATCAGCATGACCTCGCCCGGTTTCAGAACACGCTCCCCATTCTCGCTGTAGAAGGCCGGAATCTCCTCATTCTGCAGGTCCTCCGCCAGATGCTGCGCCCTCGTCCGCGACGGACTCGCCAGTACAATACGGTAACCCGCTTTTTTCCAGGATTTCAGATCTTTTACCAGAAGCGGGAACTGATTGTTATACGAATTAACCGATTTCACCGTCACACTGAACTCGTCACGGATATTCCACTCGCCCTTCTGCGGCTCCATCAGCGACACGGCAACACAGCCGCAGCGGTTCAGTTTTGCCACAAGCTCCGCCGTACTGCACATCAGCTTCGCCTGTCCCGGCAGGAGGTATCCCTTTTCGAGACGGTGGCTCACGCTCTCCTGAAATTCTGCTTCCAGCGCATCGGCACACTCGATGATGCGGTTCGGCTCATCTAGGAAAATGCGGCTGTTCTCCGGCAGATACTCAAGAAACGAGACGGTCTCCGGATAAAAATAATGAAGATACTGCTCCGCTCCCTGCAGAATTTCGCCCTCGCCGATCTGATCGCAGATTTCCTCTGCCGCATGGCGGATACGCGCCGCTTCCTCCGTCATCATCTTGTCGCGGAACTTTGTGCTCTGCGCTTTTGCCTCTTTTTTAATCGCTTTCACACCGCGCTCAATCGTATTCTCTGTTAAAATCAGCTCCGATGCCGGATAGATTGTGATTTCCTCGAGGTTTTCAATCGACCGCTGGCTCTCCGCATCGAAGCTTCGGATGGAATCTATCTCATCGCCCCAGAGCTCAATCCGGATCGGGTTCTGTTCCGTCAGCGGATAAATATCGAGAATGCCGCCGCGGACGGAAAACTCGCCGGTCGACTCCACCTGAAAGGTACTCTCATAGCCGAGCTGCACCAGCTCTTTTCTTATTTTATCCAGATCGAGTTCGCTGTCATTGCGCAGATGGATGCAATGTTTTTCGAACACGCCAAGAGGCAGAAGAAAGTCCATACATCCCCCTACACTGGTGATGATGGTAACTTCCTTCCGCTCAAGAAGTGCCTGGATCACCTGAAGCCGCTGCCGGATCAGCAGATTTCCGTGAATGTCTGCCTGATAGAAAATCAGGTCCTTCGCCGGATAATACAGCGTCTCCGCATCGTACAGCCGGTAATCCTCATATAATTCTTTTGCTTTTAATTCATTTTCCGCGATCAGAAGCCGCACCGGGGCATCCTCGGAGAGACCTGCAATCATGTGGGCTTTCTGGCTTTCCAGACAGCCCGAGATCACCGTCACACCTGCGGTTCCTTTTTTCAGATCACGGAACAGCTCGTCAAAACGGGCAATTTCTTTGATCGGTTCTAATAACGCTTTCATTTTCCTTACTCTGCCGGGTTTGCAGATTTGCGGTTATACTCATTCATAGCTGCGTCCACATCCCCGTTCAGCATCTGCTCAATTGCTTTTGCCGCATGCTCGATCGCCAGATTTACAAGGGGACGTTCGTCTTTCGTAAACGGACTTAACACGTAGTCCGCCAGATCCCAGTTTTTCGGTTTCTCACCGACGCCGACCTTCACACGCATAAAACGGTCGGTACCGAGATTGGCGATGATGTTTTTGATGCCGTTGTGGCCGCCCGCGCTTCCTTTTTTACGGATGCGGATCTGTCCCGGTGCCAGGCTGATGTCGTCATACACCACGATCAGCTCGCTCTCCGGATCTGCCTTGTAATAGTTTACCAGCTCCCGCACGGACTCACCGCTCAGGTTCATATATGTCATCGGCTTTGCAACGATAACCTTCTGACCTGCGATCATGCCTTTTCCGAACAGAGCCTTGTGGCCTGTACCGGAGGAAGGGATCTGATATTCATCGATCAGATAATCGATGGTATCAAATCCGACATTGTGCTTCGTCCCTTCGTACTGGCGCGTTGGATTTCCCAGACCTACTATAATATACATAAATTCTCCTGTCATCAGACCATTTTCCGGCGCAGTTTTTGTTCACGTCACGGTCAAAACGGATATTCTCCATCCACTTCGCTACTTGCGCATAACCGAATAGCTGCTTCGCCGCACCGAAAAATGATATATTGTTTTTCCATCTGTCATAAAGAAAGAACACGAACAAAAGAGCAGCCTTTTTCCTGCTCTTTTATTCGCTGAAATGCTTCGGCAATGTTTAGTTAAAGTATACCAGCTCGCTCTCCGGCTTTTTGGCCGGTTTGATTTCTTTTGCATACAGAACCGGGCCTTCGCCGTCGTAAACCTTCATATAGCCCCATTTTACCGTTGCAGTCACGTCAACCCAGGAACCCATTACGAGAGATTTGGCGCTTGCGCATTTGCAGACATAGCCGATAAAAGAAGTATCATCTGCACAGCAGGTCATTGCCATACGACCCGGAACAAAGAAATCGGCTCCGACATCCTTGCTCTTTAATACCATACCGCGGAAATGAACAGTCTTGCCCTCGTAACGCTCCGGGTTGTCGCCCATATCGACATACCAGATTCCGTAATCGGCATCGTCGATCTCGATCACATCGGCATCGGTATCAAACGGCATCTGATCCTCAAAAATGTTGTCAATTTCGCCTTCTTCATTCTCAAACAGAACGTCGCATGCCTGATTGACTACTTTGATGCTGCGGCGGAATGCCGGAAGTGGATCTTCCGGACGACAGCGGTTGAACATAACCATATCCGCATTTTTTGCCATCTCCATGAAAACAGATTTCATATTCTGCATATAAATCTGGAAGCAGCTTGCATCGACCGTCACAATCTCCTGTACAATGCCCCAGCCGCGCGGCAGCTCCATTTCTTCCAGTTTTTTTACACTCCAGAGCGGATTGTATTCCAGAATAATACGTTCCGGGCGGTATTTGCGGTTCAGTTTTTTCAGGTAATCCAGGGTAAACTGCTCTGGTCCTTCTACGATTTCCAGGACGGTGTTGTGTTTGAGCAGTTCTTTTTCGTCGTACTCTACTTCACCTTCTTCGGTTGTGATCAGAAGGGTCGGTCCGTCGATCTGGAAATAGTCCTGTGCTACGGTAAAATTGATAAAAGAGGTTTTTCCACTCTCCAGAAATCCTGTTATGAGATAAATCGGAATTTCTACTTCGTCTTCTTCGTACATTTTGTACCTCCGTTGTCTTTGACGTACTCCCGGAATCTTTCTGCACTTGCTTTTGCGGCTGAGATTCCGGACGTGCCTTTTGCTTTGTCTCTAAATCAAGAAAAAAGCTGCCACATCGGATTTTGTTTCTGATGCGGCAGCTTCACTACAGTTCACAGGTACCCTGCGGACCGTAATTTTCGCAGCTACTTTGTATTTTTACAGTCCGAACAGCTCTGCCAGCTTATCTTCTGCTAATTTGGAACCGATGACACAGATTCTTCCGGTGAATTCCGGTGCTCCGTCACGTACTTCGTACTCTTCCGGAACCATATCGAAATAGATCCACTGTCCATCGGCGCCTGCTACCATACCTTTGGCACGAAGAACCATACCATAAGCGGTATCCTCGGAAAGTTTCTTTAAGATGCCTTCGATCTGCTCTTTGGTGAAGGTCTTCACAGTCTCCTGACCCCAGCTTGTGAAAACTTCGTCTGCGTGATGATGGTGATGATGATCATGACCGCATCCGCACTCGTCATCGTGGTGATGATGATGCTCATGCTCGTGATCATGGCCGCAACAGCACTCGTCATCATGGTCGTGGTGATGATGCTCATGCTCCTCGTCGTGATCGTGGCCGCAGCAGCACTCGCCGTCATGGTCGTGGTGATGATGTTCATGTTCGTCCTCATCATGATCGTGATGATGGTGCTCATGCTCCTCATCGTGGTCATGGCCGCAGCAGCACTCGTCGTGGTCATGATGATGGTGATGATGCTCTTCCTCTTCTACCTGCGCAAGGTTGATGATGGCACCTTCCATCGTATCGAGTACTTTCTTACCACCCAGTACTTCAACCGGTGTGGTAATAATGTGTGCTTCCGGATTCAGTTCGCGGAGCATCTTTACTGCTGCCTCTACTTTTTCCGTATCGGCTTTATCGGTACGGCTCAGGATGATGGTTCCTGCGCTCTTTACCTGATTCTCGAAGAATTCGCCGAAGTTTCTGAGATACATTTTGCATTTCATAACGTCGACTACGGTTGTTGCGGAATTCAGGGCTACGCCTGCTTCTTTTTCTACACCGTCTACAGCCTTGATGACGTCGGAGAGTTTACCTACGCCGGACGGCTCGATGATGATGCGGTCCGGGTGATATTTGGTGATAACATCTTTTAATGCTGCGCCGAAGTCTCCCACAAGAGAGCAGCAGATGCAGCCGGAGTTCATTTCACGGATTTCGATACCGGCATCTTTTAAGAAGCCTCCGTCGATTCCGATTTCACCGAATTCGTTCTCGATCAGGACAACCTGCTGGCCTTTCAGTGCGTCTCCGAGGAGTTTTTTGATCAGGGTTGTTTTTCCTGCGCCCAGGAAACCTGAAATAATGTCTATTCTTGTCATTGATTTAACCTCTTTATCTTGTTGATTCCGTTTATAGTTAGCTGCAAAAGGGCCGAAGTTTATCCTCCGCCCCACACTCACGCTTATTATAGCAACCATAGAACAAAAAATCAAGAGAATTTCCCTTGCTTTTTCTGCATTTCACCATTATAATATATTACATGTCTTTTCTACTTTAACGCGTTGAATGGGCAAATCATTTTACCTATGAATGGGGGATTTTTTTATGAGTGGAACGAAAGAAAAAAAACTCAATCTGCCACAGTCACTGCTTTTGCTGCTGCTGATCATCGTATCCGTCGCAGTCTGTATCCGCCTGAAAACCGGCGGTCCTATGATCGGCCTGTTTGCAAGCTGGATTTTTATCTATCTGTTTTGTAAAATTTTCGGTATTTCTTACGCCAAAATTGTTGCCGGCGCATACGATGCCATCCGTATGGTCGTCCCGACGCTCTGCCTTCTGATGGCCATCGGTGTCATGATCGGCACCTGGCTGCAGAGTGGCACCATTGCCACCATCATTTCCTGGGGCTTAAAAATGATTAACCCGTCCTGGCTGCTGCCTCTGACGCTGCTGTTCTGCTCCATTTTGAGTATTGTAACCGGTACTTCCTATGGTTCCGTCGGAAGCGCAGGTGTTGCCATGATGGCGATCGGAAACGCCATGGGTATCCATCCTGGCATGGTAGC
>OGQS01001555.1_pt1 | contig 11675 bp, 8 predicted proteins | sample 1553331 | NCBI WGS metagenome assembly OGQS01 (sample SAMEA2580012, study PRJEB22360) | human gut metagenome | biome: human gut; feature: human-associated habitat; material: faeces | place: Denmark | collected 2008/2010
CCGCTGCATCAATCATGCCGTAGTCATCCTCCATCGACATCTCCGCTGCTTTGAGGTAGTTTTCCTTCTCAAGAGCCGCCATCCAGCTTTCCTTGCTGATACCGAGCATTCCGCCCTTTGCCGCATGATCGGCAATCTCTTTGGCATCTACGCACAAGCCCTCGGTGTTATCGGAATAGAGACGGTAAACCTCGCAGCCCATCTCTAAAGCCTTCTCTGCCGCCTCCTGACCGGCGGGAAGAACGCCAGCCCATGCGTAGCCGTAATCCTTCATATCCTGCACAGTGAGCGCAGGGTCGGGCATTTCCGGCACTTCCTTGACCTCAAGGTCGAGAAGGCGGAGCGTGTCATCGTCAAAGCCGTTGTAGACATCATCAAGGACGAGCTTGCCGCGCTCATCGACAATGATGCAGGCAGCCTCATCGCCGTAGGTGTCATGCTCCATAAGGTAAAAGCTGTGACCGCCGATTTCGTGCCGGTCAATGGTGTGCCACGTCCCGATGTGTCCGGCAACCGTCAGCCCGGAGGTGTCGGCGTTCATCTCAAAGTCCTTCTGCTCAATGCTCTCCTGCTTCTGCTGTTCCTTCGAGATCATGGGAATCGCTACAATCTTATCGCCCAGCTTGACAAACTGCTCCGGCACTTTGAAGTGGTCAGAGAACTTTTGCATCTGCTCTACGGTCAGAGAGCCGAAGCTGTCATCCGTCAAGCCGACTACCATGAATGTTCCGGCAACAACGTCGTAGATGTCACCGTCCTCATCACGCAGAGCGCGGTTCAGGGGCAGACCTTCCAGCTTGCCTTCCTCATTGCAGACTAAGGCAACAGGGTCTTCGTAGGGATAAATTGCCTCGATGTAGCCGCCGACCTCATGCTGCAAGGACTTGAGATCCGAGTCAATCTCCTTCACATAAGGCTCCTTGCCCGGCTCAACGATGAGAACGGCAATGGTGCTGTCACGCTCGGCGGCTTTCCCTGAGCCGGTGATCCGGTATTCGTCGGGAATATCATCAAGATCGCCGTTGAACTGTCTGTCCCACCTCTCGCTTGCGACGCGGACATAGCCTTCATCGGTGAAGCGTCCCTGCTCATCCATCGCAATGTCGCGCCCATAGCGTTCATAGTCGATGTAATTTGCCAGAGGACCGAGATCCTTTTCGGAGTAGATACCGGCTTCGTGGGCATAATAATAGCCGAGGTCGGATTCGTCGTTGATACCGGGCATAATGTCGTAGCAGTCCAGATTGAACGTCAGGTTGATGAGATCGTCGATGTCGCTGACCTCATCGCAGCCAGCCTCCATAATGGCAACGAGCTTTTCCTGATCGCTCAGGGAAAGCTCGTCAATCAAAGCGGCAAGGTAGTTGAGCTTATCAAGGCTCTCGTACTCGCCAAGCATCTTCTGAACGCCGTAGATCGGGCATTCGTAGTCGGTGATAAACCACTCTTCATAGGGCTGACCGAACTCGTCCTGCTGACCGATCCCGATGCGCTCAAAGACCTTCTGCATCTCTTCTTCGGTGGTGGGCAGCTTCACCCACTCACCAACCAGCATACCCTCGTTGTACTTGCCGAGGTTTGTGACGAAGGCTTCAAAATTACCGTCTAATACGGGCATAGGCATCCTCCTTTCAGTCATCCACCATGCCGTCCGGCATGATATACAGTTCCTCAAACTCCGCGTCGGTCATTGCTTCGAGCTTCCGGACGGTCTTATACATCAGCTCTGCGATCTCGCCGTCCATGTCGTTCAGGGTGACTCTCTTCATATCGTCAATCAGCCGCTTCCGGCTGGACGTATTGAAGCAGCACATCAGGTTGATTTCTTCCACGGTAAAGTTTTTCATATCAGAGTACCATATCCTTTCCTTTCGATTTCTGCGGCTTCGGTGTGTGGGACGGCTGGGCTTTCTGTGCGGATTTCAGCTTGTCGCGGATGGATTCACGGGCAGCGGGCTTCTTCGGGATGGTGTCGTAGATGGCAGTTCCGGCATCCTCCACATAGGAGCGGACATACTGGATGCTTTCAGAAAAGCGGATGGGGCGGTTCTTGTCCTCGATGTTCGTCAGCCGGACTTCATCAGCGGTAAAATCAACCGCGTCGATTCTGCACTTGATCCCATCCACATTCAGCGTCGCGCCGACAGGAATGTAATCTGCGGCTTTGAGTTCCTTGAATGTCTCGCCGTCCTTGCTGAGAAAGACATCTGCGCCGGACTTCCAGAGCTTATGAGAACCGGCTACCCACGCAGTTTCACGGAAGCCAGTCACCGGCAAGGAGGGCTTGCCGCGTACCTTCTTCTCAAGGAGCTTTGTGCCGAGAAGCGGCGCAGCTTTTTCCGCGTCCTTGCCGTACAGCTCAAAATAGCCGTTCTGGGCAAAGCAAACCAGCGCGTCGGGATGCGCCTTTTTGACTGCCTCATACTTCCGAAGTTCTGCAACGGACAGAGGCGAAAGCACCTCTGTTTTTTCTGCATCCGGCAGTCTGTCACGGCGGCTTTTCTGCTTGGACAGCACTTCCGCCAGAGCATCCGCGTCCTTCGGGAGCGTCTGGTGGGTTTGTACACCGCCATGCTCACCGACCAGAGCCATTGCTGCATCGAAGCTGCTGCGGCAGGGTGAGTCCAGCACAAAGCCATCTGCAAAGGTCAGCCGGTCATGATCCGGCGCAACCGAGTTCTGCGCCACATTTGCCGCCTGTTCCCGGTAGTTGATCTCAAAGACATCTCCGAAGACCTTGCCGCGCTTAACGGCTTTCGGGACAATTACGCGGGCAATGCACTCGTCGTAGGTCTGTTCGGCGTAAAAACGGAAGGTGTTGTGATCCCGCGTTCCCTGAATGAAGACCTGATTTTCATTGAGGCAGTGCGTCCCATGCGGACGGCAGAACCACATCAGCGTCCTGTCTTCGGGATTCTGGCTTTCGGCGGCGCGGCGGATGATGCGCTTGTCGATGTCGAAGTCTTCCTTGTAGCTGTCCACATGACTGTCCACAACCTTCTGCAGCTCCGCAACGATGTCAACGTCTGTGTATTTCTTCATACGTCTCCTTTCTCACAACTCCATGTCGTGCGTTTTGGATTTGACCGGGGACTTTTTCTCCGGCTGCGTTTTCGCGGCAGTCCTGAGCTGATCACGGATGGAGGGCTTTTCCTGCTTCTGCTCCTGCTTGACGTATTCCAGCGTCGGCATCAGCTCACGGTAACAGCCCTGTGTTTTCCGCGCCGCATGACGGCGATGGATTTTGAACAGCGGCTCACCGTTCTGCGTGACCGTGTTGCCCTCAATCCTGACGCCGTTCCGTGCCAGCAGATTGAAGGAGTGGTTAGAGGCGCGGTAGGAAGCCCGCATCCCGTCATTGTGATAGGCAATCTGCCCCTTGAGCGTGTCCATGACGGCGGCTTTGATTTCCTTCTCTTCGGCAGTCAGGCGGTGTCCCTTCGGTGCTTTTGCCGCTTCCTCCGGTAAGGGAGCAAAGGGAGACTTGACCTCCACGGTTTTTACCTCAATAGAGGTAATCTCATCGTTCTCCCATGCAACGACCTCCGGGTCTCTTTCCTCTGTTTTCTCAGAAGTGACTTCCTTCTGGGGTTCGGTCTGCTGACGGAACGCATCCACGAAAAGTGCCGTCAGTCCGGGATTGGGTTTATCCACAAGGAAGCGAGAGGCATTCTCCGGGCAGACCTCAACGTTCTTCGCCCATTCCTTGAGGGGCTGGGGAATGCGCCCGTCAAAGTCTTTCTGCTGAATGGTGTTTGCGAGGACATACCGGACGCGCTCCGGAGAGAACTGCTCAAGGACGCTTTTCACGGCAGCTTCCGCATCCAGCCGGTTATCTCCGTAGTTGGAGCTGATCGCCGCTTCAATCGCTTTGCGGCATTCCACGTTTGCGGCGAGAGAAGCACGATATGACTCCAGCTCATCGGCTTCATAGGCGTAATTCGCTGTCTCGCGGTAAATGGGGACTTCCGGCACCGCTTCCACGGGTGCCTCGGCTGCCTTCTCTTCGGACTGTGCTTTTTCTGCCAGCAGCACCTTGAGCTTGGCGTCAATGCCCTCGATCATCTCAGCCGCCGTCTTGCGGATGGTGTCCAGAGAGCTTTTCAGTTCCTTGGTTTCCTTGCCGGATGACCAACCGGCGATGTAACCGAAGGAGTAGTCCGAGGTTTCAATGCCGTACCGTTGGCAGACGGTGTAGGCAACGCTTTCCGCTTCAACCTCCTTGGTGTGCCGATCCTTCTTATCTTCTGGCGCGGCTTTCTCATCCGGCTTGACGGCGTGGAGCTTCGCGTGGGCGATCTCGTGAATGGCAGTCTTGACCGTCTGGATTTCGCTCATGCCCTCCTGAATGGCAATGCGGCTTTCAATCGGCGAGAAGAATCCCTTTGCACCGCCCGGAATGTCCTCAAAGGAAATGGGGACGGGAGATTCCTGCCTGAGCGCGTCGAAGAACGCCTCGTAGTTTTCGACGGTGCCCTTCAGTTCATCGACGATGATGTCCGGAAGCTCCTTGCCGTCCGTCTGGGAAACATCAAAGACGCTTACCACCTTGAAGGCAGGACGCAGAACCTCGACCGTCTCCGTGACAGCCTTTCCATCTGCGCCGATTACCGGTTTTTGCGTCAAAGGATCAATCTTCTCATGCTCTTCCTGTGCTTTGTACGGTGCGGGTGCAAGAATCTTGATGCCCTTTTCGCCCTTCATGACCTGACGGTCAAAGTTGCGCTGCCACGAGGTATAACCGGCAACATAGGTTGCCTCCGGCTTCTGCATCGCAATGAGCAGCGTGTTGTTGAAGGAATAGTTGTAGAACTTGGACATCGTGCGGAGATATTCCTTGAACCGCTCGGATTCAAACAGCTCCTTGATGCCCTGTTCCAGCTTGTCCGTAATTTCGCGGATTTGCTGTGCATTTCTGTTTTCAGCCATCTCAAACCTCCATTTCATGTTTGCTTCGGGGAGAAGAAAACCCCGTCTGAGATTTGCTCAATAAACGAGCCTTTACCTCAGACGGGGTTTCTCTGCGCGTCATCCGGCGATGAAAGATGTTATCCTCCTTCTCCCATTCAATCAGCCGATCAAACATATCCGGGTGCTTTGTGACCATGTGCAGCAGCTCTTCGTCGCTTGCGTTGGGACAGAACCAGCAGCCGTTTCTCCGGCAGTGAGTGTAGATTGGAGAAAGCAGCCCGTGTTCCTGACAGAGCTTGTAGGCGTCCGCCTCGGTCATGCCGTATTTGGCAAGCAGACTGACCTTCGTTATTCCATCCAGACGAGCAAGGCGTTTTGGCTCATCCTCCGCGATGCCGACATAGCTCACCGTGTCCGGCGAGAGTGTGGCATTGTACTTGCGGACGGGCGGGATTTTGCAGTCTCGATTGACTGCACACATACCAGCCCATGCGAAGCCGCGAACCTCGCCCTTATGCGGTCCGCGGGTGATAATGTGATGGAATACGTCATCGTAGGTCTTGTCGGCATGAAGAATGGTGAACTTGATGCCCAGCTCCTTTTCGCAGAAGGGCTTGAGCCGATCATAGATGAAGTCCCGGTGTTCCGGGACTTCACCGCTTGTGTTCTGATTAAACATGACCTCGCTGAAAACCGCCGCGTCCAGCGGCTCATTGTGCTGTGCCGCCAGCAGGAGCGTCGCTACGCTGTCCTTTCCTCCGCTGCAAGAGGCAACATACTTCGGGCGGATCATCGGTCAAACTCCATCTTGAAGCTGACGTATTTGCCGCCGCTGTCATCCAGACGAATGACCGCATCATAGAGCTGAGGCTTCTTCGGCGTGTAAAGCCCGGTCACTCGGCACCAGCCCTTGTCCAACAGCTCCTTTGCGATCTTCTTGGTCAGCTTCTTTTTCTTGCTGGAAAAGAACTTGTTGTCTTCCCACAGGCAGAAGGAGCATTCCTTGTTCGAGCAGTAGAAATTGCCCTTACCGACGTAGACCGGAGAGCCGCAGCGGGGGCATTTGCCGATTTCTTCCTTACCCGTGCCGAAACGCTGGGCTTCGGCATCGGAGAGAAACGGATAGGCGTTCACGAGATCGCCGGTCATCCGGACAATGCCGCTGAGGAAGGCGTCTGCATCCGCCTTGCCGCGCTCAATCTCCATGAGCGTGTTTTCCCATTCTGCTGTCATTGCGGGAGAGGTGATCTGTTCCGGCAGGACGCAGACGAGGTTGCAGCCGTCCTTCGTGGGAATGAGGGATTTGCCTTTACGCTCTGCAAAGCCGGATTTCACCAGCTTTTCAATGATACCGGCACGGGTCGCGGGTGTTCCGAGACCTTTCTTCTCGGTGTCATCGTCGAACTGATCGTTTCCGGCAGTCTCCATTGCAGACAGGAGCGTGTCTTCCGTGTACTGCTTCGGAGGCGTTGTGAAGTGTTCGGTGACACTGGCAGACACACCTTCCAGCATATCGCCCTCATGGACTTCGGGCAGGGACTTCATGGGATCGTCCTTTTCCTTCGTCTTGAGGGAAGCCTTGAACAGCTCTTCGATGGCTTTCCATCCGTTTTGAACGACGGACTTCCCCTTGGTTTTGAACTCGTAGCCTTCGCAGGAGAGCGAGATCTGCGTTTCTGCGTAGGTGTGCTTCTCGCCGGTCGCACACAGAAGGCGCATCCCGATAAGATTGAGGATTTTCTGCTCCGACTGAGGAAGCGCCGAAACATCCTGCTTTTCGAGCTGGACGGTCGGGAGAATGGCGTGGTGATCTGTGACCTTGCTGTTGTCGGTTACGCGGGCAATGTCCGGAGTAACCGAAACGTCGGAGAAAAGCGGAAGCTGGCGGCAGACGATGGAAATGACCTGATGGGCAGTGTCCTCCATATCGTCCGTGATGAACTGACTGTCCGTGCGCGGATAGGTCAGGAGCTTCTTTTCGTAGAGTGTTTGTACGAGATCGAGCGTCTGCTGGGCGGTGAAGCCGTAGTAGCGGTTCGCCTCGCGCTGCAAGGTGGTCAGATCATAGAGCTTCGGAGGGTTGACCGTCTTCGTTTCCTGCATGAGAGAAGAAACGACGGCTTGCTTTTTCTCGCAAGCCGCCGCAATTCTTTTTGCTTCCTCTTCGGTTTTGACCTTTTCCAGATCGGCGGTCAGATCGCCCTTGCCGACGTGGACGTTGAAATACTTCTCCTTTTGGAACGTGGAGATTTTCCCGTCACGCTCCACCAGCATTGCAAGGGTCGGCGTCTGGACGCGCCCGACCACCAGCTTCTTGTGATAGAGCGTGGTAAACAGGCGGGTGCCGTTGATACCGACAATCCAGTCCGCCTTCGAGCGGCTGAGTGCCGCTTCATAGAGACGGTCATAGTCCTTGCCGTCCCGGAGATGCTGGAAGCCTTCGCGGATGGCGGAGTCCTCCAACGAGCTGATCCACAGACGCTTGAAGGGCTTGGTGCATCCGGCTTTGTTGTAGACCAGCCGGAAGATCAACTCACCCTCGCGCCCTGCATCGGTTGCGCAGACCAGCTCGGTGACGCGCTTGTCCTCCATGAGAGAGGACAGCACCTTGAACTGCTGGGCTTTGTCCTTCGTGACCTCAAACATCCAGTTTTCCGGAACAATGGGCAGATCGTCATACCGCCACTTGGCATACCGCTCATCGTAGGAGCTGGCGTCTGCCAGCTCCACCAGATGACCGAAGCACCACGAAACAATGTAATTGCCGCCCTCCATATAGCCGTCCTTTCGGGACGTTGCACCCAGAACCTTTGCGATGGACTGGGCAACGCTGGGCTTTTCAGCAATGACTAAGATCAATCTTCATCACCATCCGTTTCAGCATCCTCCACAATCTGCGGCTCATCATCCTCGTTGATGTACGGCTCTTCCTCGTAGCCTTCATCATCAAAGAAGTCCATATCCTCATCCTTGAGCTTTCTGCCCTTGACGAACTTGATGTAGTAATAAGCTGCACCCGCAGCACCGGCAAGGGCAAAGATGACGAGGATCATGCCGATGTTGGATTTCTTTTCGGGTTTAGGGGCGGGAGCATCGGTTTCTGCATCCTTATCCGGCTCAGGTGTAGCGGGGGCTGTGCCGGTGCATTCGCTCATGTTGGTCTTGCAGACCGGGCAGTCGGTGTTGACCTGACCGGCAGCGCATTTTTCCTTGCAGTTACAGGTAGTCAGAGCCGCCGCAGTGTCTTCATCCAGCAGCGCAAGCAGATCGCTTTCATCGACCATGTTCAGGAAGTACGTCTGGTACTGTTCCTCATCCTCATTGAGCGGTGCATCGTAGTCGATGACAATGAAAAAGGTGTTGCCGTTCTTCGTCTGGACAGTGATGAACTGTTTGTTGGTTGCCTTGTCATAGAGCAAGTCGCGGGTGTAGGCGTTGCCCTCATCGTCAATCGGCTCACCCATCGGCTTTTCCGGCGTGGGAGTGACTGCGGGCTGCTGTTCGGGCTGAGTTGCCTCCGTAACGGGAAGGTTCTGCTCGGTATCATCGGCGTAGGCAAACGCCGTCACCGAGAAGCAGGACAGAACCATGACGCAGACCGCAAGGATGGTCAGAAAACGAAACTTCTTACGCATTGTCGATTACCTCCGTATTTTCAGCGGGCTTGGTGCCGCCCTTCATGGAAGACAGGAACGCCATGATCTGATCCTTGTCCATCACCATAGAGCGCACGGTGTTGATGATTTCAAGGTTTTCCAGCTCCGTCTTCTTGTCGTACAGCTCCTTGAGCTGTCCTTCGATTTCGGACTTCTTCTTTTCAGCCTTCTCAATGTCGGAGAGAACTTTCTGATACTTGGGATTCATGCAAAACTCCTTTCTTTTAATAGGCGGGTCTTCCGAAGGCGTAGAAATGCTGCTGCCAGTAGGAAGAATTGATGGATGTGTACTGAATGGGGTCGCCGCAGTGGATCATGACCCCATCACCGACGTAAATGCCGACGTGGGACACACCGGGGGTGTCATACGTCCCGACGAAAAAGATGAGATCACCGGGCTGGGCATTCACCTTTGAAACCGGCGTACAGACGTTGTAAAGCCCCTGTGCGCCCAGCCGCCCGGTATTCACAAGTCCGCTGTTCGTGAGAACATAGCTGACGAAGCCGGAGCAATCGAAGGATGTGTCGGGATTGGAGCCGCCCCAAACATAGGGATAGCCGAGATACTTTTCCGCCTCGGTGATCAGTGTCGCAAACTTCTCGTCGTTCAGGTATTCCGGGTTGACATCGTAGTCGGCGGGAGGATTTGTAATGTACTTGTCCACATAGGGAGAATCACCGAACAGATCCTCGCGGTTGCCCAGCACCGACATATACGTCGCGTACATGGAGAGCTGTTCCTGAGACATGATGTAGACCGGGACGTGGGAGAGATTGAAGTTTTCGAGCTTCACGTTGCAGATGTAGTAGTCATACGGGACGCGATAGGTTTCCGTGTGCGTGTTGCCGTCTGCGTCCGTCCATGTGTCGGTCTCCGTGCGGTATCTGGTTTCGACGATGACCTCTTCGGTGAGGATGTACTGCTTTTCAAACAGCATTTGGAGCGTACCCTGCACCTCATCCAGCGTGAACTCGCCCTCGTGGAGAGCCGAGAGAATGGAGATCAGCACATAGGGGTCATGCTCAATATCGTCCAGATCGAAGTGGTATTCATCATAGTTGTGAGTGCTTTCGTAGGTGTCGAGATAGCTTTGCAGCTCTTGCTCCATCCGGCAATACTGCGCCTCCGCACCGAGCATCGCGTCATCCTCGCTGAGATAAGAGGAAGCGATAACCGACGAGCCGGTAGAGGTGAGCATCGAACACGAGCTGATACCGGCACCGAGCAAAACGAGAAGGGCAACTCCGACGCCGATCCAGATGAAGACCTTCTTGTTGTTCTCAAAGAACTCCTTGAGTTTGTCGGACACCTTTTCGCCGAGCTTCTTGCCGGTATTCTTCGTGGCAGTCCCGGCAGTCTGAGAACCGGCATTCCGTGCAGCGGCATATTCCTTCTTGATGTTCTGCTTCTGGTAGTGCTTGTTCATGTTCTGCTTCTTCATCTCAGGATGCTCCTGCTGATTTCTCTCATATTGGAGCTTGGCGTCAGCTACATCCGCCTTGTGTTCCAGCTTGGAAACCTTCTCATAAGGCTTGTTGACGCTGCTTTCCCGATGATGACGGAAATGCCGAGCGGCAGTCTCAGCGGCGATCTCCGTCTTATGCGCCCCCTCAACCGCCGAGTTTTCCTGCTCGACCTCATGGATTTTGCCGTGAATGCCGGAAGCAAGGGTGTCACCGACCTTGCGGACGGTTTTATCTGCCTCAAATTGCAGCTTGCCTTTGCTCTTGGGCTTTTTCAGCTCATCCTCAAAATGAAGGCGGGTTTTGCCCTTTCCGGTCTCTTCATCAAAGACGCGCTCTTTCTTGAGAACCTTGTGCGTGGGCAGCTTTTCACGGGCGGCATCCAGCCGATCATGCGCCTTCTCGGATTTTCTTTCGAGCTTCTGCATCCGCTTCGTGGGCGGAACGGCATCGTCCGAGACCGGCTTCGCAGAGGCAGTCTCCGCCGCTTGAGAGAGAACGGTGTCTGCATCCACGGCTTCAACCGCAGAGGTCTTGCGCAGCTTGTGCGTGACAACCGTTTCGGCAATCACCGTGCCGGTGTGCGAAGAAACGCCGTGCTGCTCCAAAGCAGGAGGCTTGAACGGCGTTTCCGAAGGTAGCGGTTCAGTTACATTCTGGGGTGGATTTTCTGCCCTTTTCTCTTCTGTGACGGACGTTTCCGAGGGCGGCTGTGTGTCGTTATCCTCGGCGTGTTCCGCCTGAAACTGACGCTGCTGACGGCGCATCTGCACCTTTTTCAGTTCCTCCGGGGAAAGAGCTTCGGAAGACGCGGCGGTCTCAACGGGCTTCACCAGCTCTGCATCTTCCAGACGCTTTGACACACGCTGCTCGGTGCCAGCCGTCAGGTTTTCCTCAACCGCGCCTTCCCGTGTCATCCGCACGACTACCTTGTCGCGGGCTTTAAGCTCCGGTTCCTTGGGCATCAGATTTCACCTCCGATCCGCTTGTAGGCAAGCTCGGTGTACGCCGGATTCAGCTCGATGCCGATGAAATGACGCCCCATCTGCGCGGCAACCATGCCGGTTGTGCCGCTCCCCATGAACGGGTCAAGCACAATGCCGCCTTCGGGACAACCGGCGAGAAGACAGGTCTCAACCAGCTTCGGAGGGTAGGCGGCGTAATGACCGCCCTTGAAGGGAACGGTGTTGATCTTCCAGACATCGCGCTTATTGCGAAGCGGATTGATGTCTGCGTCCTTGATCTCGCCATGCTCACGGGGGCGGTTGATGGACTGCGGCTGAGGCTGACCGGGAACGGGCTTACCGTACTTGTTGCCGCCCTTCATGCCGCGCTTGAGGCGTTCTGCCGTTGCGGGAGCAATCGGCTCTGAGATCGCCTTGTAGTCAAAGAAATACTTCTTCGACTTGGAGAACAGGAAAATATGCTCGTAGCAGCGGGCGCAGCGGTCTTTGACACTCTCCGGCATCGGGTTTTCTTTCATCCAGATAATGTCATTGCGCAAATACCAGCCAGAGTCGCGGAGCGAAAAGGCCAGCATCCACGGGAGTCCGATCATATCCTTGGGTTTGCAGCCCTCAACCTTGTAGTTAAGAGCCACAGCCTGACCATTTCTGCCCTTGGGATTTTTTGCGTCCACATAGC
>OGQS01001563.1_pt1 | contig 11645 bp, 8 predicted proteins | sample 1553331 | NCBI WGS metagenome assembly OGQS01 (sample SAMEA2580012, study PRJEB22360) | human gut metagenome | biome: human gut; feature: human-associated habitat; material: faeces | place: Denmark | collected 2008/2010
CGACCTGGTGATGAGCGGTTTCCTGGAACAGGACGTCCCGGCGATAGTCGCCTGTGCCGGGGAACTGGGCCTGCGCCCGGTGGCGACCGCTGCCAGGGAGGGGTGGATGATGGTTCACGTGCGCAAAGGGTAGGTGAAGACGTACAAAGGGCGCGGGGTCGTTCTCCATACGCTCAAATACGGCGACTCGTCGATGGTCGTCTACCTGCTGACCGACACCGGGGGGCGCCGCAGCTACATGGTGCAGGGCGTCCGCAGCCACAACGGGCGGGGCTCGAAGCTGGCACTTTTCCAGCCGATGTTCCCGGTCGAGTTCGAAGGGCTCGAATCGTCGCGTCAGCAGATGCACCGTTTCAAGGAGGTGCAGGGCGGCTTTGTACTGCAAAGCCTGCCGTTCGACGTGCGCAAATCGACCATGGCGCTCTTCATGGCAGAGGTTTTGTACCGCCTCGTCAGGGAATACGACGAACCCAACCAGGCGCTTTTCGATTTTGTGTGGAACTGTGTCGGGGCGCTCGATTCGATGGACGAGGGGGTGGCCAATTTCCACCTCTGGTTCCTGGCCAACCTGAGCCGTTTCCTGGGTTTTTGCCCGGGCAACGACTACTCGGCCGGCGATTGGTTCGATATCCGAGAGGGACTTTATACCAAAACTCGGCCGCAGCACGTTAGTTTTATGACACAGGAATGTACGCGTATTCTGCGCGATATGATGGAGTGCGACGTGCGTTGCCTGGCCGAAATCGGCCTCAACCGCACGCAGCGCGTCGAGTTTCTCAATGCCGTGCTGGTCTATTTCGGCTATCACCTCGATGCCATCAGCGCGGTGCAGTCGGTGCGGATCCTGCGGGAAGTGTTCTAAGGGAATTGTAATTTTGGAGAGACCAAATAAAAGATAGGAGGGATAGTTATGAAAAGGATGTTTATTCTGGCGGTCGCCCTGCTTGCGGCCCTTGCGATTTCGGCGCAGGAACCCAATAAGTTCGGGCTGAAAAAACCCGATTCGCCCCGCTCGGGGAAGTATGAGCTTCCCGATTCGCTCCGTAACAAGTTCGAGCTTCCCGACTCGCTGGCGCATTTGTCGCCATGGAAACCCGATTACCGTGCCGAGGGAAAGATGAAGGTCAAGCCTTCGGTTACGATGACTTCGGTGGTAGTGATCCAGAAGGAAAACCTGCCGTCACGTGTTACGGTGATCGACAACAATACGTTGCGTCTGGGACGCCATTTCACCATCTCGAACGGTCAGGCCTGGAACAACGGATCCTTCCCCGATGCGTTCCTCGATGCGCGGACGATCTCGATGCCCCTGCCGCGGTAGGGTGTTGCTGCCCGTTCCGGAGGAATGCCGATCCCGTCCGCACTTCGTTTAGGCGGGCGCAGTTTCCTGATGGTTCCGTGAACTGGAAGTCCCCCGGGACGGCAATACGAGGCGTATTGCAGGCACCTATCCGAACAGGAGCGTGAAGGTTACCCGGTTGTCCGTGTTGGCCGTCAGGCGCAGCGAACCCTTGTGCAGTTGCATGATGCGGCGCGAGACGCTCAGGCCGATGCCCGATCCGTCGGGCTTGGTCGTGAAGAAAGGCGTGAAGATATTTTCGGTTACTTCGGCGGGGATTGCCCCGCCGTTGTTGCTAATCTCGATAACCACGTTTTCCTGCGGGTCTATGCGCGACGTGACTTCGATGCAGGCGTCTCGCCGTGTCCCTACCGCTTCGCGGGCATTCTTGAGCAGGTTCACCACCACTTGTCCGACCAACATCTGGTCGGCATAGATCATCGTGTCTGCCGGTTCGACGTCGAGCCGGATGCGGATGCCTTCCGCAGCGATCAGCGTCATGGCGTGCTCCAGCAGTTCCCGCACCTCGAAGGGTGCCTTCTGTGGCACCGGGATCTTCGTGAATCGGCGGAAATTCTCGACGAAGGCCATCAGCCGCCGGCTCGTGGCCGAGATCGTATCCAGCCCACGGGCTACGTCGGCGTTCATCGTCCGGTCGATATGCAGCAGTGTGTCGCTCAGGGAGGTGATCGGTGCGAGCGAGTTCATGATCTCATGCGTCAGGATGCGCGTCAGCTTGCTCCACGATTCGATCTGCATCTCGCTCAGTTCGCTGTTGATGTCGCTTATGACCACCACGCGCAGCCGGCGTTTTTCGAGTACGATCTCCGAACACCCCAGCGAGAGGCTCATTTCGCCCGTTTCGGTCACGCACGACACATGGTGCTTTTCTCCCGGTCGGATCTTCGTCAGTACCCGGTATGCCTCGGGAGCGGGCAGTTCCAGTTGCTGGATGTGGGTTATGCGCGGCAACCCGAAGATGCGCAGCGCCTCGCCGTTGGCCTGGTAGACGCTTCCCGCGTCGTTGATGGTGATTAGCCCCGTGCGTGCATACTCCATGATCAGCTGGTAGTAGCGTTCCCGCTCTTCGGCGCGTACCTTGGCGCGCACCAGGATCTCCTTGATACGGTTCAGGGCGGCGTTGAGCATGCCGTTGTCCACTTTCGACGGGTCTTCATGGAAGCGGAACGTGAAGTCGTCGTTGTCGATGGCGTTGAACATGAAGGTTACACGGCGTATCGAATCGCTGTAAAGCCCTATGAGGCGGTATGCCGCGATCCCGATCACCGGGACGAGCAGGATCGCCAGCGGGTACCATGACCCTGTTACCACCCATCCGAGTGCTCCCGAAGCGGCGATGAGCAACGCCGTGTACCCGATTACGGGGCCGTAGGCTATTCCTTCGCGTTTCATAACCCGTAGCGTTTGATCTTGTTGTAGAGTGTCTGGCGCGTGATGCCCAGCTGCCGCGCCACCTCGGTAAGGTTGCCTGCGTAACGCGCCATCGCCTGACCGATCATGCCGCGCTCCATCTCTTCGAGCGTCGAGAATGCCAGGGCCTGCACTGCGGCCGGAGCCGGCCGCAGCAGCAGTGTCGCGGGGGTGATTCGCCTCCCGTCGCTCATGATGACGGCTTTTTCGACGGTATGCTGCAATTCGCGGATGTTACCCGCCCAAGGGTATTCGTCCATTTCGCGCACCGCTGCCTGGTCGAAACCCTCGATCGGTTTGTTGTACTTCGTGGCGTAGCGTTTGAGGAACATTTCCGCCAGCGGCAGGGCGGCATCGGCAGGATGTCTTCGCGGCGCTGCCGCAGGGGCGGCAGGTCTATATGGATCGTGTTGATGCGGTAGAGCAGATCTTCGCGAAACTCCCCCCCCCGCGCTACCATTCCGAACAGGTCGCGGTTCGTGGCGCAGATGAGGCGGATGTCCACCGCTACGGGCGTGTTGCTGCCCACGCGGAAGATACGCCCGCCCTGGATGGCCGTCAGCAGCTTCGATTGCAGGTGGGGCGGCAGGTTGCCGATCTCGTCGAGGAAAAGCGTGCCGTGGTCGGCGACCTCGAATTTCCCGGCGCGGTCGGCCCGGGCGTCGGTGAAGGCTCCCCGTTCGTGTCCGAACAGTTCACTTTCGAACAGCGACTCGCTGATGGCCCCCATATCTACGTTCAGCATCGGACGTGCGCCACGAGGTGAGAGGCGGTGTATCTCCCGTGCCAGTATTTCTTTGCCCGTTCCGTTTTCTCCCGTTATCAGGATGTTGGCGTCCGTGGCCGCAACCTTCTCCACGATTTCGCGGATGCGCGCCATGGCGGGGCTTTCGCCCCAGAACATCGGCTGCTCCGAGGCCAGCTCGCGCTTGATCTCCTTGAGCTGCTTCACCTCGCGAGCCGACCGCGCCAGATTGTATGCGTTGCGCAGCGAAGCCACCAACCGGTCGTTGTCCCACGGTTTGACGACGAAGTCCACCGCACCGTCGCGCATTGCCCTCACGGCCAGGTCGATATCGGCGTATGCCGTGAAAAGCACGACTTTGATATCCGGCCTGCGGGCGTGGATCTCGCTCAGCCAGTAGATGCCTTCGTTACCGGTGTTGATGCCCGCCGTGAAATTCATGTCGAGCAGGATCACGTCGATCTGTTCCTCGCGCAGGGTCGTCGCCAGCCGGTTGGGGGTGGGGAGGGTCAGCACCCGTGCGAAATATTTTTCCAGCAGCAGGCGCAATGCCGCCAGGATGCTGCGGTTGTCGTCCACGATCAGTAGTGTTCCCTCTTTTGCCATGGTGTTTCCGGTTTGTTTTGCGGTAAAATTAGCGTTAAAATCGTGAAATCGTCCCTTCGTGTCCACAAAATTTACAAGGGCGTAAAATTTTTTTACACTTTGTCTGTTGTGCGTATGATGTATTAATTTGTAATACAGTTGTTTAGTTTCTTTGGCACGGGGTTGGCTCCGAAATGTCCCGAACGAACAATACCCGCTAATCAAGGATGAAACGACTGTTATTACTCCTCATTCTGTCAATTTTTTGGACACTCGCCGCGGCGCAGATATCCCTGCCCGCCGCCTCTGTGCAGCCGGATGCTGCGCCCGTTGCTCCTGTGGGGGCTTCGGCCGCAGATACCGCGGCAACGGAAACCGTCATCGTCGCGGATCCTGCCGTGGATTCCCTGTCCGAACCCGCCCCGAATGCGGCCGAGCCCGTCGTGCGTATGACCCTCGACGAGTGCATGGCCTATGCCGTCGAACACAGTCCCGTCGTGCGGCAGCAGGATTACACCAACCGCAACTATCGCCAGGACTATATCGAATCCGTGGCGGCGCTCGTACCCTCGGTCAGCGGCTCGGTCAGCGCCACGACCAGTTTCGGCCGTTCGGTCGACCCCGAGACCAATACCTATACCGACGTTTCGAACCTTTCCAATAACTACGGCGTTTCGGGGCAAATGCCTGTTTTCGCAGGTTTTACGGGGATCAATACCATCCGTGCCGCGAAGGTGATGCGCCTGATGGGCGTCGAGGAGTTGCAGCGGGTCAAGGACGAGGTGGCGCTCAATACCATGCAGGCCTATTTCGACGTCGTCTATTACACCGAAAGCGTGCGCCTTGCCCGTGAACAGCTGGAAACCAGCACCGGCAACCTCGCCAAGAGCCGCAAGCTGCTCGAACTGGGGCTCAAGAGCGCCGCCGACGTGGCCGAGCAGGAGGCGCAGTGCGCTTCGGACGACTACCTGCTCACGCAGCAGGAAAACAACCTCGAACTGGCCAGGATCACGCTTGCCGAAACGATGAATTATCCGCCCGACCGCCCCCTGGGGATCGAGACGGATCTCGCCATCGAAACCCCGGCCGGCACGGCGCCCTTCTCCGATGTGGTCGCCTATGCCCTCGACAACAATCCCAAGGCCCGCAGCGCCGGTTATAACGTGCGGCAGTCGAAACTCCAGTATTCGGTCGCCCGGGGCGGCTTTTTCCCGTCGGTCTATGTCGGCGGCGGATACTCGACCAATTTTTTCATGAGCCTCGACGACCATTCGTTGTACGAGCCGTTCAGGAGCCAGTTCCGTGATAACCGCGGTTACTACTTTTCCGCCCAGCTCAACATCCCCATCTTCGGGGGGCTTTCGCGCCGCACGAGGACAAACCGCGCCCGCAACAACTGGCGGATCGCCGAGCAGCAGCGCGATCAGACGTTGCGTGCCCTGCAAAGCGAAATCGCCCAAAACTACCAGCAGATGCTCGGCTACGGCAAGGAGTTCGTGCAGGCCAGCAAAAAAAGCGCGGCCTCCGAGCTGGCCTACAACGCCGTCGCCGGCAAGTACGACCGGGGCATGGTTTCGGCGCTCGACCTTCAGACCGCCGCCAACAACCTGTTGCAGGCCCGCTCCGAACGGTTGCGCGCACGGTTGCAATACATTATCAAAACGCGCCTGGTCGAGTATTACAACGGTGCGCCCCTGATCCGCTAACGAAAAACAGAAAATAACATGGACATCCGTATCGAAAAGAAAAAGGGCATCCGCGCCCTGTTTACCAAAAAAGGCATCCCCTATCTGGCCGGGGCGCTGTTCCTCGTCTTCGTGTTGTGGCTCCTGTTGCGCGACAACTCCTCGACGCTGCGCGTCGATGCCCGTACGATTTCCGTCGGGCAGGTCGTGCGCGGTGAATTCAACGACTATATCCGCGTCACCGGGCAGGTACAGCCCATCACCACCGTGCAGCTCAGTCCCCTCGAAGCGGGCATCGTCGAGCGGCTTGTGGTCGAGGAGGGTACCTCCGTCAAAAAGGGCGATGTGCTGGTCGTGCTGAGCAACACGTCGCTCACGCTCGAAATCTTGAACAGCGAGGCCGAGCTGGCCGAAAAGCAGAACATCCTGCGCAATACGCTGATCTCGATGGAGCAGGAGAAACTCTCGCTGCGGCAGGACAAGGCGCAGCTGGATCTCGACGTGTCGCGCAAGAAGCGGGCCTGGCAGCAGAACGAGGAGCTTTACAGGAACGCCCTGATCGCCCGCGAGGAGTGGTTGCAGTCGAAGGAGGACTACGAACTGGCCGAAAAGAAACGCGAGCTGAACATCGAGCGGCAGGTGCAGGATTCGCTCTACCGTTCGGTGCAGATCGAGCAGATGGAGGAGAACCTCGACAACATGAAGCGCAACATGCAGCTCATCCGCGAGCGCATCGGCAACCTCAACGTCAAGTCGCCGATCGACGGCGAAGTCGGCCTGCTGGACATCGTGCTCGGGCAGTCGGTCTCCACGGGGCAGAAGATCGGGCAGATCAACGACCTGTCGGGCTACAAGGTCGAGGCACAGATCGACGAGAGCTACATCGACCGTGTGCGTGCCGGTCTCGAAGCCACCTTCGACCGTCAGGGCACCGACTACAAGGTGCGCCTGCGCAAAGTCTATCCCGAGGTGCGCAGCGGCCAGTTCCGAGCCGACTTCACCTTCCTGGGCGACCATCCCGAGAACATACGCAGCGGCCAGACCTACTACCTGCACCTCGAACTGGGGCAACCTACCGAGGCGGTCATCATCCCCCGCGGGTCGTTCTACCAGACTACGGGCGGCGCATGGATCTATGTCCTTGCACCCGAGGGCGACAAGGCTTACAAACGCCCCATCCGCATCGGCCGCCAGAACCCGCAGTATTACGAGGTGCTCGACGGGCTGGAGCCGGGCGAGCGGGTCATCGTTTCGGGCTATGAGAATTACGGCTCGAACGACGTGCTGATCCTCAATAAATAATTTTCCGCTGAAATTTCTCCGCACCCGTCAAAACCGAATAATATGTTCCGTCAACTCAATTTCCGCTCGTTTTTCAACTTCCTGGGGCGCAACAAGCTCTATGCGGCCATCAATATCTTCGGGTTGTCCGTCTCGCTGATGTTCGTGATCCTGATCGCCGACTACACCCTTCGGCAACTTACGTGCGACGACTACCACGCCAAGGCCGACCGCATTTATGTCATCGGCAACGAGGAGTGCATTACGAGCGGTTATTACCTGCAGAAATACCTGCGCGACCGTTATCCCGAGATCGAATCGACCTGCGCCGTCGCAGTGTCGGGACAGTCCACCGACGCCACGCAGCCCGTCGAAGTCGGTCTGCAGAAGTATTCGGCCACGATCCTTTTTGCCGATACGACCTTCTTCCGGATTTTCGATTATCAGCTTCTGGACGGCGACCGCGAACAGGTGCTCGCCTCGCGCGACAACGTGGTGCTTTCCGAGTCGTTCGCCCGCAAGGTTTTCGGCACGTTCAACCCGATGGGGCAGGTGATCCGCTTCCCCGACGAGGAGAAGTCGTACGTTGTGAGCGGCGTGGTGCGGGATATCGACCGCTCGGTGATTCCCAATATGGACATCATCATGCGGGCCGAGCGCCTCTGCGATATCAATTCGGCCAATGACGAGCATATGAGTAATTCCGGTGCCGTGACGACTTTCATCCTGGCGCGTCCCGGTGCCGACCTGACGGCCAAGATACCCGATATGCTTGATTATTTCAAAGAGATATACTGGATCTACAAGGGCAATGTCTATCAGCATGTGACCCTTACGCCTTTGCGCGATGTCTATTTTTTATCCCAGAATAATGATGGGGGGTTCAACTACGGCAGTTGGCCCTTCGTGATGATCCTTTTCGGTGTGGGCGCCGTCATCCTGCTCTTCGCCGTGATGAATTATATCAACCTGACGGTTGCCCAGACCGGGTTTCGCGCCAAGGAGATGGCCGCCCGCCGGCTGCTGGGCGCCTCGCGCGGCGAAATCATCCTCAAACTGATCCTCGAATCGACATTCCTGTGTGTTGTGGCGTTCGTCATCGCGCTTTTCCTGGCAGCCGCGGTGGAGCCCGGCGCTTCGCGGCTGCTGGGGTCGAAAATCGGCGTCTGGCAGGATATGACGCCTGCCGTCGTGGCTTGCTATGCCGCGTTTATCGTGGTGCTGGGCGTCGTTGCGGGCTTTATCCCGGCGATGATGGTGTCGCGCTACAAACCCGTGGACATCGTCCGGGGATCGTTCCGCCACCGCACCAAGATGTTTTACAGCAAGGTGCTTATCACGATCCAGAACGTCATTACCATTGTCCTGATCGCCACCTCGCTGACCATCGGCCTGCAGATCCGCCACCTGATTTCGGCGCCGATGGGGTACAATACGGCCGACATACTCGATATCTCGACCGAAATTTTCCTCGGGAAAAAACAGATTGCGCAGTTCCGCGAGGAGCTGTTGCGCGAGCCGTGTGTCGAGGCCGTCGCCCTGGGCTGCGGTACGCCCCACGACCGGGGCAACAACAATACGATGCAGTATGGCCCCGACCGGATGATCGGATTCCAGATATTCATCGGCGATTCGACCTATTTCCGGATACTGGGGCTGGAGCGGCTGCGCGACAACCACCTCGCCCGTATGAACGACGACAATATGGTCTTCATCAACCAGCACGCCCTGCGGGAACTGGGTATTGCGGAGGACGCCGAAGAATTCAAGGTAGGCATGGATTACTCTTATCCCTACCAAATCGCAGGTATCTACCGCGATTTCCAGATCGGGTCGGCGCTCGACAAGCCCCAATCGGCGATGCTGTGGCAGACGGACGACATTGCGGATATGTACCCGTGGAATATCCTGGTCAAAATCCGCGGGGACAAGACCGTGGCCTACAATACGGTCAAATCGGTCTTCGAACGTATTTCCGACGGTGCGGTCTTTACCGGGGCGGAGTATATCGAGCAGGAAATCGAAGCCGACTATGCCGATCAGCGGCGCATCCTGCACATCGTCGGTATCTTCACGCTCGTGGCGATCCTGATCTCGGCGCTCGGTCTGGTGGCCATGTCGACTTACTACATCCAGCAGAAGGAGCAGGAGGTCGCCGTGCGCAAGGTCTTCGGCTCGACGCGCGGAGAGGTGCTCGTGCGCCTGGTGGGAAACTTCATGCGGCTGGTCGGTGCGGCGTTCGTCCTCGCCGTGCCCGTGGCGTGGTACCTGCTCGAACGCTGGTTGCAGGATTACAGCGTCCGGATTTCGCTCTCGCCCCTTATTTTTCTGATTCCCGGGGCTTTTGCCGCCGCGGTGGCGTTCGTCGCCGTCTTCTGGCAGAGCAGCCGTGCGGCCGATTCCAACCCGGTCGACTCGATTAAAAACTAAAAAAGATACCCGGTATGAAAAATTTTCTCTTCGCATTACGTTACCTGCGCAAATTGCGAGGCGGTACCGTTGCCCGCGTGGTGTCGCTTTCGCTGGGGCTGGCCGTCGGCCTGCTGGTCTTTTCGTATGCCAATTACAACCTCACGTCCGACCGTTGTTTCCCCGACCGGGAGCGGATATTCCAACTGTGGGCTCATTATGCCGATCCGCAGCACAGCGGGTACAGTCCGCAGCTCAATGCCCCCATCGCCCCGGCGCTGGCCGAAGAGGTTCCGCAGGTCGAAGCCGCCACACGCCTGTTCGGGCCGCGCACATCCGACATCGTGCGCGGTGATAATGCTTTCCAGGCAAAGTATATATACGCCGATACGATGTTTTTCGACGTGCTGGGATTCGAACCGATGAACGGCAACCCCAAAGAGATCCTGCTCCATGCCGACCAGGTGATGCTTGCGGAGTCTTTTTCCCGCACGATCTTCGGTCGTAAGGATCCCGTGGGGCAGTTGGTATTGCTGAACGGCACCGATTCGCTGACGGTCATGGGGCTTTTCCGCGACCCGAATCCCAACCAGCACCTCGGCGGTTTCAATATGCTCTGTTCGTTCGAAATTGTGAAGCGCGACCTCAACACGTCGTGGCAGGGCGGCGATTCGTTCCCGAGTTATGTCAAACTCCACGAAGGGGCGTCCGTCGCCGAGGTCGAAGCGCAGCTTCCCGCATTTTTCGACCGCCACGGATTCACCGAGGATATGAAAGCCTGGAACCGCAGCTACCGGTTTTTCCCGATCACGGAGTCTTCGCGCATAAATACTTCCGCCGGGCTGATCGCATGGGTGTTGATGGCACTTGCGGCCCTTACGCTTTTCGTTGCGTCGATGAACTATGTGCTGATTTCGATTTCGACGTTGGTAAGCCGCTCGAAGACCATCGCCATGCTCAAGGTCGGGGGTGCCCGGCCTTCGGACATCTTCCGCATTTTCTGTTCTGAGACCGCCATACTGACCTTCGCTTCGGTCATCGTGGCCGGATTCCTGTTGTGGGCCCTGCAGGATCAGGTGCTGGAGATTACCGGGACGCCGATGTCCGAACTCTTCGCCCTGAAGCGCATTTGGGTGCCGTTGCTCGTCATCCTTGCCGCCTTTGCCCTTGCCGCGCTTATCCCGTCGCGTATTTTCACTTCGGTTCCCGTGACATTGGCGTTCCGCGGGGTCAGCGACAACCGCCGCCGGTGGAAACAGACGCTGCTGGTGGCCGAGATCGTCAGTTGTACGTTTACGCTTACGCTCCTGTTATTGGCCGTGTTGCAGTTCGATAAACTCCGCAACGGCGATTTCGGGTTCGAACATGACCGTATCGTATATACATATGTCAAAACGCCTTTGGGCAACATTTCTTCGGTCTGCAACGCCGTTGCTTCGCTACCCGAAGTCGACGCTGCCGGAGCTTCGCTCGAGGTGCCGCTTTGGGGATATTCGGGAATGCCCTGCATCGACGAAAACTCCAAGGAATTGCTTTTCTCCTGCCGCTGGCTGCTTTGCAACGAGGGCTTTATACCTGCGATGCGGATGCACCTTGTCGGCGGCCGGAACTTTACGCCTTCGAGCAACCCCCTGGAGGCGATCGTAAACGAAACCTACGTCCGTATGCGCGGATGGACGCCCGAACAGGCATTGGGGCATCAGATTACCGACGACTCCTCGCCCGGGGCTCCTCTTTATACGATCGTGGGCGTCGTAAAGGATTTCAGGACGGTCGTGGCTACGGGAGAGGTCGAACCGATCGTGTTCCATCCGTTCAGCTATTTCCAGAAGTTCGGTGCCACGGACGATTATATGCTGGACTATTCCATGATGATCCGCCTGCGCGGGATGTCGCCCGAGTCGCTGGAGGCCGTGCAGCGCAAGATCGGAGAATACCCTTCGGGCAACAATCATACGCTCGAAGTTTACGACAACAAACTGGGCCCCATCCTTTTCGAGATACGCAGTTTCCGCAATATCGTCTTTACCGTGAGCGGCATCACCCTGCTTATCGCCCTGATGGGGCTCGTGGGTTATCTGGGCGACGAGATGCGCCGTCGCAGCAAGGAGATCGCCCTGCGCAAGGTCAACGGGGCTTCGACGGCCGACGTGCTGCGCCTGTTGGCGCG
>OGQS01001573.1_pt1 | contig 11589 bp, 10 predicted proteins | sample 1553331 | NCBI WGS metagenome assembly OGQS01 (sample SAMEA2580012, study PRJEB22360) | human gut metagenome | biome: human gut; feature: human-associated habitat; material: faeces | place: Denmark | collected 2008/2010
CCTATCCGGTATACAGTTATGTGGACGGTGTGAAAACATACAAAGGAGTAGGGGCGACACTGATCGGAAAATAAGGAGAACAGAACAATGAAAATGCAAAACAAAGAAATTGTAGACTTTTTAAATACTTGCGTATCTATGAAAAAAAAGAGCTTGCCAGTCCGTCTGGCGTATGCGATCAAGAAGAACGTGGTAGCAGTCCAGGAGGCTGCGTCAGCTTACACTGCGGAACGGGAAGAATTGATCCGCAGATACGCCAAGAAAGATGAAAATGGTGAGATCATGACGGAAGACGACTGCTATATCATGGAAGACAAAGAAAGATTTGGGAAGGATATGAGTGAACTTCTGAATATTGAGACCGAGGTGGAGATTCATACTGTTTCCATCTCAGTAGTCGAGAAATGTGACGAAGATCCGAAATATGATTCACTGACTATGGCTGAACTGGATGTCATTGATTTCATGCTGGCAGAGTAAGGAGGCGGTCCTGTGTATCAGTCAACAACTGCATTTGGAACCTTGGTACAGCAGGATTCCAGAACATTTAAATGTTTACTCACCTATGGAGAAACATCCATCACAACCGTACGAAGTATCAAATTCACCGGAGGTTCTGAAGGAGAAGACGATTTTTCTCTGGGTTCTACCATGTCACAGTACATAGAAGTGACAATTCCTGGCAAAGGACTGGTAGTTGAAGGAACAGAAATGCTCCTTCAGATTGGTATGGACGTGAACGGAAAAACAGAATATATCCCCATGGGATATTTTACAGCAGGAAAGCCCCAAAAAGCGGATGATCAGATCACGTTCACGGCTTACGACCGTATGATGAACACAGAGCGGACATTTTCCATGGATGGCACAACCACAAATACAGTGGCAGTACTAAAGCAGATTGCGGATATCACAGGTGTTCCTGTAGTGACATCCGGATTAACTGCGATATCCATAAAAGTGCCGAAAGGATATAGCTGCAGGGAAGTCCTTTCTTATGTGGCGCAGCTTTATGGGGCGTTTGCTGTTTGTAACCGTAGAGGTCAGATCGAGCTGCATACCTATGTGGATTCAGATTATAAGGTAAAGACGAGCCGGTACTGGGGAAATTTTGAACATAATGATTATGCTTTTGATGTTTCAAAATTTGTATGTTTTACGGGACAAGATAAAAATGGAAAAAGCATATCAATCTTTTCAGGATCCGGAGCGAGATCCGTGTCTTTTTCCAATCCGTTCATGACACAAACAGTCCTCAATAATATCCTGGCATCTTTCAAAAATTTCTCCTATATGCCAGGTACATTGAAAATGATGGGAGATCCCCGACTGGATCCTTGGGATATCCTGACCGTAGCAGATCTGTCTGGAAACACATATAAGGTTCCTATCATGAAACTGGATTGGGAATACGATGGCGGTCTTACATATTCAGTTGAAGCTGTCGGCCTGTCAGAAGAAGAAACCAATGCAGATTATAAAGGCCCACAGACAAAAGAAATGGAACGGTATTACGCACAGTTGGTAATGACAGAGCGATGATTAACAAACTGGATGTGGAGACTGCAAAAATCACGTATGCATCTATTAAGGAACTGGATGTAGTTAAAGAAAATGCTGAGGAAATTAATGCTAAAAAAGCAAATATCGATCTCGCAAATGTAAATAACGCTTGGATTGAAAAAGGCGTCCTAAAGGACGGGTCCATTGGCTCAGCAGCAATCCATGAAGGCGCTGTAACGAACGCTAAGATTGCTGATGCGACGATTGAAGCAGCGAAGATCAAGTCTATCAATGCAGATTCTATTGTAGCCGGTACGATTAAGACAGAGCGCCTTATCATCACCGGTCCGGATGGTCAGGACTCTATTGTCAAAGCAATCAACATCGCAAATGGCGTATCTGAGGCAGAAGTGAATGGTCAGAAGATCCAGGCCGCTTCTATAGATGTCGTTGACCTGTCTGCATTCCAGGCTAAGATTGCTCAGTTTGATATGAGTCAAAATGCCATCTATAGTGGCAAGCTGGCTATTAATGATCCAACAAGCGGTGTTTATATTTCCACCACCGGTCTTGGACTTGGCGACGGAGCTCTTACAAGTAAGAAAGAATCGCCAATTCAGATGTATGCTGATGGTGTATTTAAACTTAAAGGCAAGAATTCATCGTTGGAATTCAATCCAGTGACGGATATGTTAGATATTAATGTCAGCAAATTCCGGATTGGTTCAAAAGAAGCAGCCACAGTAGATAATACAGTCAAATCAACACTCGAACAGTTTTATTCATCCACATCCCCAACATCATTAGTTGGTGGTTCATGGAGTAATAATCAGCCCACATGGACAGAAGGCAAGTATGTTTGGAGACGAAATTTCGTAACCTACGGAGATGATCGTACTGAATTCACGCCTTCCGAAAACGGAGTGTGTATAACAGGTAATACCGGAGCCCAGGGTGCTCGTGGTCCACAAGGTGCCGCTGGGCCCAAAGGTGAAACGGGCGCTCAGGGGCCGCAAGGTGAAACTGGATCTCAGGGACCGCAAGGTGACAAAGGAGCTACTGGACCTCAGGGACCAACTGGACCACAGGGACCAACTGGACCTCAGGGACCGACTGGACCCAAAGGGGAAACTGGGAGTATTGGTATAAGTGTAAGTAAATTTACGAGGTATTATATTCTTCAGTCTTCAACGACAGCACCGTCTAAACCAAGTGATGGTAGCGCCATTGGGTCTAATTGGAGTAAAACAGAACCATCGTATACCTCAGGATCTACCAGTACATTATATTTCGTCGATCAGACTGTGATGTCAAACGGAACTATTAAATATTCCGACGTTTCAAAATCATCCAGCTATGAAGCTGCTAAAGAAGCTTGGAATAAGGCTAATAGTGCTAATAGTAAAATTGACAATCTAAAAATCGGTGGAAGAAACTTGATTCCCGTAGGGATGATCAAAAACTGTAATGGATTATCAACATTTTCTTATGATAAAGCATCGAACACCTGGACTTGTGTGGCCCCGATTGGTTCCAATTCATGGGGTCGAGGAATTTATTTCGACCCTGGTGTGAAGAAAATCTATATCCCACGAGGATACACATATATAATCAGTCTGGAAGTAAATCCTGAAGTCGCCTGCAGTTGGAATGCCGATGTAAATAATGGTTATGACGGAATGCCGAGTGGGACCGGTAACGATAACGATAACACATCATTACGTAAGAATTCAGTTCAGTCATTAGTAGCGAATAAATGGCAAAGAGTATGGTTCTCATATACACCCAAAACAAATGTTTCGTACGATATATTTGACGCTTCAACAAACTGGGGTATCGTTACTACAAACGCAAAATCTCCAATCAAATTCAAGATTCGAAATGTGAAAGGCGAGTTCGGAACGGTTCCGACAGACTGGACGCCTGCACCTGAAGACTCCCTTGAATCAGTAGACGTGGAATATTATCTCTCTACATCGCAAACATCCCTATCTGGCGGCTCCTGGTCCACCACAGCTCCGACATGGGTGAACGGTAAGCACATGTGGTCCAGGACTGTAAAAACCGATGGCGCTGGTAACAAAACATATTCGCCAAGTCAAAATGGAGTTTGTATAGCTGGAGCAAAAGGTGATACTGGACCACGTGGTCCACAAGGTGCTACAGGCGCAACGGGGCCACAAGGCCCAACTGGACCTAAAGGAGATAAAGGGGCAACTGGCGCTCAAGGTCCCACGGGAGCGTCTGGCAAAGGAATTAAATCCACAGCTATAACATATCAATTATGTGCATCACAGACCACTGCACCGACGGGAACGTGGCTTGGATCACCGCCTGCTATAGATATTTTCAAACCATTTTTATGGACAAGAACTGTTACCACCTACACGGATAACACAACATCAACAGCATATAGCGTAAGTAATACGTCAAACAATGTAAGGATACATTCCGTGCCTGGCAACGGTAACACTAACATGTATGTTAAATTCGCCACGTTGACAATATTATCAAACTATATCAACACTCCTATGACATTCAAACTTGTTAGTAGGGGATGGGAAACGTCAAACGTTCAGATAATGTTCAAATCAATCAACGACCCCGACCCTGGATTGGATTGGTTCAGAGCTGACGGTACAGTGCCATTATGGATAAAGAAATCGGGCACATCAAAATGGGATTTATACATGCAAAAAAACGAACCGTGGGGCAGCTGTATTATTTATAATTTCGTTATGTCGGATAGACATGCTGACGTCACGTGGACTACCGATCAAGTAGCGGCAATTCCGAATGGAGCTGTAAAAGTAGCTTTATTATCGGCTGATGCAAACGCAATATCTCGTATCTCCGCGGCCGAGACTGAAATCTCAAATAACAAAAAGCAGATTGCTCTTAAAGCATCTCAAACGGAAGTCACTAATCTCAAAGGTGCGCTTGGTGACTTGAGCGTGTATACCAATAAAAAGACTACGATGGTCCAAGATATTACGGGCTGGCAATATACCTGGGATACCGTTATAAGCACTGATGCGGCGGAGATTGCTAGTCATAAAGACTATATTACCTTCGATAAAGGTAATATTATCCTTTGTGACTCCGCCAGTGCATCCAAACTTAAACTTACAAAAGATTCCATCCAGTTTAAAGGCACCAGTGACACTGCCATAACCCCAGATTCCGACGCAACTGCCTGGATCACAGGAAAGGTATTCCATATCAATTCCGGAGAGATTGAGAGCAGCTTGAAGTTTGGAAATATTTTGATGAAACCGACTAAAAATGGAATTCAAATCGGAAATAAGGCTGAATTTGGCGAACGAGTACGAATGGGATATCCATTAAGCAGTAATATGCAATATACTTATTCAGATTGCCCGCTTGTGGTTGGAAGTAATACAAATACTATTGGGGATTATCCCTGGTTCGCAGTTGATGATGGCTATGCATTTGTTAGAAACGGAATAATAACGCCAGGGGATTTTATTATTAAATTCGGCGAATATACACTGGATCGTCCCAACGGCGGTAAGTTTAGCGGTACGTTAAGACCATATTACCGCGCTGACGACGTAATAAATATGGAGTTTTATGTAAATGGATATGTTACATCAAATAAACAGGAAGTCATATTTCTTATTCCATTATCCCGACCAATTATGTCCACCCCAGTTTCGATATCAAGCATAAATGGGCTCACGATTCGGCAAAATGGAAAATATATATATGGCTCGACTGCTTCAAAACCTATAAAACCGTCATCGTATACAGCTACAGTTATAGGAGGGCGTAACGGATTGAATGTTAGAGCTAAAATAGTAATGGGTAGTAATGAAGGTTTTACTGACAATGAAATTTCAAAAATTGTAAATAATGATACTTGCGCTATCACAGCCAGTATAAAGATAAGCTTCGATTAAAAAAGGAGAATCAAAATGGCGTTAAAAAAGAAAGTAATCCAGGACGATGGTGTAACTACTGAATATCATCGCATCCTCTATGTATCCAATACTGTAAACAGTCATTGCTCTATTTCCGTGATTTCTCTGATTTCAGAAAAAATCAGGAAGAAACAACTTGCTGGAGAGATTCAGCAACCCTATCAGAAAATTGTCACCTATGAAACTGAGAAATTTAGCGATCTGAGTATCAAGGAAGCATATGAATATCTCAAAACCCTTCCGGAGTTCGAAGGAGCGGAAGATGTTTTCGAAGATAAGAATAACAGTGTTTGATTGAAAGGATAGAAAAGATTTATTTATGAAGATCAGAGCCGAGCCGTAACAGGCTCTTATTTTTATACAAAATTGCGCCGGCGCAACACCGGAGAAAGCGTGAATAATTGAAAGAAATACTCACACAAACATATCTTATCGCATTGCCGATTTTGCTTGGTTATATCGTTTGGCTTCTGAAAAATCAGAAGAAAGATCGAGACGCAAACAGTAAGGGAACTATGCTCTTGCTTCGCGTCCAGATGATTGAGTATCACTCAAAGTATACGAAGATGGGAGATATTCCGTCATACGCATATCAGAATTTCTGCGAAATGTACGAAGCTTACCACAGACTTGGCGGAAATGGCATGGTAACAAAAATGAAACAGGAAATTGAAGAACTGCATATCAAAAGAAAGGGAGAATGACTATGAATATTAACACTATCACACAGTATGTAACTTACGCCCTGGCCCTGATCGGAATCCTGGCATTTATCGTTTCAGCAATCGTGCAGGTGATCAAAGATCTTCCAGGTCTGAAGAACATTCAGACCAGTATTGTTGCCCTTGTAGCATCCCTGATTCTGTGCCCGGTAGCATTACTGATTCTGTGCACATATTATAAAGCTGCAATAACCTGGTATTACATTGTAGCATCTGTGATTGCAGCATTTATCGTGTATCTGGTTGCAACCGGAGGCTGGGAGAAAGTCAAGGAGATCTGGGAAAGAACAAAATATAAAAATTCAGAGGGTGAGTGATCACCCTCACAGGAGGAAAATATGATAAAGATCATGGGAACCCCACAGGCCAGCGTTGAACAGATGAAGGTTTACATCAAAAAAGTAAATCCACAGGTGTCCGATTCGGTCACAAAGATGATTCCTCTGTATATCACGGAAGGCACGGAAGAGGGCGTGCGTGGTGACATTGCTTTTGCCCAGTCCTGTTTGGAAACAGGAAACTTCACGTTTTCGGGATCAGCAGTAACACTTGATCAGAATAATTTCTGCGGATTAGGTGTGAACGTCACAGGAAAGAAAGGCTGCAGCTTTAAAACTGCGAAAGAAGGAATCAGGGCGCAGATCCAGCATCTGCAGGCTTACGCTTGTACAGACGGACTGAAACAGAAATGTATTGACCCGCGATATACATACGTATCAAGAGGCTGCGCTGAGTATGTTGAGCATCTCGGCATCCAGGAAAATCCCAAAGGACAGGGCTGGGCATCCGGAAAGAACTACGGACAGAAAATCATCAACATCCTGAACGGTATATTATCTATCAAGACATCAAAAACAGAAAAGGAGAGTAATACCATGAATATCAACACAAGTCTTATCAGTAACAACAACAGCTATGCAGGTCATAAACCGGCATATATCGTAATTCACAACACGGATAACTATGCCAAGGGTGCAAATGCGAAAGCGCATGCAAAAGCACAGCATGATGGCAACTTTAAGGGATATTCTGCACATGTATATGTGGACGACACAGAGGCGTATCAGGCGCTTCCATACAACCGTGGAGCATGGCACGTAGGTGTCAACTACGGCGGTCGGCTGTTCGGTACTGTCAACAACAGAAATTCAGTAGGAATCGAGATGTGTGTCCAGGCTGGCTATAATTATGAGAAAGCTTTCCAGAATACAGTCCGGTTGTGCAAACAGCTTATGAAACAGCTGGGAATCCCGGCTGACAGAGTTGTGCAGCATTATGATGTATGTGCAAAGAACTGCCCGTCAGCGATCCGTGCAAAAGGTGACTGGAACCGGTTCAAGCAGCTGATCGGAGCTGAGACCACCACGCCAACGGTATATAAGTATTATCGCACAAGAAAGTCCTGGGCTGACAGCAAGAGCCAGATTGGAGCATACAAGAGCCTTGAGAATGCAAAGAAAGAGTGGAAACAGGGCTACACCATCTATGATTGGAACGGAAAAGCAGTGTATCCTGTACAGACTTCAGAAAAGGCAGTAGTTCTGACAGGAAAATTTGAGACCCAGCTTCCGATCATCCGGAAAGGGAATTCCGGTGTTGCAGTTTCTGTGCTGCAGTCTGTACTTGGTGTTACTGTGGATGGCCGTTTCGGAGACGATACAGAAACATCCCTGAAAGTTTTCCAGAAAAACACAGGCGTAAAGGTAAGTGGAACCTGTGGTATTGATTCCTGGAAAAAGGTGATCGAACATGTGAAGGCAAAGACAAAATAACTTCCTATTATAAAAAAGTCCGGCAGGTACCCACTGCCGGACGGATATTGTATCATCATTTATGTGCCAATGTTCTGGCAATCATGTCGTTTACTCTGAACAGAGTTTATACAGAGTGGTACCGGAATAAGGGTTATGATTTCACCATTACATCCTCCACAGCATACGACCACAAATGGATCCATGGCAGGAATATTTTTGAGAGTATAGACCGGATTGTGGATGAACTTTTTGAAAACTACCTTTCCAGACCGGATGTACGTCAGCCGATCCTGACCCAGTACTGTGACGGACACCAGGTGCAGTGCAGGAATCGGGGATGGATGACCCAGTGGGGAAGCAAAGCTCTGGGAGATCAGGGATATTCCGCCATTGAGATCCTGCGGAGCTTCTATGGAAACGATATGTATATCAATGTGGCGGAAGCAGTTTCCGGGATTCCCGCATCCTGGCCGGGATATGACCTGACTATCGGTGTTACCGGAGAAAAGGTACAGCAGATCCAGGAACAGCTTAATGCCATAGCAAAAGCCTATCCTGCCATCCCGTCAGTGATCGTGGATGGTATTTATGGTCCGGCTACTGCTGCATCTGTAAAAAAATTCCAGAATATATTCGGACTTCCCGCATCCGGAGTGGTGGATTATCCAACCTGGTATAAGATACAGGACATTTATGTAGCAGTGACCAGGATAGCGGAGCTGCAGTAAATATAAAAATAATAAAAATGTTCCTGGCCATTTTCGGAGTGATCTGATCGGGGCTGGGAGTGTAATGTGTGAACATGATTTCAGAAAAAGTGTTTGACGTTTCAGAATAAACCAAGTATAATGGCTGTTTGTATCTTTGAACGTAAATTGTAAAGAGATTGCGTTTATGAGCATGTGAAAAAAGCGAAATGAGAATGTCTGTTTTACAAAAGGAGTGATGAAAATGACATTTTATCAGGAACTGCAGTTAAGCTCAACCGGATCAAAACAGCTGATCAGAAATACCACAGACAAAAAGGAGAAAAGAAGGCATATTCTGATCTATAATTTTAAAGTGTATCTTGTCATGGCATTTTGTGTGGCGGTTGTGACATTGTACAGTAAGATAACCGGCAATGACAACAGTGTTGTAGGAGTAACCGTACTACTGGCAGTGCTGGTTTTAAGACAGGCGGATTTCGGAATCCGGACGTCCCACGGATTGTTGTCTATTGCCGGGATTTTCTGTATTCTGATCGCAGGACCGAGATTATCCAATATGGTTTCACCGGTACCGGCATTTTTTGTTAATGCGATAAGCATCCTGTTACTGATGATCCTGGGATGCCATAATGTAATTATGTATAACCATTCCACATTTGTTCTCGGATATCTGCTTCTGATGGGATATGACGTAACCGGAAAGGCGTATCTGCTTCGTGTAGAGGGGCTTTTGGCCGGAATGGTTCTCTGCATGGTAGTTTTTTATAAGAATCAGAAAAACCGCCCGTATCGCAGGACGTTTCTGGACCTGTTCCGGGAATTTGACCTGCATTCTGCAAGAGGCAGGTGGTATTTAAGACTGACGCTGATCGTTTCCAGCGCTATGCTGATCATGTCTCTTTTGGGACTTCCAAGAGCAATGTGGGCCGGAATTGCCTGTATGTCCGTGTGTCTGCCGTTTACCGCGGATTGCAGGGGAAGAGCCGGAAAAAGAGCTATGTTCAACATCGTTGGCTGTATTCTGTTTGCAGTGCTTTATCTGATACTTCCGGAATCTATGTATCCCTATATTGGAATGATTGGAGGAATCGGTGTGGGATATTCCGCAGGTTATGCGTGGCAGACTGCATTTAATACATTTGGAGCACTGTCCATTGCATCAGGACTGTTTGGAATGCCGGCAGCAGTGCTGCTCCGTATTGGAGCCAATGTATTTAGTTCAATTTATACTATGCTCGCAAATAAGCTTGGGGATAAGCTTGTGCAGCATATGTGGGTACGAAAGAGTGCAGAAATCTGAGATATTGCCCTGAAAAAAGTTTTGCCGTATAATGGGTAATAGCATAACAGCCTGGATATTACCGGGCCGACAGAGGAGAAGATTATGTACGAAGAAACAACAGAAAAACTGCTGGAATTTATCAGTAAAAGTCCTACAGCCTTTCAGGCGGCAGAGGAAACAAGAAGACGTTTTTTGGAGGAAGGCTTTACAGAATTGAAGGAAGAGGAGCGCTGGGAGCTGGAAAAGGGCGGAAAATATTTTGTCATGAGAAATCATTCCGCGATCATCGGATTTTCCATTCCTGTCAATGACTGCAGGAGATATCATATCATTGCAAGTCACAGTGACTCCCCGTCTTTTAAAATAAAAGAAAATCCGGAGATGTCTGTAAACGGAGCTTATGTGAAGCTGAATGTGGAGCGGTATGGCGGTATGATTTGCGCCCCATGGTTTGACAGACCGTTGTCTGTGGCAGGACGTATTATTGTGAAAGAAAACGGAAAACTGGTGACAAGACTGGTAGACGTAGACAGAGATTTACTCATGATTCCAAACCTGGCGATTCATATGAACCGGGAAGTGAATGATGGATACAAGTACAATGCACAGAAGGATTTACTGCCTCTTTTCGGTGATATTGCGGCAAAGGATACGTTTATGAAGACGGTAGCCGAAGCAGCGGGTGTAAAAGCAGAGGATATTCTGGGACATGATTTGTTCCTGTATAACAGAGAAAAGGGAAGTATCTGGGGAGCAAATGAGGAATATGTTTCCATAGGACGACTGGATGATTTGCAGTGTGCCTTTTCTTCCTTAAAGGGATTCCTGGCAGGAGAGAAGCAGGAATATATGGGGGTACACTGTGTACTGGACAATGAGGAAGTAGGAAGCGGTACGAAGCAGGGGGCAGCGTCTACCTTCCTGTATGATGTGCTGGTGCGCGTTAACCGGGCTCTGGGAGGGGATTATGAGGATTACCTCAGATATCTGGCAGGCAGCTTTATGGTATCTGCGGACAATGCCCATGCAGTTCATCCAAATTATACAGAAAAGGCGGACCCGGTAAACCGCCCGTACTTAAACGAAGGTATTGTTATCAAATACAGCGCAAACCAGAAATACTGCACAGACGGCGTTTCAGCAGCCATGTTTAAGGATTTGTGCCAGCAGGCGGAAGTTCCCTGTCAGACCTTTACCAACCGTTCTGATATTTTGGGCGGTTCCACACTGGGAAATATTTCTAACACGAAAGTGGCATTGAATGCAGTAGATATTGGCTTGCCGCAGCTTGCTTTGCACTCTCCTTCTTAAACCGCAGGGGTGAAAGACACGGAATATCTGATTCAGGTGGCAGAGAAATTATTTGCATAAAAAATTAAAGAGAGACGAAAAGAAGTGGAGTTCCTATTGGAACTCCACTTCCAGCATAACAGGCTGATGGTCTGTGTAGGCGAAATCCGTATTGACAACAGAAACATCAGAAACGTTTAAATTATCAGACACAATAAAGCCGTCCAGAACATACACCTGAGAAGTTTCGTAAGAGCCGGTATAGGGGGCGTTTAACAGGCGGCAGGTAGGATAGCTGTCATCGGTGGCAAAAGAAAAATGTTCCGGAAGGTCGTCCTGACCGATAGTGCCGGGAACCCAGCTTTCGCTGTTGTGTATGGGATA
>OGQS01001578.1_pt1 | contig 11566 bp, 10 predicted proteins | sample 1553331 | NCBI WGS metagenome assembly OGQS01 (sample SAMEA2580012, study PRJEB22360) | human gut metagenome | biome: human gut; feature: human-associated habitat; material: faeces | place: Denmark | collected 2008/2010
CGCGCGAATCTGAGCGCCCCCGTTGTTGGAGGCGGCGTCCAATTCTAAAACGTCCAGGATAGAACCGTTCTCAATTCCCAGACAGGCGGGGCAGGCATTGCAGGGATTGCCGTCCACAGGATGCTCACAGTTCACCGCCCGAGCCAAGATCTTGGCACAGGTGGTCTTTCCAGTCCCCCGGGTTCCCGTAAAGAGGTAGGCATGGGATAAACGTCCCGTCGCCACTTGCCGTTTCAGCGTCTCTGTGATATGGGGCTGCCCCACCACCTCGTCAAAGGTGCGGGGGCGCCACTTGCGATAAAGCGCCTGATACACCCGCTCTCCTCCTCTGCCCACAAAAATCAGTCCGCCAGACACATTCGGGATCCGGCAGGACCGCACACCGGCCTTTGAAGGACCTCTCATTCCTGTCTCACCGGCAGCCAGCTCAAAACCGGCAAACCCGCGGCACACGCGGCGTTCTGCTTAGTGCTGCTCGGTTCCCCGCCTGACACGGTTCACGGTGCGGCCTTGCGCGGGACCGATCCATCATCGCTGCTTACCTGGGGCAGACAGCACAACGCAGTTCCGGGGGCCGGGATTCATCCCTGCTGTAGCGGGTTGCAGGTACAGGGCACCGCTAACTCCCCGACTAGTGCGGCCTTGCCGCGGGCCGGACGCCTCTGCGCCGTCCGTCGGAAGGCTGTATTTGATATCATACATCATTTCCCGCCATTTATCAATATCACTTTTCACTTTTTTCAAAAAGGGTCTTTACAACCGGATAAATTATGCTATAATATCTGAGTGTCCACAACAAGGATCTTTCATTTTGCTGAGAGCACTCTGTATGGGCCTATAGCTCAGCTGGGAGAGCGTACGGTTCGCATCCGTAAGGTCGTCGGTTCGATCCCGATTAGGTCCACCATGATAAGTTGACAAACCCAAAAGCCAGAAAACGGCTTATATCAAGGGTTTGTCAACTTTTCTTTTCGCTTAAAGTAGTGGAAAATGGATTTTAAGTGAGTCGAACCCTCTTGCATTTAAATATGAAGTATAGATGTTTAGGACACAGCTTCGGGCTGTGTCTTTTGTTATTCAAATTGCAATTATGAAAGGAACATGATAGGATGAATACGACAAAGAGTGAGCAGATCAAAGCTGGGCTTCGAAAAAGTTTCCAAACTGGGGAATCTGCAAAAGCCTCCACTGTGTGTTACGGATATAAAGTAACATCCGAAGGCAAGTTGGTAGCTTATCCCACAGAGGCGATTATTGTATTCCATATTTTTGAACGATTTGCCGATGGAGACAGTCTAGGGAAAATCGCTGCTTCTCTGGCCCGTATGAAGGTGAAATCTCCCACCGGCAAAGAGTTGTGGACGCGAGAGACAATTAGCAAGATTTTGAGTAATGAGAAATATGTGGGCGATGTGATTTTAGGAAAAACGCAGGTGCAAAATGGCGTGCAGGTCAAGATGGTCGATCACACTTCTCAGACAGTCATAAATGGTCATCATGAGGCAATTATCTCCAGAGAACTATTTGATATTGTCCAACAAGAAAAAGCCCATAGGAGCAGGCTAAAAAGTCATTCTCATGTAGTGTAAACTTTAAGGGGAAAATCATGTGGTCCGTCAGAACAATACCACCAAATAATCTCGTCCCCACGCAGCTAAAGGTGGCGGCATACTGCCGTGTCAGTACGAACAGCTTAGAGCAACAGACCAGTTTGTCCTCACAGGAACAATACTATGAGGAATGGATTAAGCGAATTCCTCATTGGACATTCGCCGGTATTTATTCCGACATTGGAAGCGGGACACAGGCGAAGGGACGCCGTAGATTTAATGCGATGATATCGGCTTGCCAGCGGGGAAAGATCGATACGATCCTTACAAAATCGGCACACCGTTTTGCCCGTAATACTGTAGATGCGTTGGAAACTATACGGATGCTGCGACGGTGGAAGGTCGACATTTATTTTGAAATAGAGGGAATCCATTCCCTCTATGAAAGTTCGGAGTTTCTTCTGGCGGTAGTCTGCGCTAGAGCACAGGAAGAAAGCTATTCCAAAAGCGAAGATATCAAATGGGGGCTGAGAAAAGCATTTGAGAACCCAGAGTCTAGGTATTATCAGAGAATCTGTTATGGATACACTCATAACAAAGATGGCCGACTCGTAATCAATGAGAAGGAAGCGCAAATCGTCCGGCTCATTTATGAGATGGCCGGTGAGGGTAAAAGTCTCTCAAGGATATCCTCTCGCCTAAAAGAAATGGGGATTCCTTCTCCGAGAGGCAAGGAGACATGGAGCAGGGAAACCTTGCGAAAGATTTTGAAAAATGAGAAGTATACGGGTAGTGTGATATTGCAAAAGACCTATGTAAAAAATTTTCTGGAACACAAACAAGTACAAAATGAAGGACAATTGGATCTATATCAGATAAATAACAATCATCAACCGATTATTGATGATAGATAAAGATGGTAGTATAGTCTCTTTTGATAGGGAGTGCAAAGACGGGATTTTTGTAGATTGAATGATTTTATTGCTAAATTTTATCATGCCATATTGTAGTAACATCTACTTCAAAGGAGAGACAGTATGCGAATAATAGGAATTGATATTCAGAATTTTCGAAAACTATTTGGATGTCACATTGATATCAGTAAAGAAACAACTCTGTTTGTGGGGGCAAATAACAGCGGAAAAACTTCAGCGATGGATGCTCTTGCAAAATTTTTAGCAAATCGCAGTTTTGTTTTTAATGACATAACCATTGCAAAACGTATTGATATAAACAGAATAGGAACTAAATGGGTGGAAGCGGATTGCGAGCAGCCTGCTGATTTATTAGATTGGGATACTATTGTTCCTAAAATGGATATTTGGCTTGATGTGGCTCCTAATGAAATGCATTATGTTGCCAGCATAATTCCTACCTTAAAATGGCGCGGAGGAAAATTGGGAGTTCGGTTAGCTCTCTTACCAAAAGATGTTTCTAATTTATTTAATGAGTATCGAGAAGCGTACTCTTCAGCTCGCACCACAGAACATGCAAGGGTTGAAAAAAGTTCTTTCAATCTCTTCCCAAAAGACTTGTGTGAATTTCTTGATAGAAAATTGACTACATATTTTTCTATCAAGGCATTTATCCTTGATCCGTCACATTTCGAAGATGCCCCTGTACAACCAACATCCTTTGAGGCAGAATGTTTAACAGATAACCCACTAAAGGACATCGTAAGGGTTGACATGATTGACGCACAACGCGGATTTGCAGATCCTGACAGTTCAGAAGGAACAGAAAAGGTTCGGAAACAGTTATCTGCCCAAATGCGCAATTATTATGAAAAACATCTAGATCCAGAAAAGGCTCCTTCTCCAGAAGATTTAGATATTTTAGAAGCTACTGAAGGCGCACGCCAAGTTTTTGATAAGACACTTGCATTAAAATTTGCTCCTGCAATAAAAGAATTAGAAGGGTTGGGTTATCCGGGTATTAGTGATCCCAAACTTACAATAACAACTAAAGTTATGACTAGCGAAACATTAAAACACGATTCAGCCGTACAATATGCGCTCAGTAAAACCGACAATACTTTGAAACTACCAGAAAAGTATAATGGGTTGGGTTATCAAAACCTTATTTCAATGGTTTTTGATTTGATGGGTTTTAGAGATGACTGGATGCGTGAAGGAAAAGCTAAAGATACTAATACCGTAATTGAGCCGATGCATTTGGTGCTGGTAGAGGAACCAGAAGCTCACCTCCATATTCAAGTGCAGCAAGTTTTTATACGCCAAGCATATAAAGTTTTAACTAACCATAAATTTCTCAAGCAAAACTTGAATTTTACAACGCAATTGGTGATCAGCACCCATTCGAGCCATATTGCTATAGAAACTACTTTTGGAAATTTAAGATATTTCAAACGGCTACCAGAAGGGACTGAATGCGCAGTAGCGACATCCAAAGTAATTAACTTATCTGATGTATTTGGGGATTCAGATCAGACCAACAAATTTGTTACACGTTATCTGCAATCAACCCATTGTGATTTGTTTTTTGCTGATGCAGCAATTCTGGTCGAAGGTGTAGCCGAAAGTATGCTATTACCACATTTTATACGCTCAAAGTTTCCAGAACTATATCAGCGGTATATTACAATTCTTGGGGTTAATGGACGTCATGCTCACCGGTTAAGTCCTCTGATTGAAAAGTTATGCCTCCCAACATTGGTTATTACAGATTTAGATCCAGCAGAAAAAGAAGGTTATCACAAATCTGTAGTTCCCAAGAGAGGAGAAGGCCAAATCAGTGGAAACTACGCTATTGCAAAGTGGCTGATGAAAGAAAAAGACATCGACAAGTTGGTAGATTATTCAGAAGATAAAAAGGAATTTTCTTTTGCTTCTCCGTATCGATTTTCTATTCGTTTAGCCTATCAAACTCCTGTAAAAGTGGACTTTGAAGGAGAAGAAAAAGAGGCCATACCTGGAACTTTTGAAGATTGTCTTATATATACAAATTATGATCTTTTCAAGAAGATAAAAGTCACTGATTCTGGGAACTTGGTTGAACAAACGCATGATTTACTTAACTCTAATGACACATTCGAAATGATCCATGAAAAAATTTATAAAATGCTGCGTGCAGGAAAATCAGAGCAGAAGGCAGAATTCGCATTAGACGTAATTTTTGAAATTAGTCCAGACGAGCTTTCGGTTCCACCATATATTAACCAAGGTTTAATGTGGCTACAGGACTATTTACATCCGGAGGATTAACGATGGATAAAATAAAAGAGGTAACCGAAGAATTATTAGATGATCATGTAGATGACCATGTAGATGAAGAAATTCAGAGATGCTTTTTAAAAGAAGATCCAAAATGTTTCTTTGTTTTTGCGGGAGCTGGGTCAGGGAAAACTCGAAGCTTAATAAAAACCTTAACTTTCTTGGATGAAACACTAGGTGACTGGCTTCTAACGAATAGAAAACAGATAGCCGTAATTACTTACACCAATGCAGCTTGCGATGAAATATCCAGGCGATTACATTACAAGTCGATTTTCTCAGTCTCAACTATACATAGTTTCTTGTGGGAGCTTATTAAAAACTATCAGTCAGATATCAAAGCGTGGGTAATCAATTCGATAAACCTTGAAATCGCAGAACTTGAAGAAAAGCAAAGAAAAAGCAAAGCGGGAAAAACTTCAGAAAAACGAGCAGAGGATATACGAAAAAAGCAAGAGCGACTAGCTAAAATCAATACGGTAAGAAGGTTTACCTATAATCCAAATGGAGATAATGTAGGATATGATTCTCTCAACCATAGTGAAGTAGTAAAAATGGGGTCGAAATTTATCTGTGCAGAAGATACTATGCAGAACATTTTGATTTCCCAATATCCTATTCTCCTCATTGATGAAAGCCAAGATACAAAAAAAGAACTGGTAGATGCCATTTTTACCGTATGCGAAAGGCACAAAGGAAAGTTCATAGTTGGCATGTTTGGGGATACAATGCAACGAATCTATCAAGATGGCAAAGAAAACCTTTCTCAGTGTATCCCTGATGACTGGGTAAAGCCCCAAAAAATCATGAACCATCGCAGTGCATCTCGAATAGTTACTTTGGCAAATGCCATAAGGTTTACAGTCGATACTCAACAACAACGCCCTCGGTCAGACGCAGAGGTGGGAAATGTAAGGTTGTTTATCGTTTCTTCAGATGCTAATAAAGAAGTGACGGAGCAGCGAGTTGCGGAAATCATGTCTGAAGAAACTGGTGATGGTGAGTGGCGTGACAGTAAACAATATAAAAGTCTCATACTAGAACACCATATGGCTGCTAGTCGCTTTGGCTTTTTAGAACTGTATTTACCACTTAATGAGGTTCCTGTATTTAACACATCTTTGCGAGATGGGTCAATTTCAGAACTTTCTTTTCTGTCAAAAGTTATATCTCCGCTTGTTCAGGCCTATAAAGGCAATAATGACTTTGAAGTACTAAAAATAGTCAAAGAGTATTCTCCTTTAATGGAAAGCAAGAAATGGATTTCTCTTGACGATCAAACAAAAGCACTGCAGCAAGTCGAAAGTGCTGTAGATAAATTGATGGAACTATGGAAAGATGATGCTATTCCAACTTGCTTGGATGTCCTCCGCTCAATTCAAGACACAGGGCTATTTAAACTGGATGAACGTGTAGATAACATATTGTCATCTCCTGCCGCAGACGAATCTATAAGGATAACGGCTTTAAGAAAGGCTCTATCTGTCCCATTTACCACTTTAGAAAAATATTTTGCATATGTCTCTGATAATACGAGGTTTGCAACACATCAGGGTGTTAAAGGCTTGGAATTCCCAAGAGTTATGGTTATTATAGATGACGCAGAAGCAAAAGGATTTCTTTTTAGTTATGAAAAACTTTTTGGCGTCAAACTAAAAACAGAAACTGATATCAAGAATGAAAGAGAGGGTAAAGACAATAGTATAACAAGGACAACCCGTCTGTTTTATGTTGCTTGTACTCGCGCACAAAAAAGTTTGGCTATAATTGCTTATACATATGACTGCGAAGCAGTGAAAGCAACTGCCATGAAAAATAATTGGTTTGAAGATGATGAAATTCGTCTTTTGGAGTAAGGCAATAAAAGCCGTTGCAGAAGTTATTAGACTGAAACGCTTCCAAAATGCTTATTCTGTTTCGTTGCAAAGCTTTTGAAAGTGTGCATCTTTTTTGTCCACACATTTCATTCATAGAAAACGCCGCAGTGAAAACTGCGGCGTTTTCTCGTTTGACCACAGAAATACCACAGACGGATTTCTGCTTTAACTACTTGACGGGTACCCCCTTTCAGGAGTGCCCGTCTTTTTTGTTTGTGCCAATACTGTTTAGCGCCTCCCAACTAATCTCGTTGGAAGTTGCCGCTATCTCTCAAACAGTCGCATTTTCAGCATAAATCTTCTCTTATATTTTCTGAGAATATTTCTTGACCACAAATTTGCCCATAGACAGAAAAAATCAGCCCGCCGGATGGGCACCTTCCATCGGCGGGCCGGTTTTGCAACATTTCAGCTTGCTTTGCGACTCCATCGTTTCCTTGCTTGGAAGTTTGTCATGGAATGTTCTCTCCGCTCTTCTGGTTGTTTGACCTCTGCTTTCGCGGTATCACGGTCAATCTTTTCCGCCGCCAATTGCTGCATCTCGTCGGTTATGTGGGAATATGTGTTCAGGGTAGTAGCGCTGGATACATAACACAAAATTGTCGGCAGGGTCTTGATGTCCATTCCGTAGGCCTAGGCGTTGGTTGCAAAAGTATGGCACGGACCATGAAATCTCACCCGTTCACATCCCGCATAATCCAAAATTCTGTGCAGGCGCTTATGGGGCGAGGATGGACGCATGGGCAAGTCTTCTTTCTTTGGGGATGGAAACATCCATCGTGAATCCACCTTGGTCTTATACTCTGCCAGCACTCGCCTGACGGATGGCGGCAGGATCATGGTACGAACCGCCGCTTTTGTTTTGGGTTCACAGATGACTACCTCTGATCCGACAATGCTAGCTTGCTTGTCGATCCGCAGCTCTCCAGTCGTTAAGTTCAAATCGTCCCACTGAAGGGCGGCCAGTTCCCTCAGTCGCAGGCCAGTGGCAAACTCCAGAGGGAAGAGTTCATAGTAATTTTCCTCTTTGGCCTGGATGAGTACTCTCTGCATAGTTTCCCCTGAGGGAATTTTCATCTCTTCTCGTTTTGCAGGCGGACACTTGCATCCAATGGCCGGGTTGCAGAGGATCAAATGCTCCTCAACTGCTTTCTCCAGTGCCTGCCGGCATAGACTGCGGCAACATCGAATCTGGCTGTCAGCAATACCTTTTCCATTGGCATACTCATCTGGCTTCATCCACACACAAATTTGCTGCTTATCATTTTCTGTTAGTTTGTTCAGTGGAATATCGCCTAGCCTTGGTTTGATGTATAGCCGGAGATACCCTTCGTAGGTTCGATGGGTTCTGGGCCGGATTTATGGTTTGCTGTAGGTTTCGTACCAATAGTTCAGACACTCCCCAAATGGCATATCTGCCCGAACCTTGGACGGATTTGCAGGTGCAATGGTGTCTTTCAGTGTTTTCAATTTATCCACGCACTCACCTTTGGTCTTGGCCAGCACATTTTTCGTCTTGGGAAGGCCGTCCTTTCTCAGCTGGGCGGTGCCTTCGCCGTTTTTTGGCTTTCTTCCCATGGCTTCAACTCCTCTTCAAAGATATTTTTAAGAAATTCCTCTACGATCTCAGCCGCCCGCTTTTGTATATCCGTAGTGGTGTGGGTAGGTGTCTTGGGCGAACGCCGACCTGGTATGTCCCAGGATTCCAGACAGAGTCTTTACATCTACACCAGATGCCAACGCATGGGTGGCAAAAGTGTGGTGCAGACCATGAAACCGGATATCAGGCAGCTCCGCCCGTTTTAACAGGGCTTTCAGCCGATCATAGGCAGTACTCGGGTGGGTAGGCTGTTCTGGTTTCCACGGATGGGGGAAGATCCATTCCGTCAGAGCGGACTTTTTCCTCTCCCGGAGCAATTCTACAGTACTGGGCGGCAGGGTGATCGTTCTGGCACCAGCTGATGTCTTGGTATCCCAAGTAGTCAGTTTTCCGCCACGCTCCTCATGTACAGCGCGGCAAATCTTGAGCCTTCCATCATCTGCATCAAAGTCCCTCCACTGGAGGCCGCAGATCTCACCTCGCCGCAGTCCGGTTGTCAGTTCTGTATAGAAGAAGTCATACCAGACGGCATCCTCCCGGATAATCTCCACAAATCGTTCCAACTGCTCATCCGTTAAAATTTGTTTTGCCTCCCCCAGTGCTTCATGGAGCATGGAGTGAATCCCACGGACAGTACTGCTGGCAAGCACTCTCCTGTGGTTCGGTTTCCCTGACGAGCCAGCGTATCATATAACTTTTTAATGTCTTTTCCGGTTATCTGAGTGATTGGCTTGTCTCCCATAAAGGGAACAATGTGGTTCCGCACGGTACCTTCATATCGTCTCAAGGTAGAGGGGCGAATGTTAGGAGCTATGTTTTTCAACCATTGCTCCAGCCACTGGCCCAGTGCCATCCGACTCTCCTCAGTCAGCTCGACACTCTGATACACCTCAATACTCTGCCGGAGCTTAACTGTCAGTTCCTTCTGGATATCAGTATAGATATAGCGGAAGATGGACTCACCGTTCTCTTTGTGGCCCACTACGGGATGTGCCTTGAAATTAGGGACGGCTGGTTCACACACGTAGTCCCTCGGACACCGTTCGGCGCACATCGGCCCGGCTGTGGCTGAGCCCCCCTGGATCAAAGGCAGGGCAGTCTTATAACGGATGGCCTTGCAGCGGAGCTCACCGGCCATGTCCAAAGTCTCCTGTATCTTTCAGCTTTCGTGGCCGTTGACCGTCTCTTTAAAAAGTATCTACGCACCGTGCTCTGACTGCGCCGCATAAGCCAGCAGAAAAACCAACCTCCTGGATCTAATTTAAAAGTTATCCGACAAAAAGTGATTCCCGCACAAAAAAACACGCCCCATGCCGTCCGAAAATGGAATGGCATGGGGCGCAGCTTTATTTTATACCGGCCGAGCATAGGCGGAACTATGGTCGGCCCCGGCCCTTGCCGCCGGTGGCTGGATGCGGAGGACAGCACGTCCTCCCCTCTACAGACTCATATGGCTGGTTTTCCATCTCACCACAAATATCAAAAAACTGTGAGGATAAAGATAACTGGAATGCAATATGTACTCAGCGCTCCCTTTGTTCCGGGAGAGGAATCACCGAGTTGTTTGCCAACTCAATCCGAAACGCATATTTATCGCCGCGGACAATGGATTTTGTATATTCAATCAGGACATTGCCCTCATAGCTGTATCGCTCCAAAAGAGTACACGGAACATTGGATGAGATATGCAACAGCGTCCTTTCTTCTGAGCGCGGCATAACGGGCCGGAATTTTTCCGTGGCCCGATCTGCATGGAAGTTATACTGTTCTCGCAAAAACTCATATAGAGAGCCGCAGGAGAGCGCCTCCGTGTCCAGCGTCAAGAAACGGCTTTGGGGGAGAAAGGTGGTTTCCAGCATCAGAGGATACGTCCTGGCCGAGCGGAGCCGGAGCAGTTTATGGAACACCGTTCCCTCCTGATACCCGGTTTCAATCGCCAAAGACTTATCGGCTTTGACCAGATCATAGTGAATGACAGAATTCTGAATTAGAATATTGCTGCTTTTAAGCGTATCAGTAAACGAGTAGAAATCAGATAGGGGCTGGGTAAATACGAACGGCTTAATATAGGTTCCATTACCCTGGACCGAGTAAAGTACACCGGTTTCTTTCAGCATGTTGAGTGCACGCCGGAGAGTGCTACGGCTTGCGTTATACTTCCGGCACAACTTTTCTTCGGGGGGGAACAGTGAATTTTCCGGATAGAGCCCCGTCTGTATATCACGAAGCATCTCCGTGTAAACGTCTATATAGACCGGCCTTTGAGCCATACCGCACCCCCCGCTTGCCGCTGCTTCACGTCACTTCAGATAGCCAATCGCCCCATAGATCCTTACAAGTATTTTTAGAGACTATTACTATTTTGCCAATTATTTTATCATATGGGGAGTGAATTTACAAGGAAATATTTCCCTGTTAAAAAAAGAGATACAACTCAGGTCAGTTGTATCGATTCAAAATGCATACAACTGAGGGTAGTTGGCCTATTTTACCCAAAACCATAGACAAAATTAGCAAAAAACTATACAGTATATACAGAAGTAGCCGATCCGCACGCGTTATTACAGTTAAAAGTACCACATGGAGGAGCCAATATGAAGCAATGGTATGTCGGGGTAGACGGCGGAGGCACAAAAACCGCCGTCGCGATCTCCACCGCTGACAGTGTTCCGATCCAAACCATGACCTACCCGACCTGTTCCTATCAGTCCATCGGTATTCCGGAATCCGTTGCCCTGATCACGAAGGTGGTACGGGAGGCCCTCTCCGGGGGCGGGGTAAGCCCACAGGATTGTGCCGGGTGTTGCGTGGGTATGCCCTGTTATGGCGAAAACCCAGCAAATGACCGGGAGATCGTTCGCCTGCTGACGGATGCTCTGACTCCAGTCCCAGTGTATGTTGTGAATGACGGTGAAGTTGGCTGGGCTGGATCCCTCGCCTGTGGGGAGGGAATCCATATTGTTTCCGGCACAGGTTCTATCGCATTTGGACGCGGGTGTGACAAAGAATTTGCCCGCTGCGGGGGGTGGGTGGAGTTTTTTGGGGATGAGGGCTCCTGCTACTGGATTGGTCGGCAGGGAATGAGTCTGTTTTCCAAAGAGGCCGATGGCCGGTTGCCGAGGGGTCCGCTCTATGATCTAGTCCACGGGGAGTTTGGCCTGACGGAGGACTACCAGTTTATTGATCGGATTGTCCGGGAATTTGCCCCCTATCGGGAAAAAGTCGCGGGGTTCCAGCGGTACGTCCTACAGGCCGCCCGGGCTGGCGACACAGCCGCCGCCCCGCCTGACAAAAAGAAAACATAAC
>OGQS01001582.1_pt1 | contig 11544 bp, 9 predicted proteins | sample 1553331 | NCBI WGS metagenome assembly OGQS01 (sample SAMEA2580012, study PRJEB22360) | human gut metagenome | biome: human gut; feature: human-associated habitat; material: faeces | place: Denmark | collected 2008/2010
CGTGCCTCCTACGACGCTTTGGGCCTTTCCGCCCGCGCTCATGACCGCATCCTTCGGGTGGCCCGCACGGTGGCCGATCTGGCAGGCAAACAGCTGCTGGATGAGGACTGTGTGCTGGAAGCCCTGCAGTACCGGGCACAGGAAAAAGTGGAAGTATAAAAGCTTCTTCGTCTTTGCTTCGCAGATCCGCCTTCCCCGAAAAGAGAAGGGTTTGTGCAGCTTACCGTTACGCGCAAAAAAGCCATCTGTATCTCTCCAAATGCTCAATACGAGCAGGAGATCACAGATGGCTTTTTATAATTGCTTTTTAGAATCTGCGCCATGTATCCGGCACGAACAGCACCAGCATCGGGAAGATCTCCAGACGGCCGGCCAGCATGTCGAAGATCATCACCAGCTTTGCGGGGTTCGTAAAGCTGCCAAAGTTCATCATGGGGCCTACCTGCGCAAGGCCCGGGCCGATGTTGTTCAAAGTAGCTGCAATGGCTGTGAAGTTCGTCACCATATCAAAGCCATCCAGACTGATGAGCAGGAAGGATACCACGAAGATGAAGAAATACGCGCCCATAAACACATTGGTGGTGCGAATGGTCTCGTGGTTGAGCAGCTTGCCGTCCATGCGGACGGGGGCCACCACCTGTGGGTGCAGCGCCTGCTTGAGCTCCTTGCCAAGGGTCTTGCCCAGAATGAGGAGGCGGCTCACCTTGATGCCGCCGCCGGTGCTGCCTGCGCAGGCACCAATGAACATGAGCACCACCAGAATTTCTTTGGAGAGAGTGGGCCACAGGTCAAAATCGCAGCTGGAAAAGCCAGTGGTCGTGATGATGGAGCCCACCTGAAAGGCTGCCTGACGCACCGCTTCGCCAAAGCTGTTATAAAGGCTGTAGATATTGGCCGTGATAATGCCAATTGCCACCAGAATAATGGCGAAGTAGCCGCGCACTTCCTCGCTGATGGCGCGGTTGAATTTGCGCAGCAGCAGCAGGAAGTAGGCATTGAAGTTGACACCAAACAGGATCATGAAGATGGTCACGACCCACTGGATGTAGGGAGAAAAGCTGGTAAAGCTGTCGTTCTTGAAGCCGAAGCCGCCGGTGCCCGCCGTACCGAAGGCCGTGAGCATGGACTCAAACAGCGGCATGCCGCCCAGCAGCAGGAATACCACCTCCAGCACGGTGAGTGCAAAGTAGATGCCGTACAGGATCTTTGCGGTAGACTGCACCTTGGGCACCAGCTTATCCACCTGAGGGCCGGGGCTTTCTGCCTTCATCAGGTTGACGTGGGAGCCACCGGTCAGGGGCAGCAGCGAGAGCAGGAACACCAGAACGCCCATGCCGCCGATCCAGTGGGTGAAGCTGCGCCAGAACAGGATGCCCTTGGGCAGATCCTCTACCCCGGGCAGGATGCTGGCACCAGTGGTGGTAAAGCCGGACACCGTCTCAAACAGGGCATCCACCGGGTTCGGGATGCAGCCCGTCACCACAAACGGAACGGCACCCACAATGGAAATGACGATCCAGCTCAGCGAGGTAGCAGCAAAGCCCTCCCGCATATAGAATACCTTGCTTTGGGGCTTGATGCCGCGCAGGGCGTAGCCGATGGCGGCGCTGACTGCCGCCGTGATCAGAAACACGCCCAGCACGAACCATTCGCCGTAGATCCAGCTGGCCGCTGCGGGCAGCAGCAGCAGCGCACCCTCGATCAGCATGACATAGCCCAGCAGACGGAAAACGATCGCATAATTCATAGTCTGCCTCCGTCAACCCTCTGCGCCCTTGTCCAGAATATCGCGCAGGTCATGCAGGCCATGCTCCAGCGTGACCACGATCACGTTGTCGCCCACCTGGATCTGGTCGCCGCCGCGCGGGATCAGGATCTGATGGCCGCGGGTGATGCAGCACAGCAGCAGATTCTTTTTCAGGTGCAGCTGGCTCAGGGGGACACCGGTGGCAGCGCTCTTCTCGTGGACGGTAAATTCCAGCGCTTCCACGCGGTCGTCCAGAATGCGGTACAGTGTCTTGATGTTGCTGCCCGCTTCGTTCTGCAGTGCACGCACATACTGCACGATGTAATCGCAGGTCATGTACTTGGGGTAGACCACGCTGCCCAGATCCAGACCGGCCAGAATATCATCAAATTCCAGACGGTTGACTTTGGTGACCAGCTTGCCCTTGGAGTGCTTTTTGGCAAACAGGGTCAGCAGCACATTCTCCTCGTCAATGTTGGTCAGGGCCACAAAAGCCTCGGTGGACTCCATGCCCTCCGAGAGTAGGAATTCGCGGTTGGAGCCGTCCTCGTTCAGGATCTGTGCGCCGGGCAGCTGCTCGGCCAGCTCCATGCAGCGGGCAGGGTCGCGCTCCACGATGCGCACACGCACGTGGTTTTCCAGCAGCTCCTGGCTCAGATAGAAGGCGATGGCACCGCCGCCCACGATGAAGGCATTGCGCACCGGGCGCACCGGCAGGGGGATGCGCTGGAAGAACTCGGGGGCCTTATCCTGTGTTGCAAGGAAGGTGACCTGATCGCCGTTCTGCAGTACAAAGTTACCGTTCGGGATGATCACGCCGCCGCTGCGCTCCACTGCACACACCAGAATGTCGCTCTTCAGGCGGGTGGGGATCTCGCGGATGGCCACGCCATCCAGCCCCTGCTCTGCAGTGAGTGCAAACTTGATCAGCCGCACACGGCCGTCTGCAAAGGTGTCGATCTTGCTTGCACCCGGGAAGCGCAGCAGATGGGAGATCTCCTTTGCTGCAGCCATTTCCGGATTGATGATGGCCGAAATGCCGATCTGCTTTTTGATAAAGTCCAGCTCATGACTGTAGGACGGGTTGCGCACGCGGGCAATTGCATGGCAGTGGCCCGCCTTTTTGGCAAACATGCAGCACAGCAGGTTCAGCTCATCCGAACCGGTCACGGCAATGAACACATCCGCGTCTTCAATGCCGGCCTCTGCCAGCGTGGTGATCGAGGAACCGTTGCCCACGATGCCCAGCACATCGTAGCTTTCAGTCAGGTGCTCCACACGCGCTTTGTTGGTATCCACAATGGTCACATTATGGTCTTCCTCACTGAGCTGCCGCGCCAGCGCAGTACCAACCTTGCCGCCGCCCACCAGAATGATCTTCATAACAAGTCCTTTCTCTTTCCGCGTCCCTTCTGCCGGGACAGCACAAATCCATCATAGTATACCATATCTCCTGCCAAAGTTCCACTGTTTTCCACATTATGCAACAAAAACCTGCCAAATGACGCAAAAAAGCCCCGGGAGATACCGTCCCGGAAGCTTTTATTTCATTTAATAGCGCGCCACGCCGTCCTTCGTTACAAGGGCATACACCAGCGGGGCTTCCTCCGGCTTCTCAGGGCCGTATCCAAGGCCGCTGCGGTACTCGGCGGCGGCAGCTTCAAACTTATCGGCTGCGCCGTAGAAGGTGGCAAGGCTCTCGCCTTTCTTTACGTAGTCGCCGCGCTTTTTATGCAGGGTGATGCCGGCGGCAAAATCCAGTGGGTCGCCCTTTTTCTGTCGGCCCGCACCCAGCAGCACGCTGGCAGAGCCGATCTTCTCGGCATCGTTCGCCACAATGTAACCGTCCTGCTCTGCCAGCAGCTCAAAGCTTGCCGCGGGCTGCTCAAACAGGCTGTAATCGTCCAGCACGCGGGTATCGCCGCCCTGCGCCGCAAACATCTCCTTGCACTTTGCAAAGGCAGACCCATCGGCAATCACCGCCTCGGCCATGGCGCGGCACTCGGCAGGAGTGCCCTTATCGGCCAGCACCAGCATGTTCGCCGCCAGCTGCAGGCAGACCTCGGTCAGGTCGGCGGGGCCATGGCCCTTGAGCACATCCATGCTTTCCATGACTTCCAGACTGTTGCCAATGTTATGGCCCAGAGGGGTGTCCATATCGGTGATCATGGCAGCCACCCGGCGGCCGTGATGGGTGCCAATGGATACCATCAGCTTAGCCAGCTCAATGCTCTGGTCTACCGTTTTCATAAAAGCTCCGGTGCCGGTGGTCACATCCAGCAGGATGGCATCCGAGCCGGAAGCCAGTTTCTTGGACATGATGCTGGATGCGATGAGTGGGATGCAGCTGACGGTTGCGGTCACATCCCGCAGGGCATACATTTTTTTATCTGCAATGGCAATGCCCTCGCTCTGGCCAATGACCGACAGACCGATCCTGTTCACCTGCGCAAAGAACTCCTCCTGTGAGAGGGCAGTTCTGGTGCCGGGCACGCTCTCCATCTTATCGATGGTGCCTCCGGTATGGCCAAGGCCCCGGCCGCTCATCTTGGCGATCTTCACGCCGCAGGCTGCGACGATCGGTGCAATGACCAGCGTGGTCTTGTCGCCCACGCCGCCAGTGGAGTGCTTGTCCACCTTGATGCCCGGAATGGGCGAAAGATCCACCATCACACCGCTGTGAGCCATCACATCGGTCAGCTCTGCGGTCTCCTCATCGGTCATGCCGCGCAGATAGACAGCCATCATCCATGCAGCCATCTGGTAATCAGTCACTTCTCCGCTGACATAGCCATTGACGATTTGCTCCAGCTCCTCACGGCTGTGCGTACCGCCATCACGCTTTTTTGCGATCAGATCATAAACGCGCATCGTATCACGCTCCTCGTTTTTTCAATAGTACGACATTGTAAGATATAGTATAGCAAAATTCCAAACAAAAGCAAGTATCATTCTGTAAACTTTGCCCAATTTCAAGCCAAAAAGGGCGCAGCCGCCCGGAAAAGCAGCTGCGCCCTTGTTTTGGGAACACGAATCGTCGTTTTAGCGGGATCCCTTGTCGTAGGGGATGCCCTCTGCCTTGGGTGCCATGCTGTTCTTGGAGGTAAACGCCAGAATGATCATGGACGCCACGAACGGCATCATGTTGTAGATGTTGCTGGACCAGTGCAGCTGTGCCAGGAAGGTGGAGTCTGCAATGTTTGCCAGACTCTTGAACACAGCAAAGAACATGGCTGCGCCAAAGATGTTGAAGGGCTTCCACTGGCCAAAGATCATAACAGCCATGGCAAGGAAGCCTGCGCCGGCCACGCCCACCTCAAAGTTCCAGGTCTGCACCGGGGGCACGATGTAGGCCATACCGCCGATCGCGCCCAGTGCACCGGAAATGACAACACCGGCATAGCGCATCTTGTAGACATTGATGCCCACAGAGTCCGCTGCCTGCGGATGCTCGCCGCAGGCACGCAGGCGCAGGCCAAAGCGGGTCTTGTACAGCACCACATAGCTGATGATCAGCAGAATGATGCCCAGCGGCACAAAAATGCTCAGTTCCAGCCCGCCGATGCTGAACAGGAAGGGCTTGTTGGTGTAGTTCAGCTTTGCACTGCCGCTCTCGCTGAAATTCTTGGCAATGACCACCGCAATAGCAGTAGCCAGCAGGTTCAGGGCCGTGCCGCCGATGGTCTGATCCGCCTTCAGGTTGATGGAGGCAAAGGCCAGCAGCAGACTGTACACCATACCGGCCAGTGCCGCCACCAGAACAGAGATCAGCACCACGAGGAAGACCGGCATTTCGGCAGGCAACATGGTCAGGGTGAGAACACCCGCCACACCGCCAATGACCATGATGCCTTCCAGTGCAATGTTGATGATGCCGGAGTGCTCACTGAACATACCGCCCAGTGCCACCAGCATCAGAACGATGCCATACAGCAGCGTATATTTGATCAGAAGCAGCATATCACTTGCCCTCCTTTTCGGTTGCAGATTTTGCAGGAGCAGCAGGCTCTGCGTTCACATTGGTTTTATCGGCATTCTTGAACAGCAGTGCGTGGATCTTGCCGCGGAACAGCATGGAGAATGCACACAGGTAGATGATGATACCGCTGATCAGGTCCGAGATCTCAGTGGGGTAATACTTGGTGGAAAGGAAGGAGCCGCCCACCGAGATATGGGAAATGAAGATCGCCGAGAAAATGGTGCCAATGGGGTTGGAGCTTGCCAGCAGTGCAACGGAAATGCCGTTGAAGCCCATTGTCGGCAGGCTGGTGGAGTTCAGCGGGTTCCACTGGGACACATTGGACAGATAGTACAGGCCCGCACCAAAACCGGCCAGCGCACCGGCAATGGCCATGGAGAGGATGATGTTCTTCTTCTCGTTGATGCCGGCGTAGCGGGCAGCGCTCTTGTTCAGGCCGACTGCCTTGAGTTCGTAGCCGAAGGTGGTCTTGTTCAGCACCACCCAGATCAGAACTGCCACTGCTGCCGCCAGGAAGATGGCGATGGTGGTGCTGTTGGTCTGGAACAGCTTGTTCAGGCCGAAATCCGGGATGATGGACTGAGCGTAATCGGCGTTCTTGCTGATGTTGATGGTACGGGTGTTGCGCACATCGTACATGGGGCCGGTGCCGTTCTGGTAAATGAGCTCATTGACCAGATACAGGCCGATCCAGTTGAACATGATGGAAGTAATGACCTCGTTGATGTTGAAGTAGGCCTTGAAGAAGCCGGGGATCGCACCCCAGATGCCGCCCAGAATGGTGGCTACGATCAGACAGACGAACCATGGCAGCTTGAGCATGATGGCGCAGTACAAAGCGCCGTAAGCGCCCAGCGTGTACTGACCCGCCGCACCGATGTTGAACAGGCCGGTCTTGAAGGCAAACGCCACGGACAGACCGGTCATAATAAGGGGAGCCGCATTTGCCAGCTCCTTGCCGACGCCATAGGGTGCGTCATGGAAGCCGCCCTTCAGGATGCGCACAAAGCCGTCGCCCCATGCGTGCGCCGGGTTGATGGCCAGCAGCACCAGAAAACCGACCACAAGGCCGATCAGGATGCACAGCAGAGCAGCCAGCACACTGGTGATGGAGCTGTTCAGACTGCTGTGGGAAAGTTTTTTCTTGTTCATGTGTTATTTGCTCTCCTTTCCCTGCTTGCGTGCGCCTGCCATATACAGGCCCAGCTCCTGCACGGTGGTGGTCTTGGGGTCAAATTCGCCCACAACCTCGCCCTCGTACATCACAAGGATGCGGTCGGACAGGTTCATCACCTCGTCCAGCTCCAGACTGACCAGCAGCACAGCCGTGCCCTTATCGCGCTCGGCCACGATCTGACGGTGGATGTATTCAATTGCACCAACGTCCAGACCGCGGGTTGGCTGGACTGCCACCAAGAGCTTCGGGTCCTTATCGATCTCACGGGCAATGATGGCCTTCTGCTGGTTGCCGCCGGACATGCTGCGCACGGTGGTCAGGCTGCCCTGACCGCTGCGCACATCATACTGCGCGATCAGCTTATCAGAGTATTCGCGCACCTTATCGCTGCGGATAAAGCCGCCCTTCTGGAACTCGGGCTGCCAGTAGCGCTGCAGCACCATGTTGTTTTCCAGACTGTAGTCCAGCACCAGACCGTGCTTGTGACGGTCCTCCGGGATGTGGCTCATGCCGTCCTTGGAACGCTGACGGATGGACTCGTTGGTGATGTCCTTGCCGTCCAGCGTGATCTTGCCGCTGCTGATCTTTTCCAGACCAGTCAGGCCGTAGACGAACTCGGTCTGACCGTTGCCCTCGATACCGGCAAGACAGACGATCTCACCGGCGTGCACCTGAAAAGAGACATTCCGGACTGCATCCTTCTTGTGTTGGGCGCTGTGCATGGTAACGTTTTCCACATCCAGCACCACTTCGCCGGGGTTGGCAGGCTTTTTATCCACCTGCAGCTGCACATCACGGCCAACCATCATGCGGGAAAGCTCTTCCTTGGTGGTGTCCTTGATGTCCACGGTGCCCATATACTTGCCCTTGCGCAGAACAGTGCAGCGGTCTGCCACCGCCATGATCTCGTTGAGCTTGTGGGTAATGAACAGGATGGACTTGCCTTCCTTCTTGAACCCGCGCATGATCTCCATCAGTTCGTCGATCTCCTGCGGGGTCAGCACTGCGGTAGGCTCGTCAAAGATCAGGATCTCGTTGTCGCGGTACAGCATCTTCAGGATCTCAACGCGCTGCTGCATACCAACAGAGATATCGCTGATCAGTGCATCCGGGTCCACGCGCAGGCCGTACTTTTCGCTCAGGGCCATCACCTTTTTGCGTGCCTCGGCCTTCTGCAAAAAGCCCATCTTGTTGGGTTCCACCCCCAGAATGATGTTGTCCAGCACGCTGAAGCATTCCACCAGCTTGAAGTGCTGGTGCACCATGCCGATGCCCAGTGCGTTTGCATCATTTGGGTTGCGGATGACAACCTCCTTGCCGTTTTTGCGGATCTGACCAGCTTCCGGTTGGTACAGGCCAAACAGCACGCTCATCAGCGTACTTTTGCCGGCGCCGTTCTCGCCCAGCAGGGCATGTACCTCGCCTTTGCGCAGCTGCAGGGTGATATCGTCGTTTGCCTTGATTCCAGGGAACTCCTTGGTAATGTGGAGCATTTCGATCACAAAATCCTCTGCCAATCTGCTCACTCTCCTTTCATGTCGTTTCGACACCGATACTTCTTTAAGTTCCATTATACCTGATTTGCGGCAATTTGCACATGTCTTTTTTGCTTTTTGGCAGAAAGCACAGACAATAGTATTACTTTTGTGCTCTTTTCACGAAGAGTACGCTGCATTTTTCCCGCATTACGCCAATAGAAGACAGAAAAAAGCGGGACACCCCGTTACAGGATGCCCCGCTTTGAAAAGAACTATCGATCGTCCGCAGGCAGGCCTGCCGGACAACAGCTTACTGGATGTAGTTGACAGTGGTGAACTCGCTGACGGTGGGCTTGGTAGCGTCGTCGGAGCTGTTATCAACAGTGATCTCGCCGCTCTTGATCTTGCCCTTGACTTCCTCGTACTCGTCGGTGGTGAAGGACTCGAAGTTCCAGCTGTCTGCATCGGTGGGCAGGCCAATATAATCGCCGTCCTCCAGACCGAAGTTGCCATTGGAACCTGCGATGTCGTCCCAGCTGCCGGCATCGATATCAGCCAGAGCAGTGTTGACAGCCTCGGACAGGCCCTTCATAGCAGAGGTGATGAACGGGTTATAAGCGTAGGTGCCATCTGCAACGCCGTTTGCACCGATGTAGTTCTGGTCAACGTCAACGCCGATGACGTAGCCATTGTTCTTCAGAGCAGCCTCAACAGCGGAGGTGTAGATGCCGCCGCCGCAGGCAAAGACGACCTGAGTGCCGTTGGAGTACCAGCCCTCCATACGGGAGGTGATGTTTGCATCGCCGTAGAACTGGCCGCCATAGAAGTAGTTGATCTCGATGTTCTGGCCCAGCTCAGCAGCAGCGGCATCAGCGCCCTGCACGAAGCCGTAGCCGTAACGGATAACAGCGGGAACAGCCATGCCGCCCAGGAAGCCCAGCTTGGTCTTGCCGTCCTTTGCGATGGCGTAGCCTGCCAGATAGCCTGCCTGCTCCTCCTTGAAGGTGATGCAGTAGCAGTTGGCGGGGATAGCGTCGGTGCCGATATCGCCCTGAGTCACATCGATGGCGATGAACTTGACATCGGGATACTGGTCAGCAGCCCATGCCAGAGAAGCGCCGTACAGGTAGCCGACACAGACGATCACATCAGCGCCGTCGTTGACAGCCTGACGGATCATGGTCTCGCGGTCCTCATCGGAAGCGTCAGCCTCGGGAATGTAGTACTGGCAGTCATCGCCCATGTAGCCGGAAACAGCAGTCCAGCATGCCTGGTTGAAGCTCTCATCATCGATCGTGCCGGTATCGCAGGTCAGAGCGACCTTGACGATCTTCTCACCGCCCTCAGCAGCAGAGGAAGCAGTAGAAGCAGCAGCGGAAGAAGCGGTGCTGGTAGAAGAAGCGGAAGAACCGCCGCAAGCGGTCAGAGCAGCGGCCGGGGGGGGGGGGCCGCGGCAGCCCCCCCAGCCACAGCCAGGAAATTACGACGAGAAATCATCATAATCAAACTCTCCTTTTATTTTTAATAAAATTGCGTCAAACAAATAAAATGCGCAGAACTGCACATTTACTGGCTCAAGTATAACGGCAAGCCGTGTCAGATGCAAGCAAATTCCGATTACAAAATCTTTACAATAATTTTGTAAGTTTTTATCAAAAGTAGTATTTATGCACAAATTTGCCGTAGTTCCGTGCGTTCTCTGTGCTTTGGCACACAATGCACGTATTGCCGTCACTTTATTGTCCTGCAGTGCACCTCTGCGTTTTTATCCCGTCACTTCACGGCACGGTTGCCCGCCACATTGGAGGGGCCAAAGCCGAAGGGCAGCAGTTCGTCCATGCTGCGCTCGATAAAGTCTTCCGGTGTCTTTGCCATGATAACGTTCAGTTCCGGCCCGCCGAATTCAAACAGAGCCTGGCGGCACACCCCGCAGGGAGAAGTGATCTGCTCGTTCACCTCGCCGCGGCGGCTGCCCACCACAGCAATGTCTGTGAACTCGGTCACACCCTCGGCCACCGCCTTGAACAGAGCCGTGCGCTCTGCACAGCTGGTGGGGGTAAAGGCAGCGTTCTCCACGTTGCAGCCGGTAAAAATGCGGCCATCCTTGGCGCGCAGGGCAGCGCCCACCATAAAATCGCTGTAGGGCACATAGGCTTTTTCCCGTGCAGCCAGTGCCATGCGGATGAGCTCCTTCTTTTCTTCCAGGGTCAGCTTTGTCATATCCGTCACTCCTTTTTTGGTTTTCAGGGGTCGAAAACAGCGCGGCAAGCCCTTTTGCAGGCAAACCGCGCTGAAATGCGTTTTTAACGCTTAGTATTCTGCACCCAGTGCTACCTTCATCATATCGGTAAAGCTCCTCTGGCGCTGTTCTGCCGTGGTGATTTCCGGCGAAACAAAGCTGTCGGAAATGGTCAGCAGGCAGGCAGCGTTCTTGCCCAGCACCTGTGCATTGGCAAACAGGGCAAAGCTCTCCATCTCCACGCACAGGCAGCCGCGCTCGTCGCGCAGCTTTTCCCAGTAGGTGGGCTTTGCATCGGAGGGCTGACGGTAGAACACATCCGAAGAGTGGATGTTTCCCTCGATGAGGGGGATGCCCTGCTTTGCGGCAGAAGCGCGCAGCTTGTCATTCAGGCTCTGGCTGGGCAGCGTGATGTCCCCTTCAAAGCCGCTCTGCACGCGGGCATAGTTGCTCTCGCTCACAGCACCGGCGGCCAGCACCGTATCAAACAGCTTGGCCTTGTCGGTATAGCTGCCGGCAGAGCCAATGCGGACGATGTTCTCTACATCGTAGAACTTGAACAGCTCATAGGAATAAATGCCAATGGACGGCATACCCATGCCGCTGCCCATCACGCTGATGGGCCGGCCCTCGTAGGTGCCGGTAAAGCCCAGCATCCCGCGCACGCCGGTCACCTGACGGACATCCTTGAGGAAGGTGTCCGCAATGAATTTTGCACGCAGAGGATCGCCCGGCATCAGGACGGTCTTTGCAAAATCGCCTTTTTCAGCACTGATGTGAGGGGTAGACATAAGATCATCTCTCCTTTTCTGTTACATAATACAGCAGATGGGCCTTCTCCGGAGAAAAAGCCCTCTGCAAACTTACCTTTACCTATACTTGCTGCGGTTGAACACATTCTGCGGCGCGATGTAGCTGCCGTTG
>OGQS01001590.1_pt1 | contig 11525 bp, 8 predicted proteins | sample 1553331 | NCBI WGS metagenome assembly OGQS01 (sample SAMEA2580012, study PRJEB22360) | human gut metagenome | biome: human gut; feature: human-associated habitat; material: faeces | place: Denmark | collected 2008/2010
TCTGAAGTACTCAACACCAGATTCGAAAATCTTGATATCCTGCTCTCCGTAAATATTGACAGCAACGCCTGCGTCACGACGCTCACTGTGTGCCATCTTTCCGAGAACACGTCCATCCGGGCTTGTGATTCCCTCGATGTTCATATAAGAGCCGTTTACATTAAACTCACCCTCATATCCGGTCTCATCTACCGGTACATACTCCGTTGCAATCTGTCCATTTTCCTTGAGTTTCTTCAGCCACTCATCATTTGCGACAAAACGTCCCTCACCATGAGAAGCCGGATTACAGTATACGCCGCCAAGCTGTGCTTTCTGAAGCCATGGAGACTTGTTGCTGACAACCTTGGTGTAAACCATCTTGGATACGTGACGTCCGATGGTGTTGTAGGTCAGTGTCGGAGAATCCTCTTTCTGTCCGCAGATCTCACCGTACGGTACCAGTCCCAGTTTGATCAGTGCCTGGAATCCGTTGCAGATACCAAGAGCAAGACCGTCACGCTCATTGAGGAGCTTCATAACTGCCTCCTTGATCTTCTCGTTCTGGAACGCGGTAGCAAAGAATTTCGCGGATCCGTCCGGCTCATCTCCGGCTGAGAAGCCGCCCGGGAACATGATCATCTGTGCCTGATCGATGGCTTTCTCAAAGAGTTCTACAGAATCATGGATATCTTCTGCTGTAAGGTTCTTGAATACCTTTACGTCTACCTCGGCGCCTGCTCTCTCAAATGCACGGGTGCTGTCATACTCGCAGTTTGTTCCAGGGAATACCGGAATAAATACACGCGGTTTTGCAACCTTATGTTTGCATACATAGATGCTGTCTGCTTTGTAAAGGGAACCGTCATCTGCCTTGACGTCCTCGGTTCCTGCTGCTGTTTTAAATACATTCTCCAGAGTTCCTTCCCATGTGGAAAGCGCCTCTTTCAGAGTGATCTCTGTATCACCGTAGGTGAACTTCGCATTATCCGTAACCTCACCGATCACAGTATAGGTAATGGCAAGCTCACCGACTTTTCCATCCGGAACCTCACAGATGATATCGCCGAATGCCGGAGCAAAGAAATCTCTTGGATCAAGGTTATGCTCGATCTTTACACCCATGCCGTTACCAAAGGCCATCTTGCTGACTGCAGCAGCGATTCCATGACGGTCAAGTGCATATGCGGAGATCACACGGCCTGCCTGGATATCCTGGTGTAATTTATCATACTGCTCCATAAGAGCCGGGTAATCCGGAAGATCATAGGAATCCTTCGGTGCACGGAGCCATACCAGCTTGCTTCCTGCTTTTTTGAGCTCCGGTGTGATCACATCTTTTACCTTTGCAACATCCACTGCGAAGGACACCAGTGTCGGAGGAACATCAATGTCATTGAAGGTTCCGGACATACTGTCCTTACCGCCGATGGAAGGAAGGCCGAATCCGATCTGTGCCGCATAAGCGCCAAGCAGTGCGGAGAACGGCTGGCTCCATCTCTTAGGATCTTCTGTCATACGACGGAAGTATTCCTGGAAGGTGAAACGGATCTTCTTATAATCACCACCGGTTGCAACGATCTTGGCAACAGACTCGGTTACTGCGTAGGCAGCTCCATGATACGGACTCCATGAGGAAAGGTATGGATCAAAGCCGTAGCTCATCATGGTAACAGTCTCTGTTTTTCCGTTCTGTACCGGAACCTTTGCAACCATGGACTGTGTCTCTGTCAGCTGATATTTGCCACCGTGAGGCATAAATACACTGCCTGCACCGATGGAGCCGTCAAACATCTCCACAAGACCCTTCTGTGAGCATACATTCAGGTCAGCAAGAGTATCCATCCATTTTTTCTTTACATCTGTTACATCCGGACGTTCCTCGAAAAGATTTCCGTCCTTTGACGGGATCTCAACCTCAACGGAGGTCTCCTGATGTGCACCGTTGGTATCCAGGAATGCACGGGAGATATTTACGATCTCTTTTCCTCTCCAGTTAAGGACAAGGCGTGGCTCCTCCGTTACAACTGCAACCGGAATTGCCTCGAGATTCTCTTCATTTGCAAATTTCAGGAAAGTATCCACATCTTTCGGGTCAACTACAACAGCCATACGCTCCTGAGACTCAGAGATGGCGATCTCAGTGCCGTCAAGACCTGCGTATTTTTTCGGAACCTTGTCGAGGTCGATCTGAAGTCCCGGTGCCAGCTCGCCGATGGCAACGGAAACACCGCCTGCGCCAAAGTCGTTACATTTCTTGATGATATGGCTGACTTCCTCTCTGCGGAACATCCTCTGGATCTTACGCTCGGTAGGTGCGTTACCTTTCTGCACCTCAGCGCCGCAGACCTCGATGGAAGCCTCTGTGTGGACCTTGGAAGAACCGGTTGCACCGCCGATACCATCACGACCGGTACGTCCGCCAAGAAGGATGATGATATCTCCAGGATCGGAATTTTCACGGATGACCGCACGTCTCGGAGCCGCACCCATAACTGCACCGATCTCCATACGTTTTGCAACGTAGTCCGGATGATAGATTTCTTTTACAGCACCGGTTGCAAGACCGATCTGGTTTCCGTAGGAGCTGTAGCCGTGGGCTGCGCTGCGGACAAGCTTCTTCTGCGGAAGTTTACCCTTCAGAGTTTCCTTTACGGATACGGTAGGATCTGCTGCACCTGTCACACGCATTGCCTGGTATACATAGGTACGTCCGGAAAGCGGATCACGGATAGCTCCGCCAAGGCAGGTTGCCGCACCACCAAAAGGCTCGATCTCCGTCGGATGGTTGTGTGTCTCGTTCTTGAAGTTGATCAGCCACTCTTCTTCTTTCCCGTCCACGTCCACCGGTACCACGATACTGCAGGCATTGATCTCATCAGACTCTTCCTGGTCTGCAAGCTTGCCTTCTGCTTTCAGTTTCTTCATTGCCATCAGTGCAAGATCCATCAGGCAGACAAACTTATCATCACGGCCCTTGTACATATCCTTATGGGCATCCAGATATTCTTTGTATGTTTTTTCAATAGGAGTCTTATAATCACCTTCGTCAAACTTCACGCTGGTAAGCTCTGTGGAGAAAGTAGTATGACGGCAATGATCAGACCAATAGGTATCCAGAACACGGATCTCTGTCATGGAAGGATCGCGTTTCTCTTCATTTCTGAAATAATTCTGAATATGCTGGAAGTCCTTAAATGTCATGGCGAGGTTCAGAGAAGAGTACAGCTCCTTCAGATCAGCCTCAGCCATATCCTTAAATCCGTCAAAAATCTTCACATCCTCAGGATCCGGGAATACGGTTACCAGTGTTTCCGGCTTCTCAAGACCTGTCTCACGGGAATCCACAGGGTTGATGCAGTGATGTTTGATCGCCTCAAACTCTGCATCTGTAACGGTTCCTTCGATTACATAAGTAGTTGCTGAACGGATGATCGGTGCTGCATTCTCATCCAGGAACTGTACACACTGCACTGCAGAATCGGCTCTCTGGTCAAACTGTCCGGGAAGGAATTCTACGGAAAATACACGTGCGCCCTCTGCCACATCAAATTTTTCAAGATACAGATCATCTACCGGCGGCTCTGCAAATACGGTCTTGCAGGCTTTCTCAAATACTTCATCGGAGATATTCTCCACGTCATAACGGATCAGCTCACGGACTGCTGTCACAGTGCTGATACCAAGATAATGTTTGATCTCATGTTTCAGTTCCTTTGCTTTTACTGCAAAGGCAGGTTTCTTTTCTACATACACACGTCTTACGTTGCTCATAGAAGGCTCCTTTCTCTATATCCGATAATAAGGATGGTAAACGTGCAGAAAGCATTTCAGTCTTTCTTTTCTGCTGAAAATATAGTATCATAGGAAATATCATTAGTAAAATTAATATATCTTATATCATTTATAAGCGGAGGATTTTTCACATATGGATATCAATCTTGAACTTTACAAAGTGTTTTATTACGTGGCCACGACGCTGAGCTTTTCGGAGGCTTCCAGACAGCTTTTTATCTCACAGTCTGCAGTAAGCCAGGCCGTCAAAAACCTTGAAAAAAAGCTGGGCCATACTCTGTTTGTGCGCAGTACCAAACGGGTCATCCTGACTCCGGAGGGAGAGCTTCTTCTCCAGCATGTAAAGCCGGCCCTTTCCATGCTAAACGAGGGAGAGGCTGTCCTTTCCGGAGAAGGAAATCTTACCGGTCAGCTGCGGATCGGTGCCAGCGATACTCTGTGCCGCTATTTTCTCATCCCCTATCTCCGCCGTTTCCACAAGGATCATCCGGAGGTACGGATCAAGATCATCAACAGTACCTCCATCGGATGTGCGGAGCTTCTGGAAAACGGCCAGGCTGAGCTGATCGTCACCAACTATCCGAATTCCCGGCTTTCAGCCCACACCAAGCTTCAGACTGTGCTGGAATTCCGGGATATCTTCGTGGCAAATCCGGACTATTTCACCATGGGCAAATCGCCTCTTTCCATGGAAAATCTTCTGGATTATCCCATCCTGATGCTCGCTCCAAAGAGTACCACCAGCGAATATCTTCATCAGGTGTTTGCAGCCCAGGGACTGAAGCTGCTGCCTGAGGTTGAACTGAACAGCAACGATCTGCTGATCGATCTTGCAGAGATCGGACTTGGTATTGCCTGTATCCCGGATTATATGCTCCGCAACCGTCCGGGTCTGGAACCTGTCCATCTGAAAACACCTCTGCCCGCAAGAAGTGCCGTGATCGCTCATCATGAAGCACTGCAGCTTTCCCAGGCTGCCCAGTGCTTTCTTAAATATTTTTCCCAGATCTGATACGATCAAGTTCCTGCCGCTTACTGCTTTTCGCGATCGAAGCAGGATACTCCCTGATTCAGTAAAAAAAGCCACCGGAATCTGCCATAAGGTTATTACGATCCTTATGTACTCAATTCCGGTGGTCTTTTCTGTTATTGATATCGGTCAGATATTATTCTTATTACTTACGCTTCAGCCTTCGGCATCACGTCTGCTGCCGCAGTGATATACTCATTCTCGATCTTACTGAACAGACCGCTGTCTGCAAGCTCTGCAAGCTTCACGTCAATCGGCATCTTGCCCAGGACCGGAACCTTCAGTTCTGCAGCGATCTCATCGATATGGCTCTCGCCAAAGACCTTGATCTCTTTTCCGCAGTCCGGACATTTCACATAGCTATAGTTCTCCACGATCCCAAGGACCGGAACCTTCATCATATCAGCCATGTTATAGGCCTTCTTGACGATCATGCGGACCAGATCCTGCGGAGAAGTAACGATCACGACACCCTCGATCGGCAGGGACTGGAATACTGTCAGCGGAACATCTCCGGTTCCTGGCGGCATATCTACAAAGAGATAATCCAATTCACCCCAGATCACATCACTCCAGAACTGTTTTACCATATTTGCAAGAACCGGACCTCTCCAGATTACAGGAGTATCCTCTGTAGGAAGCAGAAGGTTGATGGACATTACCTTGATCCCGTTTTTTGTGATCATCGGGTAGATACCTTCATCATTTGCCATTGCTGCACCCTTTAATCCATACATTTTCGGAATGGACGGTCCTGTGATATCCGCATCCAGGATACCGACTTTGTATCCCTGTGCTGCCATCATGTTTGCCAGAGAGCCTGTTACGAAGGATTTACCAACTCCACCCTTTCCGCTGACAACCCCGATCACATGTTTTACATTTGACTGAGCATTCATTTCTGCCTGAAAGCTCTGCTGTTTCTTGCTGCTTGAACAACCTTCGCAGCTTGCTTTGTCGCATGAAGTGTTGTTACATTCTTTTGCCATAATTAATCTTCTCCTTTATATTTACGCACTGCTGTACTGACAAAATATTGTTACTGTTCACTCCGTTCACAGTAACGTAGCCAAAATTCATTCCAGATTGCCTGCGGCAATGGAATTTTGGCTTGTATGTCTCGGGATTTTGGCATATTCATGCCAAAACACCTCGCGGGATAGTGGTGTGTGAACAATAACTAAACTTATACATCATTTCCCGACAATTTTTGCATACATCTCCGGTCTGCGGTCTCTGAAAAGTCCCCAGTTCAGTCTGTCTGCCTTTAATGCATCCAGGTCAAAAGTGCTTACAAGCACCCCCTCTTCCCCTCCGGGCAGTTCTGCACAGAGAGCACCTGTGTTGTCTGTGATAAAAGAAGAGCCGTAAAAATTAAGAGCAGATTTCTGCATTCCGTTTTCCGGACATGGCTCTACTGTTTCCTCACCGATTCTGTTGGCAGCGATCACAGGGATCAGGTTGGAGGCAGCGTGTCCCTGCATACATCTTCTCCAGTGTTCCATGCTGTCACATTCCAGGATGGGTTCACTTCCGATGGCAGTGGGATAAAAGAGAAGCTCTGCGCCCTGCAGTGCCATACATCTTGCCGTTTCCGGGAACCACTGATCCCAGCAGATTCCAACTCCAATGGTTCCAAATCTGGTATCAAAAACCTTAAAGCCGGTATCTCCCGGTGTGAAATAGAATTTTTCCTGATAATAATGGTCATCCGGAATATGTGTTTTCCGATAAATGCCGAGATTCTTTCCATCTGCATCCAGAACCGCAACGCTGTTATAAGTATTATTGACCTCTTTTTCATAAAAGCTGACCGGAATCACAATCCCCAACTCTGCCGCTACCCTGCTGAAATGACGCACTGCAGGGTTTTCCTCTGCAGTCTGCGCATATTCATAATACTCATATCTGCGCTCCTGGCAGAAATAGGGCCGTTCAAAAAGCTCCGGCAGAAGAACAATCTCAGCTCCCTTTGCTGCTGCCTGACGCACCAGTTCCTCTGCATGGGCAATATTTTTCTCCACACTTTTACTGCATTTCATCTGAACTGCTGCCACTGTTACATTTCTCATCCTGTCTGTTCCTCCTGCTCCTGTTTACATAAGTAAGTTTTTTCATAACTTTCAGGTAATAACCCTCAAACACATGACTCTCAAAGTTTTCTGCATCAAGGTCAGATATTTTTTCCGGGAATCTGCTGGGTGATACAGTGAATATTTCCACCGCCAACAATGATGGCTCTGGCATCAATGGGATAAATCCTTCTTTCAGGAAAACACTTCTGCAGAATCTCCACTGCCCTTTTGTCATTTTCATCCCCAAATTGTGGAAGGATGATCCCTCCATTGGAAATATAGAAATTCACGTAACTGGCAGCCATCCGTTCTCCTGCTTCCCGTTCGTCTTCTCCCTCTTCAAACACAAAGCCATCCACATCTTCCTGGGTAAGGCAGACCGGTTTCTGAGGAATCGGAAGCTTATGAATCTTAAATTTTCTGCCCTTTGCATCTGTTTCCTGTTCCAGCACCTTCAGATCAGCCAAAGACATGGCATACTGCGGATCTGTCTCATCCTCTGTCCATGCAAGCACAACCTCTCCGGGCCTTACAAAAGCGCACACGTTATCCACATGCTCATTGGTTTCATCCTGATAGATTCCACATGGAAGCCAGATAATCTTGTGGACACCGAGCCAGTACTTCAACTGTTCCTCTATCTGTTCCCTGCTCATCTGAGGATTGCGTCCCTGACTCAGAAGACAGGCCTCTGTAACGATCAGAGTCCCCTCTCCGTCAGAATGGATGGAACCGCCCTCAAGCACAAAAGGTCTGGCATCCAGACATGGACAACCAAGAGTCCTGCAGATAAAGGCAGCCACCCTGTCGTCCTTCTCCCAGTTCCGGTAAAGTCCATCAAAGTCTCCTCCCCAGGCATTAAACTGCCAGTCAACTCCACAGACCGCCCCTTTCTCATCCAGAACCATGGTTGCTCCCACATCTCTGGCCCAGGCGTCATCTGTCTCACATTCCAGCAAAGTCACACCGGAAACATTCCCAAGCTGATTCTTTGCATTCTCCATCTGAGCTTTGGAAACCAGCATATACACCTTTTCGCTCTCTCCAATAGCCTCTGCAACTTTCACAAATGCTTTCTGTGCTTCCCTTGCCCCATAATTCCAGGAACCGGGACGTTCCGGCCAGATCATCACACATCCCTCATGAGGCTCAAATTCTCCGGGCATACGATATTTTGTTCTGTTCTTCTCTGTAACTTCCATGTCTGTCTCCTTTTCTTTGATAGCCCGGCAGATATCAGGAAAGCCGGCTCTTAAAGTCTTCGTATCCGAAATGTCTGATAACCTCACACTCTCCGTCCTCATGCATAACCGCAATATCCGGCAGCGGCATACCGTTAAATGTATTATTCTTCACCATAGAATAAATCGCCATATCCATAAAATACAGCTTGTCCCCGATCCGGATCTCTCTGTCAAAGGAATAATCTCCGATCACATCTCCTGCCAGGCAGGTGCAGGAAGATAAGCGGTAGGTATATGCCTTCTCCCCTGCTTCCCCGCTGTCCTTAAGAGGCGGACGATAGGGCATCTCCAGCACATCCGGCATATGGCAGGCTGCAGAAGCATCCAAAATCAGCGTTCTGATCTCATTTTCCACAATGTCCATAACCTCTGTCACCAGATATCCGGCATTCAGGGCAACAGCCTCCCCGGGCTCCAGATAAATATCCAGATCATAGGTTTCCTTCATATGCTGAATACATTTTTCCAGGAGCTTTACATCATAATCCTCTCTGGTAATATGATGTCCGCCGCCCATATTCAGCCAGGAAACCTCAGACAGAAATTCTCCAAACTTCTCCTCTACCGCCTGCAATGTTTTCTCCAGGTCATCCGCATTCTGTTCGCAGAGCGTATGGAAATGCAGTCCGTCGATCCATTTCAGACATTCCCCGTCAAAGTTCTCTCTGGTAACCCCCAGCCTTGAACCCGGCGCACAGGGATCATAGATCGCATGATCCCCCTGAGTGGAGCATTCCGGATTAATACGGAGTCCCAGACTGGCTCCGGTACACACTTCTTTAAATTTCTTCAGCTGTGCTGTGGAATTAAAGATAATATGGTCACAGATACGATCCAGTTCCTCTATATCTTCTGTACGGTAAGCAGGGGAAAAAACATGATTCTCTTTCCCCATCTCTTCATATCCAAGCCTTGCCTCAAACAGACCGCTGGCAGTGGTACCTGCCAGATATTTTCCGATCATGGGATACAGCGCAAAGCCGGAAAACGCTTTCTGCGCCAGAAGGATCTTACACCCGGTATCCTCCTGGACTTTTTTCAAAATCTCCAGATTCTCCCGCATCTTCTTCTCATCGATCACATAGCAGGGAGTTTGCAGTTGATCAATCTTCATTGGCTTTCCAGACCTTTACCAGTTCAGGATCTTCGCAGACTTTCCATGGAAGTCCCCATTTGTTCAGTGCTTCCATATATGGATCCGGATCAAATTCTTCCACATTAAATACACCCGGCTTCTTCCACTGTCCGGTCACTACCATCATGGAACCGATCATAGCCGGAACACCTGTTGTATAGGAGATTGCCTGGGATTCCACCTCTTTATAGCATTCCTGATGATCACATACATTATAAATATAAATACTTTTCTCTTTTCCGTCCTTAACACCTGTGAAAATACAGCCGATATTTGTTTTACCCACTGTTCTCGGACCCAGAGATGCAGGATCCGGCAGAAGAGCTTTCAAAAACTGGATCGGCACGATCTCCTGTCCATTAAATTCCACAGGTGCGGTGGAAAGCATTCCTACATTTTCCAGACATTTCATATGGGTTAAGTAGCTCTGTCCAAAGGTCATAAAGAAGCGGATCCGCTTAACTCCCGGGATATTTTTTGCAAGAGACTCGATCTCTTCGTGATGAAGAAGATACATATCTTTCTTTCCTACTTCAGGGAAATCATATTCTCTCTTGATCTCCATTGGCTCTGTTTCTACCCAGTGACCATTCTCCCAGTAGGAGCCGTTTGCAGATACTTCGCGTAAATTGATCTCCGGGTTAAAGTTGGTAGCAAATGGATAGCCATGATCTCCGCCGTTGCAGTCTAAAATATCAATGGTATGGATCTCGTCAAAATAATGCTTTAATGCATAAGCAGAAAATACGCTGGTAACACCCGGATCAAAACCGCTTCCTAACAGGGCGGTAAGACCAGCCTCTTTAAAACGGTCATTCAGATCCCACTGCCAGGAATAATCAAAGTATGCAGTAAATCCTTTTTCCTTGCAGCGTTTTTCGTAAATTGCTCTCCACTGTGGATCATCTGTATTTTCAGCCTCATAATTGGCTGTATCAATGTAGTCTACACCTGTACGAAGGCATGCTTCCATAATAGTAAGGTCCTGATAAGGAAGAGCCACGTTTAATACTGCATCCGGCTTATAGGAGCGGATCAGTGCCTCAAGTTCTTCTACCTTATCTGCATCCACCTGGGCGGTTGTGATCACCGTATCTGTTTTTCCTTCTAACTGTGCCTTTAAGGCATCACACTTTGATTTTGTGCGGCTTGCGATCATAAGTTCTGTAAATACACCGCTGTTCTGGCAGCACTTATGTACTGCTACGGAAGCTACGCCTCCACATCCGATAATCAACGCTTTTCCCATATTTGTTTCCTCCTGTTTTTTGGTTTTATGTATGTTATAAATAAATTGGTATTATGCCTTCTTCGTAAGAGCCAGCAGCATTTCCCGGATAATCTTTCCTGCTGCTGCCGTAGAACTTCCGCTGGCGTCATAGTGCGGACTTAACTCATTCACATCACAGCCCACTACCCTGGCTCTTTCACATACCAGCGTCACAGCCCGGCGAAGCCTGTCAAAGCTCACCCCTCCCGGTTCCGGCGTTCCGGTTCCCGGAAAGACGGACGGGTCCATCACATCCAAATCCACGGTAAAATAAACCGGTCTGTCTTCCAGGGCAGCAAGGGTCTCTTCCAGCCCTTCAAAATCAAACTTCTGCATACAGGTGTGTTCTCTGGCCCAGGAAAATTCTTCCCGGTCCCCGGAACGGATCCCAAACTGGTAAATTTTCCCGTCTCCAATCAAGTCCCAGCAGCGGCGCAGTACGCAGGCATGAGACAGCTTTTCTCCCAGATAATCCTCACGCAAATCTGCATGGGCGTCAAAATGAATGATACAAATCTCCGGGTATTTCTCCTGCACAGCCTCAAAGGCTCCAAGCGTCACCAGGTGCTCTCCCCCTACCATAAAAGGCAGTTTTTCATCCCGTAAAATTTCCCCGGCTCTCTCCCGGATGGCAGACAGAACGTCTCTGGTATTTCCAAAGCAAAGCTCCAAATCCCCCGCATCCATTACCAGACTGTCGATTAAATCCCGGTCCTGGTAAGGGCTGTAGCTCTCCAGTCCAAAAGACTCATGACGGACGGCGCTGCTGCCAAACCTGGTTCCCGGACGAAAGGAGGTGGTAGAATCAAACGGCGCACCAAAGAGAATGACCTCAGCCTCCTCATAATCCTTATCACATTCCAGAAAAGTTTCAACATTCTTTCTCAACATTTTTCAAAAGTTCCTCCACATACGCAGGCAGATAAAATGCCCCTTTATGCAACGTTGTCGTATAGTAACGTGTCTGAATCCCCCGGGTATTCCATTCTTTTTCCCT
>OGQS01001605.1_pt1 | contig 11407 bp, 12 predicted proteins | sample 1553331 | NCBI WGS metagenome assembly OGQS01 (sample SAMEA2580012, study PRJEB22360) | human gut metagenome | biome: human gut; feature: human-associated habitat; material: faeces | place: Denmark | collected 2008/2010
AAATCACCCCGGACATTATGCCCGGGGTAAAAAATGTTAATATATTACCAGTGAACAGTAATGTTAATATTAAAAATTATGCTCAGAAAACACTTTGAGACTTTACATTATTAAATAATTAAGTATAATAAAACTCGAATAAAATATATTTGCAGAAAAGACACAAATAGAAATGGAAAGGCAAAGCAGCAGCCTGCTGTAGACAGGTATATAAAAACTGCGAAACATGCCAGGGAGGAAATCAAACATGGTAACAGTAAACCACAACTATCTGAAATTACCGGGAAGCTATCTGTTTTCCACAATTGGAAAAAAAGTAAAAGCATATAAAGAAGCCAACCCACAGGCAAACGTGATCTCACTGGGAATCGGTGATGTAACCCAGCCTCTGGCTCCGGCAATCATTGAGGCACTTCATAAATCTGTAGATGAAATGGGTGATGCAGCTACTTTTCATGGTTATGCACCAGATCTTGGTTATGAATTCTTAAGATCTGCTATTGCAAAGAACGACTACAAAGACAGAGGCTGTGACATTGAAGCAGATGAAATCTTTGTCTCTGACGGTGCAAAGAGCGATTCCGGAAATATTCAGGAAATATTCGGACTGGATAACAAGATTGCAGTGTGTGACCCTGTATACCCAGTATATGTAGATACAAACGTAATGGCAGGCCGTACAGGAGAATACAACAAAGAACGTGGCAACTTTGATAACGTAATCTATATGCCATGTACAGAAGCCAACGGCTTCCTTCCGGAATTCCCGGAAGAAGTACCGGATCTTATCTACCTTTGCTTCCCGAATAACCCAACCGGTGGTGCCATCACCAAACCGCAGCTTCAGGAATGGGTAGACTATGCAAATAAAAACGGTTCTGTAATTATCTATGATGCAGCATACGAAGCATACATCTCCGAAGAAAATGTACCGCACAGCATCTATGAGTGCGAAGGAGCAAGAACCTGCGCCATCGAACTGCGCAGCTTCTCCAAAAATGCAGGTTTCACAGGTGTCCGCCTCGGCTTTACAGTTGTACCAAAGGATCTGGTTCGTGACGGCGTAGATCTCCACAGTCTCTGGGCAAGACGTCATGGCACTAAATTCAACGGTGCTCCATACATCGTACAGCGTGCAGGAGAGGCGGTATACTCTCCTGAAGGAAAAGCACAGCTGAAAGAACAGGTAGGTTACTACATGAGCAACGCCAAAGCCATCTACGAAGGTCTGGCATCAGCAGGCTATTCCGTATCCGGTGGCGTAAACGCTCCATATATCTGGCTGAAAACACCTGATAAGATGACTTCCTGGGAGTTCTTTGACTATCTCCTTGAAAAAGCCAACATCGTAGGAACTCCGGGCTCAGGATTCGGTGCTCATGGTGAGGGATTCTTCCGTCTCACTGCGTTTGGAACACAAGAGAATACACTGGAAGCAATTGAACGAATTAAGAATCTGTAAGCAGCTTCCTGATAGGAACGAGTGGGATTATAATTTCGCAAAATTTAACCGAATCAAGTAAGTTCCCTGTGGAGCAGTTATTCGGTGTAGAGCTGCGTAGCGAAGCGGATGATTTTATCCGCTTGACTTTTGAAAATATGGAACCGTCACGATTATTTTACAGTTCCTATCTTATTTAACGGCCAGTAACGAACTGCTACTTCTGCCTCTATTGCATCTTCCTCTACAAACGGATTTTGCCAGTATCTGGAATCCATACTGTGGTTTCTGTTATCTCCTAACATGAAATAACATCCCTCCGGAACTGTATACGGTCCAAAGCTTCCTTCCGGTGTTTCCGGACAAAAGCTGTCATCCAGCGGTTCTTCGGAATCATTGATATACACTTTTCCATCTACAATGTTTACTGTTTCTCCCGGAAGACCAATTACTCGTTTTACAAAAAGCTGAGATGGATCATCCGGATATTTAAATATTACAATATCAAATCTCTCCGGATCATCTTTTATATATGCCAGACGATTTCCAAATACTCTGTCACCTGTCATAATTGTTTCTTCCATAGAACCTGACGGCACTCGTGCATTAATATATACAAAGTGTCCCAACAGAAACGCTATAACAAAGACTGCAATGATAATCTTTGCATAGTCCCACAACTCCCTCCACACAGACCTGCTTTTGTCTGACTGTTCTGTCTGGTTTTTTTCCTCATTTTCCATTTTTCGTCATACCTCCAGAAATTTATATCACAGCATCATTTGATGATATCAGGGGCAAAATACTTTTAAACCTAACCTCATTTACTGTTATCAGAATAATAACTATTTCGCAAATAACGCATTAAACATAGTTTATCACATCTGATAGTTATTCACCACTTAATTTTTTATAAAATTTTGTCACTATTTGATTCTTGGTTACTGTTCACTCCGTTCTCAGCAACACACTTCGCAATGCGCAGAATATCACCAGTGAATAGTAACGCTTCATGTACTTTTATTATAACAGTCCCGTCTTTTCTGTCCATAACAATTTTGTGTAAAAACCGTATTATTTTGTGGTGATCCCGGAATATCCCTTTGCATTTTCTGCCTTTTCTGATAAAATAAATTCCACTATGAAAAGCAGATATACACTTCAGGATCCGCGCACAGAAGGAAGGAGGTAACACCTTGCAGATCATCACAGATCCCGCCGGAAAAGAACTGAAAAAACACGGAGACAGCTCCTTCCCATTCCTGGTAAGCTACGAGCGGCTTTCCGGCTATGAGACCGGTTCCTTTCTGTGGCACTGGCATCCGGAGATCGAGCTTACCTATATCGAAAAGGGCGAAATGCTCTACAAGATCAATCAGAATACCTTTCACCTGAAAGAGGGACAGGCAATCTTTGGCAATGCCAATGCCCTTCATGCCGGACATATGTATCAGGATCAGGACTGTCAGTATATCCCCATAACCTTTGACCCCAAACTGATCTACGGATTTTCGGGAAGCCTTAGCTTACCACCTTCTTTTCCAGAAATATACAGAACCGATCCTCCGAAGCTTTTCCCTGTCCGCCGTACCGCTTGATCTATCCTGCAAATGGCACTCCGAGGCCATAAAAGATATCCGTGACATCATCGACCTGGACAGTAGCCGGGAACCCATGTATGAATTTGAGATCATCGCCAGACTGCAGCACTTCTGGAAGATCTTGTATGAAAATACGATCTCCCGGACAACTCTTCCATCCGGTCAGGATGAAGAAAACTACCGCCGCATCCGTCAGATCATGTCCTATATCGCAGAACACTACTCTGAAAAGATCCTCCTGAATGATGTTGCAGACCTGATCCACTTAAGTCCCAGCGAATGCAGCCGGCTTTTCAAAAAATGCATGAATATCACTCTCTTCGGATACATCCAGGAATACCGCATTGAACGCAGCCTGGAATATCTGGAAAATCCCTCCTGTTCTATTACGGAATCAGGACTGCTGTCCGGTTTTTCGGACTCTAATTATTACACAAAGGTCTTTACGAAAATCAAGGGCTGTACACCAAGACAGTACAGAAAAAATCAGGAGCTGTGACATGCTCCTGATTTTTAACCATTTAGTGCTCCATACCTATGAAGCAGAACAATATTTATCCGTGAAAATGGCTGTTATCTGAACAGCTCTTTCATTGCCGGATACAGTTTGCGGAATTTCCGGTATTTTTCTTCATATTTTGCAACCAGCTCCGGTTCCGGTTCTACCGTATCTACTACCCTGACCAGCTTATTACAGATCGTTTCCACATCCGGGTATTCACCGCAGCCTACTGCTGCCAGCATTGCACCGCCCATGGACGGACCTTCCTCATTCTCCGGCACATCCACCTTCAGGTTCATCACATTTGCAATGATCTTTTTCCAAAGAGGGCTCTTGGCTCCGCCGCCGCAGATCTTGGTGCGCTCAATATGGATCCCGAGGCTTCTTGCAACCTCAAGGGAATCTCGAAGTCCGAAAGCAACTCCTTCCAGAACAGCCTGTGTCATATCTGCTCTCGTGGTATCCATGGACATTCCGAAAAATACGCCTCTTGCATCCGGGTTGTTATGCGGAGATCTCTCTCCCATCAGATACGGAAGGAAAAACACCTGATTTTCGCCAAGCTTTTGGATCGGTGCCTGCTCTGCCGCAAAATCCTTTGTCTTAAGGATCTCCTCTGACCACCATTTGTTGCAGGAAGCAGCACTTAACATGCATCCCATCAGATGATAGCTTCCATCTGCATGGTCAAAGGAATGCAGTGCATTGTTTTCATCCACTCCGAAATCTTTGCTGGAAATAAAGATCGTACCGGATGTTCCAAGGGAAATGTTGCACTGGCCATCGCCAACCGTTCCTGTTCCCACAGCTGCCGCAGCATTGTCGCCTGCACCTGCTACAACCTTCACATCTTCTGAGAAGCCAAGCTCTTTTGCAACTTCCGCTTTCAGGTTTCCGACTACCTGCCAGCTCTCGTACAGCTTCGGAAGCTGTTCCTCTGTGATATGGCAGATCTCAAGCATTTCCTTTGACCAACAGCGGTTCTTCACATCCAGAAGAAGCATACCGGAAGCATCGGATACATCTGTGCAGAAGGATCCGCTTAAGCGATAGGCAAGATAATCCTTCGGAAGCATGATCTTTACCACTTTTTTAAAATTCTCAGGCTCATGCTTCTGCATCCAGAGGATCTTTGGTGCAGTGAAGCCTGCAAATGCAATGTTTGCGGTATACTGAGAAAGTTTTTCCTTTCCGATAACCGTATTAAGATATTCCGTCTCCTCACCGGTACGGCCGTCATTCCAGAGAATCGCCGGACGGATCACATTGTCATCTTTATCCAGAGTTACAAGACCGTGCATCTGACCGCCAAAACCGATTCCTGCTACTTCTTTGCGGTCAATCCCTTCTGTGAGCTCTTTGATCCCTTCCATGCTCTGGGCGAACCAGTCCTCCGGATTCTGCTCAGACCAGCCCGGATGGGGAAAGAACAACGGATATTCTTTTGATACGATGTTGCAGATCTTTCCGGATCCTTCCATAAGAAGAAGCTTTACAGCGGAAGTTCCAAGATCAACGCCAATATAATACATAGTGATTTTTCCTCCTGTAAATACAGAAACCGCAGCTCTCAGTTCGCAGCGCCTGCACGCCTGAGAGCCCGCGGTTTCTGAATCGTATTTAACCAAATCAAGAAAGTCCCCTGCGGGGTTACGAAAAGCAATAAGCAGCGAGTGGAGACTTGCTTGTATCAGGCAGCACGTACGGATGATCTTACCTGCCTGTTTTAATTATCTCCAAGGATTCTCTGTCGGATATCTCACGCCTGCCGGCTGATTGTAACCGATCTCTTCAACCGGTACACCAATGTATTTGAACACCTCGAAGAGAGCTTTTCCGTGATGTCCGAATGCTACAGCACCGTGATGCGGGAATCCTCCCTCGATCAGCACGTGACGGTAGAAACGTCCCATCTCCGGAATTGCAAATACACCGATAGCACCGAAGGAACGTGTTGCAACCGGAAGAACCTCGCCGTGTGCGATATATGCGCGAAGCTTGTTGTCCGCTGTACTCTGCAGACGATAGAAGGTGATATCTCCAGGCTTGATATCTCCCTCAAGAGTTCCGTTTGTAACCTCGATTGGAAGGGATCTTGCCATGATCATCTGATATTTCATCTCACAGAAGGACAGCTTGCTGGATGCTGTGTTTCCACAATGGAATCCCATAAAGGTATCCTGAAGCGTATAGTTGAATTTTCCTTCGATAGATTCTTTGTACATATCCTTCGGAACGGAATTGTTGATATCAAGAAGTGTAACGATATCATCACTTACTACCTGTCCGATAAACTCACTTAATGTACCATAGATATCAACCTCACAGGATACCGGAATGCCCTGTGCTGTCAGACGACTGTTTACATAACATGGAACAAATCCAAACTGTGTCTGGAATGCAGGCCAGCATTTTCCTGTCAGTGTTACATATTTACGATATCCTTTGTGATCTCTTACCCAGTCCTTCAGAGTCAGCTCGTACTGTGCAAGCTTCGGAAGGATCTCAGGTTTCTTGTTTCCCGCACCAAGCTCTTCTTCCATCTCTTTTACGATCGCCGGGATCCTTTCATCACCTTCATGCTTGTTGAATGCCTCGAAAAGATCCAGCTCTGAGTTCTCCTCGATCTCAACGCCAAGGTTGTAAAGCTGTTTGATCGGTGCATTGCAGGCAAGGAAGTTTGTAGGACGCGGTCCGAAGCTGATGATCTTCAGGTTGCTCAATCCCTCGATCGCTCTTGCGATAGGAAGGAATTCATGGATCATATCTGCGCAGTCCTCTGCATCACCTACCGGATACTCCGGAATATAGGCTTTTACATTACGAAGCTGCAGATTATAGCTTGCATTCAGCATACCGCAGTAAGCATCTCCACGTCCCTGGCAGAGATTATCCTGTGTTTCCTCAGCTGCTGCGATAAACATCTTCGGTCCCTCGAAATGCTTTGCAAGAAGGGTCTCAGAAATCTCCGGTCCGAAGTTTCCAAGATATACACAGAGTGCGTTACAGCCTGCTTTTTTGATATCCTCCAGAGCCTGGACCATATGGATCTCACTCTCTACGATACAGACCGGACATTCGTAGATATCCTTTGCATCGTATTTCTTTGTGTAAGCGTCTACAAGAGCTTTTCTCCTGTTTACGGAAAGGCTTTCCGGAAAACAATCTCTGCTGACTGCAACGATTCCGATCTTAACTTCTGGCATGTTGTTCATAATCTTCATTCTCCTTTTTATATCCGGCAGATTTTCCACCGGTGATATTATTGTTCGTTTTTATATCCCACTGCACAGCACTTCACCGTGAAATCAGTCAAGTGTGATATTTTCACCCTTCAATCCGTTGAATGCGCCTTCGATCTTCGCATCCTCATGAGCGATAAGCCATTTATTCCGGGCTGTCATCAGACCGTCCTCTCCGTCCCCGGGCACCGGGAAATCAATCTCTGTGTTGGTTCCTCTCGGAAGAACAACTACACACTGAAATCCGCTCTCATTCACATGACACGGTGCATAGTGGAGAGTTGTGGCATAAACCTCGATCCCGGTTCCTGCCGGTACCAGAAATGCCTCCACCTTTGAGGTATCGTATGTAAGATCCTCTTCTATATCCTGCTGATGTCCGATAAGCAGTACAAGATCTGTCACTGCTACATTGATCTCGGAATTCCGATGATATTCCAGGGCATTCAGCTTTTTGTTATGACCATTGCAATATCCGATCTGGACAGGTAATCCACCAAACGCTCTGTTTTTCAGTTCCTTTTCCACATCGAGAGCTTCCAGCTCCTCTGCTGACGGAACATATACCACATCCTCCGGGACCGGTGTATGCTTCATCTCCTTCAGAAGCGGACCGAAATTGTATCCCTCCAGAACCTTTCCGTATCTGCGGAAAGCCGGATCTGTTACTTTCTGAATTTTCACGATTTAACCCTCCTTACAAAATTACTGTTTCACAGCTTCTCTGCATCTTCGTTTTGAACTGAAAAAAGCATACCACATCATGGTATGCTTTTCGCCGCTTTTCTTGACTCATTCATAGCACTTTTTTGACATTTTTATGATTCTGACGCTCCACTCTTCCCGGCAGGATCCCGTAACGCTTTACAAATTCCCTGGAAAAAGCCCTGCTGCTTGCAAACCCGTTGTCAAGTGCGATGGAGCTGATGGTATGATCTGTATTCAAAAGCTCCTTATAGGCGTATGCCATGCGGATATCCTGTAAATATGTCTTAAAATTGACCTTCGCATATTTCCGGAACATCCTTGACAGATATGCATCGGAATATCCGAACATGGCTGCAAGTCCGGAAAGCCTGAGATCCTCCTTGTAATGCTCCCGCATATAAGTGGTTATTTTTGACAAAGCATCCAATCTGCGGCTGATCTTCAGCGCATTCTCCTCCACCTCTGTTTCCCTGTATGCGGAAACCATAAGATAAAGGACTTCATAGAACACTGCCCTGATACGGAATTCGTACCCCGTTTCCCCGGATACGTACACCCGATACATCTCCCGGATCAGAGAAACCATCCGCCTGTCTGTTTCCTCAGACTCTTCGTTTCTGCTCCGAAAACGGATGAACCTCTGAGCGGTAAAATAATCCGAAAACTGCTTCAGCGGGATCTGCAGTACGATGGTCTCATTACGTACTGGCGCCTGAATAGAATGTACTTCATTGGAATTAATGATCAGAAACTCCCCTGCCTTCAGCGGATACTCTTTCTCATCGATATAGAAATAAAGGCTCCCCTCCATCACCGCAAAGATCTCGATCGAAGTATGCCAGTGTTTTTCCCGTACATAATTTCCGTTTCTTCCTTCAAAAAGAAAAAGCTTAAAAGGAAATCCTTCATTGGGAATGATCAATTCATGCTGAAACTCCATGCTCCTTCTCCCTTTCCTGCTGTCCGGTCTGGACCCGGCGCATCATACTTCCGTAAAAAGCCGCCAGGATCTGCTGAAATAACGTTCCGATCATAACCGGAAATAATGTTTCCGCCGGAAAATACGCTCCCGCGATCACCGCACCGGCGCTGATGTTCCGCATTCCGGAACCATAGATCATGGAAACCGTTGCCTCTTTATTCTGTCTTGTAAGAATGGCAATGATCCAGCCAATGGCATATCCCCCTGCTGCCAGGACCAGGATCGCTGCTGCTACCTCCAGCCGTTCTCCATTAAGATGCTTCATATAAGGAGAAACCTTGGAGGAATTGGAGGTTACCACAAAGATCAGGCACATTTTTGAAAAAGGTGCCAGCTTTTTCGGCCAGATCTCCATAACCTTTCCATGGCTGACTTCATTAAGGCACATGGCAAGGACTGCCGGCAGAGCGATCATGAAAACCAGCTCCTTCATCATTCCCACAGTATCCATTTTTACGCTGGAGCCCACCAGGAGCTTCAATACTGCCGGGATCAGAAAGGGAGCCAGGATCGTATCGATCACAACCAGTGAAAGTGACAGCGGACTGTTTCCATTATAAATGGATACCCACATCAGACTGATCACCGCTGCAGGTACGGAAAATTCCAGCACCATTCCTGTGATATAATTCATATTGCCCGGGAACAGAAGATGTCCCAGACCGCAGGCGGCCACCGGTCCCAGCACATGAAGGATCAGCAGCATCAGGATCAGCGGAAGCGGCCGCTTAAACACATCTGCAACATCACGGAACCTGGATTTCAACGCACCGATAAAGGTCATAAATGCAAAAGCATACGTCACATAGGGCACGCCATGCTTCGCAATATCCGGAAACAGCACCCCTGTAAGCAGACAGGCCGGCGTCACAAAAGCCATCCATTTCTCTATAAAGCTGTTAAATTTTTCCAGCATATCACACCTCTTGTTTGTCTTTTTTTCTGTCTTTTTTTACAGTTTATCACAAAAAAACAGCGGTGCAAGAAAAAAATCCCCTGTTTTATAGCCGATTCCGGACAAATATGATATGATAGTATCCATCCAAAAGCAACCTGAAACCAGGGCGGACTACAGATAACCGCCAAAATGATCATTTTTTATGATCTGGAAAACGAGGCAAAAAATGATTTCTTTAATTATACCATGCTTCAATGAGGAAGAATCCCTTCCGCTTTTTTACCCGGAAGCCACTTCTGTCCTCAGGCAAATGAACTGTGATTATGAGCTGATCTTTGTGAATGACGGTTCCAGAGACAGAACCCTTGAGATTTTAAGAGAGCTTTCCGAAAAGGATCCTCATGTGATCTATCTTTCTTTTTCCAGAAACTTCGGAAAGGAAGCTGCCATGTATGCAGGCTTCTGCAATGCCGGCGGCGATTATGTAGCAGTAATGGACGCTGATCTTCAAGATCCGCCGTCCCTTCTCCCGGAAATGCTGGAGAAGCTGGAATCCGGAGAATATGACAGCGTTGCCACCAGACGTGTCAGCCGTGACGGAGAGCCACCTATCCGGAGCTTTTTTGCCCGGAAATTTTATCAGCTGATCAATAAGATCTCGGATGCAGATATTGTGGACGGCGCCAGAGACTTCCGTCTGATGAAGCGCAGTATGGTGGATGCCATCGTCTCCATGAGTGAGTACAACCGCTTCTCCAAGGGAATCTTCGGCTGGATCGGTTTCCGCACCTGCTGGCTCCCCTACAAAAATATCGAACGCGTAGCCGGTGAGACCAAATGGAACTTCTGGAAGCTGTTTAAATACGCCGTCAGCGGCATCATCAATTTTTCTCAGGTACCGCTGACCATCGCCTCCTGGTTCGGAACGACCATGACCGGTTTTTCCTTTCTGGTCCTGGTAGCCATCATCGTCCGAAAGCTGATCTTCGATGATCCGGTCCCAGGCTGGGCTTCCACTATCTGTGTCATCATCTTCATCGGCGGCCTGCAGCTTTTCTGCCTGGGTATCATGGGACAATACATAGCCAAAACCTATATGGAGGTCAAGCAGCGCCCCCATTACATCATAGCAGAGTCCAACAAAAAGGACTTTACACCCATACGTTGATTTTCTATTCTGTCGGCAGCTCGACCACCTGATATTCGTGGCCCAGCGCCGGCAGGATTTTTTCTTTTACATCACTGGTCTTCATCAACAGAGTGGAAGTATTGATACACGGATGGCATCCGAAATATTCTTCATCCAGGACTTCTTTATCGATCACCAGGTGTACCTTCTTTTCTTTATCAAAGATCAGTCCCATCAGACTTAAGGACCCCGGGGTAATGTTCAGATATTCCTCCATCTGCTCTCCGTCTGCAAAGGAAAGTCTGGCTGTTCCGATCTGTTTGGACAGAAATTTTGTTTTAAATGGCTTCTCTCCCGGCATCAGCAGCAGATAGAAATCCGTTTTCTGTCGGTTGCAGAGAAAAAGATTTTTGCATATCTGCGCTCCCAGAAGCTGATCCACTGCCTCGCAGGCCTCCATGGTCATCAGTGCTTCATGATCTGCTCTTTTATATTCAATCCCAAGACTATCCAGAAAATCGTACACTGCGATTTCCTTCTCCAGACGGCCCTCGGTGTTCTCCGGTCTTCCTGTATAGACTGTTTTGTCAATTCTTGGTTCTTCCATGATGTCTCCTCCGTTATTTTTACATTCTCATATGTCCAGGTCTTAGTCGCAGCACATTACGCTTTACTGCTTCACCCGTAACCTGCCGATTTGTTTAATCATAGCACACCTGTAACAAATAAGATACTCCGGATTTCCGTCTGACTATTGACGATATCAGCCTCGGATGCTATACTCTCAGGCAGAAAGGGAATGAAGTTCTCCCCCGATCTTTATCGAAACCGCCAATGAGCTGATGACTTCTGTGCAATGCCAACATTAAATTTCCCCACAAATTCATCAGTTCCTCGGTACCCG
>OGQS01001611.1_pt1 | contig 11381 bp, 8 predicted proteins | sample 1553331 | NCBI WGS metagenome assembly OGQS01 (sample SAMEA2580012, study PRJEB22360) | human gut metagenome | biome: human gut; feature: human-associated habitat; material: faeces | place: Denmark | collected 2008/2010
CCTTTGGATTTCTTGCCACATACACATACTGGGAAATCCGGTGGACAGGTACATGGATTTTCATTTTTTCGGAAAATTGTTTTTACAATCCTGTCCTCAAGAGAATGAAAGGTAATAATACAGATTCTTCCGCCATCATCCAGAAGATCGATCATCCCATCCAGTGATTCTCTCAGAACATCAAGTTCCCGGTTCAGTTCAATTCGGATTGCCTGAAAAGTTCTCTTGGCCGGATGTCCTGACTTCACCTGCATCTTCATGGGAATGGATTCTCTGATGATCTCTGTCAGTTCTCCGGTGGTTGTGATCGGTTTCACCTGTCTGGCGGCAACAATATGTTTTGCAATATTTTTTGCAAATTTATCTTCACCGTAATCACGAATAATACGGTATAATTCTTTTTCTTCATAGCCATTGACAATATCGCCGGCTGTCTGCGTCTGGCGCTGGTCCATGCGCATATCGAGCGGTGCATCTACCCTGTAGGTAAAACCGCGTTCTTCATTGTCAAGCTGATAGGAAGATACTCCAAGATCAAGGAGAATCCCGTCGACTTTATAGATGCCTCTTGCTGCCAGTTCCTGTACCATGTAACAATAATTGCTGCGAATGATTGTCACCTGATTAAAGGCTGACAGCCGTTCACTCGCAGCAATTATCGCATCCTGGTCTTGATCTATGCCAATAAATCTCCCCTTGGCAGAAAGTTTCTTACACACCTCTGTGGCGTGTCCCGCTCCTCCTAAAGTGCCATCCACATAGATTCCATCCGGCTTTACCCTTAAGCCGTCAATGGTCTCATTGAGTAATACAGATTTATGCTTAAATTCCATATCCGTCTCCTGTGGGATTTCTACCTGCGTTATGCTCAAATGACGATTCCTATGTTCTGCATGCTTTCCGCAATGCTGTCCATATCATCATAATTGCAGTTCTCGCTCCACTTCTCTTTGCTCCAAACCTCGATCCGGTTCAGATTACCCGTAAGCACCACATCCTTATCCAGACCAGCGAACTGGCGCAGCGTTTGCGGCACCAGGATTCTTCCCTGCTTATCCAGCTGACATGTTGTAGCTCCGGCTACAAAGAAACGTGAAAAGGTTCTTGCGTCTTTATTTGTAAGTGGTAATGCTCGGAGTTTCTCTTCAAAAGCAACCCATTCATCCATCGGATAAATAGAAAGGCAACCATCCAACCCTCTTGTCAGTACGAACTCTTCCCCTAAGAGTTCCCTGAACCTGGAAGGGATGATCAGACGCCCCTTCGCGTCGATCGTATGATTATACTCGCCCATGAACATGAAACCCACCTACTCTCGTGAAACACGATTCTCCCCTTCGTGCTTCCAGGGTGCAAATGGTGTGTTCTGCCACTCATCCCCATTCGCTACCACTATTCACCACTTTCTACCACTTATGTAATCATTCTAAACTATTTACCATGAAAAAACAAGTGCATATCCAAGTTTTTTTTCATTTCATGAAATATCCACAGGTTTTTTTTCAACCTGTTTATTTTCTGTGCATTATTATGAAATGAAAAAGCTTCCGGACAGTCGCCGGAAGCTTTTTTCTGACTTTATGTTCTGTTATTTTATGACATTTTAAAGGCCTTTGAACGCAAAGGAAAATTTCATCTTTCCATTGGTATACAGAAGGTATTCCGGATGGGTACGGGCACCCCAGCTGTCATCTCCTCCAACTCCCATCTGCGCCTTTGCGGCACGGACAACGGTATAATGGATTGCCGGAAGCTCATAGGGATGCATGGCATTTTCCATTTCATGAGGAGTATATGGAAGTGCCGAGAACATCATCGGGCCGTTTTCTTTATCCATCTCAAAGAGCATTCCTCTACCCTTTCTGTCTGTGATCTTTGCCCAGCGTACTTCCTCTTTGTTTCCGCATTCCTGCGGCACAAGATAGCGTGCCATATTGTCTGTCACGAGATTCTCATAAATGCCGAGCTTTGCGCCATGCTTCCGGTCTGCATAAGTCTCTGCCGGTCCCAGGCCGTACCACTGAACATGATCATAATCCGCATTGAATTTAAAGAGTACTCCGAACTCCGGCATATCACCCAGCTCTTTTACAGGATCATAGGTCAGCGTTGTCTTTACTCTTCCATCTCCGGTTACCTCATAGGCAAGACGGCATTCACTGGCAGGCGTAGTTGGCAGGATGTAGGTAAAAGCAACCTCCACGCTGTTTTCGTGAACCGTTGTCTCCGGAGCATTGGCCGGACCATACATGCCTTTTCGGTAATCCTTATGACTTGCGTACATGCTGGCGATCTTCCACTGTGCATAGCGCATCTGCATCAGACTTCCGCAATCATTATCTGTAGGGGCTCTCCAGAAGTTGGGCTTCGGAATCGCTTCGATCATTTCTCTTCCTGCATATTTATACGAAACCAGACCACCATTGAGAACGGAAAACAGCACTTCGAAATTTTCCCCGCGGACACCGATGTTATGAAGGCTTCTCACAAGCTCCACGCCACACGCAGGAGCTTCCGGTGTTCCTTCCACCTGATAAACATACTGGCCGAAAGCAACCTCATGTCCTGCCTCTGCCCAAAGTGTTTTTTCTCTGAGAAGGAAGGCTACGGTTACCGTATATTCGCCCGGGCGCTGCTGTTTTCCAAATGGAAGTCTGTAGGTCTGTTGGCTTAAAGGCTCCACCGCTGTATCCAGTGTCTCTGTGCGGAGGACATGACCGTTCTTTGCAAGAGTTACTTCACATCGGAATGTGTCCGTATTTACAAAAAGATTTTTGTTGATGATCTTAACAGAATCCTCACTTACCTGCGCAGTGATATTCTGGTAGTTGAATTTTACCTCCTGCATCTTTGGTGAAGCATCTCTGTCTCCGCCGTATGCGATACCGTTTCCACTGAAATTATAATCTGTAGGACGTTCACCGAAGTCTCCGCCGTATGCCTGGAATTCTTTACCGTAACGGTCTTTTTTGTAAATAGACTGATCAATGTAATCCCAGATAAAGCCACCCTGATATTTCGGTTCTGTATCTGTAAGATCTGTATATTTATGCATTGCGCCGCAGGAATTTCCCATTGCATGGGTATACTCACAGCAAATAAACGGCTTGCTATCATCCTTTGCAAGGAACTCCCGGATCGCTTCTACGGAAGGATACATCTGGCTTTCCATGTCACTGGTGGCATTGTAGCTGCGGTCATGGAAAACCCCCTCATAATGTACCAGTCTTGTAGGATCATTCTTGTGGTAGAACTCAGACATCTCAAAGATATCTTTTCCACCAAAGGATTCATTTCCACAGGACCAGATCAGGATCGCCGGATGGTTCTTGTCACGCTGATACATGGAATTTACACGGTCCAGCATCATACCCAGCCATTCCGGTTTGTTGTGCGGAACGATATCCGTGTGATCTCCGGTAAATTCTGCTATATCCCAGGTTCCGTGAGATTCCAGATTGTTTTCTGCGATCATGTAAATACCATATTCATCACAGAGACGGTAGATCGGAGATGCATCCGGATAATGACAGGTACGGATCGCATTGATGTTGTTCTGTTTCATGGTCACGATGTCTTTGAGCAGTTCCTCCCGGGACACATGTCTTCCTGTGACAGAGCTGAACTCATGGCGGTTCACCCCCTTGAATACAATACGTTTTCCGTTAAGGGTCATGATACCATCCTTCATTTCAAAACGGCGGAAACCGACTTTCTCCGGGATGATCTCCTGGAGCTTTCCGCTTTCATCACTGATCTCCAGCTCCAGATCATAGAGATTCGGCTCTTCTGCACTCCAGAGAAGGGGATCTTGAATCTCCCAGGTACAGGTATCCTCTCCGTTCAGAGATCTTTCCTCCTGCAAAAGGATCTCTCCCTTTCCGGAAAGTGTAAGCTTCATTTTTCCTTTTCCCCAGGTACTGGTCACGATCTCAAGCTCGGCTTTTTTGAGAGTTTCATCCGGAATGGCACGGATCCTGAGATCATATACATGGACATCCGGTACCGTAAACAGATAAACATCTCTGTAAATTCCAGAAAAACGGTAAAAATCCTGATCCTCGCACCAGCTGCTGGCTGTCCATTTAAACACCTGTGCCGCCAGCTTGTTCTCGCCGTCCTTCAGATATTCCGTAAGTTCGAATTCTGACGGAGTAAAAGAATCTTCACTGTATCCCACAAATTTTCCATTGAGCCACAGAGCCAGGCCGCTCTCTGCTCCCTGGAATGAAACAAATACTCTTTTTCCTTTCATGCTCTCCGGCACATGGAAATATCTCACATAGCTTGCCACCGGGTTAAAACGTTCCGGGATCTGTCCCGGATGAAGTTCTTCATGGCCTTCCCACGGATACTGGACATTGGCATACTGCGGTGCATCATATCCTTCCATCTGGATATGTGCCGGCACATAAATGTCCTCCCAGTCCTTACAGGAATATGCTTCTTCCTCAAAGCCTGGGATAGCAGATGCATAATTCCGTGCATAATGGAACTTCCAGAGACCATTCAGACTGTGACGGAAAGAAGTTTTCCCATCTTCTCTCTCTTCCTCACAGCGATAATATGTATGATCTGAGTGGGCATCCATTCTTCCGTCGCTGAAATACCGGGGATCTTTTAACAGAGAATGATCAAATTTTTTCATTTTTTCCTCCTGCCCGGCAGATTCTTTTTTTCTGCCGGATCCTTCGTTTTTTATGCTATGATCATTATAGTATAATCCACCGGATTATGGTATAATATGTTTCGCCAAAATATATAACATTTAGAAACAGGTGAATATCATGTCGATCTATTTCAGAAACACTCCGGTCAGTGCTCCCTTCATGTTTGAATCTCTTGGGAACCACTGGAATCAGGTTAATATCTTCCGTCCGGACGGATATCCGTATTATCATTACCTCCAGACTGAAAAGGGTACCGGACGCATTGAAGTCCGTGGAAAATTTTATACTCTCGGAGCCAACGAGGGCATCCTCATCGCCCCCGGTGTCCCTCATTCCTATCACAGGGAGTCTACTTCCTGGACCACGATGTTTGCCACCTTCACAGGAACACTGGCAGGCAGCATTCCTTCCATGACAGACAACCAGGAAGTGATCCTTATCGAAAAGGAACAGGGAGCCAGTATCCGAAAAATGATTTCTTCTACCTTGCGTAAATATCATCAGCCCACACCGGATATGAAATCTCTTTCTTCCGACTGCTATAATTTTCTTATGAATTTTACAGACTGTGCAGCTTCTCCGAAGATACAGGATAATCCTCTCTACCAGAGATATGTGATCCCGGTAATAAAAGAAATCGAAACCGGTTATCAGCAGGATATCACTGCAGCGCAGCTGAGCCGGAGCGTTTTTGTCTCTCCGCAGTATCTTTCCCGTCTGTTCCGCCGTTTTATGGGCTGCTCGGTTTACGAGTACGTTACCATGTACCGCATCAGCCGCGCACGTGAGCTTCTGCTTTCCAGACCGGATATGAAGATCCAGGATGTTGCCGGCGCTTCCGGATTTTCCGATGCCAGCCACTTTATCGCCATGTTCCGTAAAGTCACAGGCACAACTCCTCTGGATTTCCGAAAGATGTACTGATATATTCCTACTGCACAGCACAAAAACTGCCCTGCCGGAAACGTCGTAGAAGACGTTTTCCTGCAGGGCAGTTTTCTGCTGCTCTTATCAGCCAAATGCCGGTATCCTATCCTATATTCTGATCCATCAGACAAAAGCATCTGTATCCTGTATCTGTTTGCTCTCAGTTTCCGTAATATAATTCCAGAATACGGTCAACTCTTTGGCTGGCCTCCAGATTCTTCAGAAGATCGCTCCTGCTCCTGATCTGGCTGTCCAGCTTCTTCCGTTCCTCCTGCAGCTGCTGCAAAAGTGACGCTTTCCGAAGAGCTTCCTCTTTCTTCTGTATCTCGTTCTGATCCATTTTTTTCTCCCTGTACAGTCTCTGTTTCCAGATTCTCTGCTACATTTTCCCGTTGCTGTTCCGCTTCTTTCTCTGCCTGCTGATCTTTCTCGATCCTTCTCATCCGTACTTTTGCCCGCTTTCTGGACATCACGCGTTTCACTGCAACTACCACGGTGCAAAGAACAAAAAGTATTACCGAGATCACCAGTGAAACATCCACGCCGGTTCCCGGAAACAGTATTTTATCTGTGCGGAACCACTGGATCACTACTCTTCCAAGACCATAGCCTGCCAGATATCTCAGAAAGATCTCTCCCTGAAATACTTTTTTGCGAAGCAGCATCATAAGCACCAAAAGCACAAGCAGACACCAGAGACTTTCATAGAAAAACAAGGGCTGTACCAAAATCCAGGTACCACCGTCCACGGTTTGAAGCTTTTCACGCATAGCCGTGGTGACCTCTCCTGCCCGTACCGCAGTCAGCGGCAGCTGCATGGAAAAAATGTTGTCTGCATATTCCCCGAAAGATTCTCTGTTAAAAAAGCTTCCCCACTTTCCTATTATCTGCCCGATCAGAAGTCCCATGCAGGCAAGATCTGCCATCTGCCAGAAGGATTTCTTTCGGATCCTGCAGTAGACCGCACCACCCAGCACACCGCCCAGAAGTCCGCCATAAAACATAAGTCCTCCGGACCGTATATTCAGAAGCTGTCCCGGATCATTTTTATAAAGGCTCCAGGAAAAAGCCGCATAAAGCAGCCTTGCCCCTGCCACACCGGAAAGCAGCGTTATGATGGCCAGATCCAGATATGCATCCGGATCTTCATGATTTCTTCTGGCTTCCAGTACCACAAAAAAGATTCCCAGAAGCATTCCTATCGCGATCAGGACGCCATAGATCGTGATCTCAAAGCCAAAGATCTCAAAGGATCTCGGCACATGATCCAAAACCAGATTTAATCCGGGAAACCGAATTGACATATCCATAAAATCACCTGTTATAATTTTTCAGCTTACAGCCGGTATTTCACAGACGTTGGTGATCACACGTTAAATCTGAATAAGATCACATCTCCGTCCTGTACAACGTACTCTTTTCCTTCCATACGTACAAGGCCCTTCTCTCTGGCACCTGCATAGGAACCGCAATCCAGAAGATCCTGATAATTCACAACCTCTGCTTTGATAAATCCACGTTCAAAGTCTGTGTGGATCTTACCTGCTGCCTGCGGTGCCTTGGTTCCGATCTTGATAGTCCATGCTCTTGTCTCATCCTCTCCTGCTGTCAGGAAACTCATAAGTCCAAGAAGGTGATAGCTTGCGCGCACCAGCTTCTCCAGGCCGGATTCTGTCAGTCCCAGATCCTCAAGGAACATCTTTCTCTCATCCTCATCCAGCTCGGAGATCTCCTCCTCGATCTGCGCACAGATCACAAATACCTCGCTGTTCTGTTTGGCAGCGTATTCACGTACTGCCTGTACATACTGATTGTTCGCCCCATCATCTGCGATATCATCCTCTGCAACGTTAGCCGCATAGATCACCGGTTTTGCAGTAAGAAGATTATAGGTTGCAAGCCATGCATCCTCATCTTCGTTCTCTGTTTCCAGAGTAATGGCAAGCTGTCCTTCTTCCAGATGCGCCTTTACTTTTTCAAGGAATGTAAGCTCTTTGGCAGCTTCCTTATCCATACGTGCAGTCTTGGTAACCTTGGCAATTCTTCTCTCGAGGATCTCAAGATCAGAGAAAACAAGCTCCAGATTAATAGTCTCGATATCGCGGAGCGGATCAATGCTTCCATCTACATGAACAACATTGGAATCCTCAAAGCAGCGTACCACGTGAACGATAGCATCTACCTCACGGATATTTGCAAGGAACTGGTTTCCAAGTCCCTCTCCTTTGGATGCACCTTTTACAAGACCTGCGATGTCAACGAACTCGATGACAGCCGGTGTTACTTTCTTGGACTGATAGAAATCTCCGAGCTGCTGCAGACGCTTGTCCGGAACCGGCACGATGCCGACATTCGGGTCAATGGTACAGAACGGATAGTTTGCGCTCTCTGCTCCTGCTTTGGTCAGGGAATTGAAAAGTGTACTTTTTCCGACGTTCGGAAGGCCCACGATACCTAATTTCATAGTAATCTATATCTCCTTTGTTTTTATTTTTCGCTTCTTTTTCTGTTCGGGTTCTTTTTATGCACAAAAAGAGCCCAATGCAACTATAAATTATAGCACACGGGCTCTTTGATTTCAATGGATTTTAATCTCTTGACTGTACCATCAGAAGAATGCCGCCCTCGTACGATACATGCGCGGTCTCCTCGACGATCTCATTGCTCACGCACAGACCACCCGAAGTATTCGGCAGATAGTGATGGTCGAGCGGGTAGGCGAAGCCCTCCAGGGTGATGGATGCGACTTCCTTTTCCAGCGGGAAGAACGAAACGTACTTTCCGAACTGCTCTTCTTTCCGGATTTCAAACGAAGTTTCCACCGGAATCGTAATCAGATTGCGGCTGTCCACAATGTAAGCCGGAATTTTCTTCTCCCATGCCGTTTTCAGGTTCTGCACAATACTTAAGAAATGGTCGAGTCTTCCCCCTGTTGCTCCGAGGATCGTGATTTCACTGCTTCCCAGAACAATCGCCTGCTGAAATGCGATGTCCGTGTCCGTATTGTCCTTCATGGGATTAAATTCCCGGATCGGTGCGACATGGTTCTCCTTGTAATAATTTAAAATCTCCGGAGATAAACTGTCAAAATCTCCCAGAATATACGTCGGCATAATCTGGTAATGGTAGCAGAACTCCAGTCCCCGGTCTGCTGCCAGGATAATATCAAACTGCTGTTTCTGAAGATATGGGAAGGCAAAATCCGGTTCTATCATCCCTCCCGCGATAATACATGTTCTCACTGTTCCCTGCCTCTTTTTCTATCTTTTGATCTCTTAGAACGTGTCACCATTTTTGTTACGGTTCACTGGTGCCGCGTGAACTGTACCCCGTTCTTGCTACAGAGACGAATTTTCTCCTGCAGCTCGCGCGCATTCTGTTCAATTTCACCGCTAAATACAGCAGAACCCGCTACAATAATGTTGGCGCCTGCCGCAAGAACTTCGTCGATGGTTGTGCGGTTGATCCCTCCGTCAACCTGGATATGCACATGATCCAAACCCTTGTCATCCAGCATTCTGCGGAGTTCGCGAATTTTTTCCGTCGATTCCGGGATGTATTTCTGACCACCAAAGCCGGGATACACACTCATCACAAGAATCATCTCTACCTGATCCATCACTTCTGCAACTGCCTCAAGCGGTGTATCCGGATTTACAGCGACTCCCGCATCCGCTCCCGTTTCATGTATTTTTTTCACGGCCCCTGCCAGATCTTTACATGTCTCAGCGTGAATGGTTATCATATCTGCTCCGCAGTTTTTGAATTCCTCGATATACCGTTCCGGATCCTGTACCATCATATGAACGTCAAAATACAGACTGCTTTCTTTTCGAATTGACTTTACAACCGGCATTCCAAACGAAATAGACGGCACAAACATTCCATCCATAATATCGATATGAAGCCACTGGCACTCTGCCTTTTCTATCATTTGAATCTGTTCTCCGAGGCGGTTAAAATCCGCAGACAAAATAGAAGGTGACAGCTGATATGCTCGACTCATGTTAGTATCTCCTTTTTTCCTGTTCTTTCAGTTCTTCGTAGAACATGGTATAGTTTTCAAATCTCTCTTTGCTGATGTTTCCTTTTTCCAGTGCTTCTTTGACGGCACATCCCGGTTCCTTCCCGTGGACGCATCCAAGGAAACGACATTTTCCTTCGTATGGATGAAACTCCGGGAAATAGTTTTTCAGCTCCTCTTTTCCCATATTTGTCGTGTAAAGAGAACTGAATCCCGGTGTATCACACAGATATGTTCCATGATCGATCGGAATCATCTGGGAATGACGTGTCGTATGCTTTCCTTTTTTCAGTTTTTTACTGATTTCTCCGGTCTCCATCCGGACTTCTTTCTGCATCCGATTGGTGATGGAGGATTTTCCGACACCGGACGGACCGGCGACCGCGGTTGTTTTTCCCTTCAGATAGGCTTCCACTTCCTGCATTCCCTGCTCTTTTTCCGCACTGACGATAAAGACACGGTAACCGCAGCCTTCATAGATCCTGCGCAGATGGTCTGTGTAATCTTCCCCCGCAAGATCTCTTTTATTGAAACAGATTGCCGTCGGAACGTTCTGCTGTTCCATCATCACAAGGAAACGGTCCAGAAGCGTCAGGTTCGGGGTCGGATTTTCCAGTGCAAAAATCACAAGCGCCTGATCGATATTGGCTACTGCCGGACGGATCAGTTCATTTTTTCGCGGCAGAATCCGGGTCATATTTCCTGTTTTTTCCGTTTCATCCAGAATCTCGATTTCCACAAGATCTCCGACGAGCGGTTTCTGGCCTTCCTTCCGGAAAATTCCTTTTGCTTTACACTCATAAATGCCGGATTCTTCCACGTCTACGTAGTAGAATCCGGCAATTCCTTTCATAATCTTTCCTGTCATACTCAACCTTCACTCAACGGAACCGATGGGTACTGTGCAATTGCCTGATAACTTCCGCTCGAATCCATCTCATAGAAGACGATTCTTCCGGTAGAAGAAGCAGACGATGAAGCACTCCAGTTGGTGTTGACAGAATACGGCCAGCTCGTAATGGCCTGTCCGTCCATGACGGTGATGGAGGTCTCGTTTCCGTTTCCATCCTCCTGAATCAGCTCAATCTTTGCAATACCACCCTGATACTGATCCGGCGCACTTAAGGTCTGGCTGCAGGACCAGGTAACATCCGTAGCGGTATTTGCGCCCGGCTCTGCCGGTGTCGGGGTCGGTGTATTCTCATCCGGCGTCGTTGGCTGTGCACTCGGGCTATTGACATAAATCGTAACGTCAGAACCTTTCTTTACTTTGGTTCCGATTGCCGGGTCAACCTCCATGACTTCGCCCTCGGCCACCTTGCTGCTGGTTCCTGTTTTTACAATAATATTGAAATCGCTCAGGATTGATTTTGCAGTTTCCTCATCCAGACCAATTACATCACGGATTGCAATTTCTTCCGCGTCCTTTGATCCCTTGCTGACAACGAGGGTAACGGTAGATTCCGGTGCAACCTGGCTTCCTTCGGCCGGATCAACGGAAATTACGTATCCTTCGGCAACGGTATCGCTGAAATCCTCTGTGGTAGAAACCTGAAGTCCAAGCTGGGTCAGAGCAGCGCTTGCAGCGTCTTTCTGTGTTCCCACAATGCCGGTCGGAATGGTTACGGTTTCTTTTCCGGAGCTTACATAATACGTAATCGTTGCATTTTTATCAACTTTCGTTCCCGGTGTCAGATCCTGACGGCAGATCTTTCCTGTCTCAATGACATACTTATTTTCTCCTGCAGTGATCGTGCACT
>OGQS01001616.1_pt1 | contig 11344 bp, 10 predicted proteins | sample 1553331 | NCBI WGS metagenome assembly OGQS01 (sample SAMEA2580012, study PRJEB22360) | human gut metagenome | biome: human gut; feature: human-associated habitat; material: faeces | place: Denmark | collected 2008/2010
CAATGGCGCAGGCCATGGCCGGGCCGCTCATGGCCGTGGCGTAGCCGCCAAGGTCTACCAGCACGTCAAGGCCGGTCTGCTGGCCCAGCGTCTTGATGATGGTGCCGATCAGCAGGCTGGCAAACAGGCCCTGCGCCATGGCACCCAGCGCTTCAATGAGATAGCGCTGCGGGGTGATGACGATATCCTTGCGTTTTAAGAAATCTTTCACATTTGACATGAGAAACTGCCTTTCTGTTTCAAGATGGTGGATTCAATGCAAAAACTGCATGTCAAGTATAATACCATACACATGTCAAGACAACAAGACAAAATGCTGATTTTGCTGGAAATATCTGCAATTTTTGGCTTTGTGCAATGTTTTTGCGGGCTGAGACGTATCTGTTTTGGAGCATTTTCTGATACCGGGGCGGCAGCTTTTCGGAGCTGCGCTTTGCAGTGTGCGGTAATTGACGGGGGCTTGCCCGCGGGTGTATACTGAAAGGGTATTGAGAAGATGAAACGCTGCCCTTTTTGCGAAGGGCGGCATCCCGATAAAAATACATGAGGTATGGAGCACAGCATGAAAAAAACGTTCTGGAATAAACTGACTGCCCGCGGCACCCGCGGCAAAACGCGGTGCGCAGCGGCAGTTCTGGCATTGGCAATGACCTTTTCAATGGGCGCACCGCTGGCACTGGCTGCACAGCCGGAAGAAAGTACCGCGGCAGTGACCGAGACTGTTTCTGCACAGCAGGAAACGGCAATGCCCACCCTGCAGACGGAGACCCCGGAGCTTGCTGCACAGGACCCGGAAGCGCCGCCTGTACAGGCCACCGAAGCGGAGGAGAACAGCACGAACCAGCACACGCCGGAAAACAGCGTGGTGCTGACACCGGAAGAGATCCGTGCCGCGCTGGATGCCGGTGCCATGGATGCCGCCGAGGCCCAGTGCATCGACCTGAGCGATGAGAACGGATTTTTTACCTGGCTGCTCAATTTCCTGTTCGGCTGGCTGGGCAAGAGCGATACGGAGCCAGTCTATTCCGGCTGGCGCACCTCCGGCGGCAAGACCTACTACTACAGCCAGACCACCAACAAGCCGGTGACCGGCATCCAGTGCATCGACAATAAACTCTATTACTTCAATGCGGACGGTGTGCTGGAAAATGGAAAGACCTTCGGTGTGGATGTTTCCAAGTATCAGAAGAACATCGACTGGAAACAGATCAAAAAGGCAGGCGTGAGCTTTGTGATCGTCCGCATCGGCTACCGCGGCTATGGTGCTTCCGGCACGTTGGTGCTGGACCCCATGTTCGAGGAGCATTTCACCAATGTGAAGAATGCGGGCCTGAAGGTGGGCGTGTATTTCTTCAGTCAGGCTACCACCGAGGAGGAAGCCAAGGAGGAAGCCTTTGCCTGCGCCTACGTACTGAACGGACGCAAGCTGGATTACCCCATCTTCTTTGACACCGAAGCATCCGGCGCTTCCAATGGTTCCGGCCGCGCCGACGGTCTAGGGATGGAGGACCGCACCAAGTGCGCCATCGCCTTCTGTGAGGAGGTCAAGGCACAGGGCTACAAACCCGGTGTGTATGCCTCTACCTTGTGGTACCGCAAGCGTGTCGATCTGAACAGCCTGAAAAAATATACCATCTGGAACGCACATTATGGTGTTGCCAGCAGCCCCATCGACTGCGCCCTGTGGCAGGGCACCTGCACGGCACGCCTGCCCGGCTATAAGGGAGATATGGACGTGAACATCAGCTACATCGGATAAGTGAGGAAACTGCAATGGACCGCATTCGCCTGATCGCATCGGACATGGACGCGACCCTTCTGGACGAGTACAGCCAGTTGCCGCCAAAGTTTACCGAGACCATCCGTGCACTGGCCGGGCAGGGCATCTTGTTTGCCGCCGCCAGCGGGCGGCCTCTGTACACACTGGAAATGATGTTCCCGGATCTGCTGGAGGAGATCATTCTCATTGGCGACAACGGCGGCGCTGCCCGCTGGAAGGGGAAAGACCTGTTTGTGTCCGAAATGCCTGCCGAGGGCTGGCGGCAGCTGGCCCGCAGCACAAAGCAGGCTGGAGACGTGGGCCTTTTGTGCGGACTGCAGGCGGCCTACGCGGAAAAGCAGGACGAGAAATACGATAAAGTTTTCAAGAATTTTTATACCCGGGTGGAATACGTGGATGATCTGACTGCGGTGGAAGCAGCGGCGGATAAGTTTACCGTCTATCTGCCCAACGACGACTCGCAGAAAGCCTTCGACCGGATCTACGGCGCATTCCACACCGGAAATGGCGGTGCATTCTCGGTGGCAGTGGCAGGCAGAAACTGGGTGGACGTGATGAACCCAGGTGTGCACAAGGGTGCAGCACTGGCAAAGGTGGGTGCACTGCTGGGCATTCCGGCCGACAGCATGATGGCCTTTGGCGACACCTACAACGATGCCGAGATGCTCACCACCGCGAAGTACGGCTTTTTGATGGAGAACGGCAGCGGACCGCTGCGGGCGCAGGTGTCGTTCCTGGCACCGTCCCACCGGGAATACGGCGTGATGCAGGTGCTGAAACAGGTGCTCCGCCAGAACGGCGAAGTAAGCTCGGAAGATTTTACAAAAGCACATTGATCGATATTGACAAAAGGGCAGGTTTTACCTGCCCTTTTGTCATACACCCCAGCTGTGCTGAATAAATTGTTCTCAGAGCAATAAACAGGCTGGGGAGGCATGGGGATATGTTTGTAGTCACGTTGAGCAAAACGAGCCTGAAAAAACTGGGTCTGAGTGCCATGTGCTGCGCACTGGTGGTGTGCAGTGCTCTGCTGGGCCGGTTCATCAGCAACCGCACCGTTGCGGTCTCGGCGGCGGTGAACAAAATTGAGAGTGCACAGGACATCCAGACATGGTTCACCGGCTACGGTCTGGATGTGGACGGTGCATCCATCACGGCAGACAAGGTAAAGATCCCCCGCAAGTGGGATGACAGCTTTTCGGCCTTCAACGGGGTGGTGCAGCAGAGCGGCATGGACCTTGCACGCTACAAGGGCAAGACCGTGGAAAAATGGACGGCGCTGATCCCGGCGGCAAGCAGCGGCGAGCCCAGCCGCTACGGCGTGCTGTTGGTGTACCGCAAAAAGGCCGTGGGAGCTTACCTGCTGGAACGGCCCTCCGGCGTTGTGGTGGGCCTGAAAGACATGCAGGCCGCCATGGCGGAAGCTGAGGCAAAGCAGACTTCCGGCGAGGACTACGAGGGCGACTGGGGTGAGCGCCACGACGAAGAGCTGACCGGCAGCGAACCGGCCCAGCAGACCTCCGGCGAGGACTACAGCGGCGATTGGGGCGAACGCCATGACGAGGAATTGACCGCCCAGCAGACTTCCGGTGAGCCGGATGCCGTGCCGCAGGCTGTGCCTTATACGGAACTGCCGCTGGATGCCGAGGGATATCCGGTGGAATAAGCACCGGAACGACCTGCCAAAGCCGGGAACGACCGGGAACAGCTTTTGGTTTTGATGCAAAATCAGGCCGCAATTTGCCTAAAATTTGCGCACAAGCAGAAGAAAAAGTGAAATACGTGCATTTTTGTCACATTTGTATGTTCAATTGTACCAAAATTTTGCATAAAAAATTAGCAATATGAAATGGTGAAAAATTCCCGGCAAGGGTTTATAATAGATGTATCAACCGTGCCGCGGCTCGGCCGCGTCTGGTGCAAGTGCAGAAGCGCCGCACGGGATCAAGTAAGGAGAAAATGATTATGAAGGAATTCCAGTATACCGTTAAGGATGCATGCGGCATCCACGCTCGTCCCGCCGGCCTGCTCGTCAAGACCGTCAAGGGCTTTGCCAGCAGCGCTACCCTGGAAAAGGACGGCAAGAGCTGCGATATGCGCAAGCTGATGGCTCTGATGGGCATGGGCGTCAAGCAGGGTGAGACCGTTACCGTCAAGGTCGAGGGCGACGACGAGGAAGCTGCAGCAGCAGCCATCCAGAAGTTCCTGACCGAGAACGTCTGATTCCGCAGTTAAGATGAGGAAGGCCCTCGCGGGTGAGCTGCGGGGGCTTTTTTTGGACTGTCGGAGCAGTGCGGCCCCGGCACAGATGAAGAAGGAGTAGTGTGCAATGCAGGTAGGCACCGGTAAGAGCGTCCTGAATGGCATCGCCATCGGCAAGCTCAAGATCTACAAGAAAAAGGATACTGCCATTTCTGCCGCAGAGGTAGCGGATACCGCAGCGGAAGTGGCGCGTTTTGAAGAAGCGCAGCAGAAGGCCATTGAGCAGCAGACTGCGCTGTATGAAAAGGCACTGGCAGAGGCTGGCGAGGACATCGCCGAGGTGTTCAACATCCACGCCATGATGCTGGAAGACGACGACTTTGTGGATGCCATCAAGGAGATCATCAACAGCCAGAAAAAGTGTGCCGAGTACGCCGTCAAGACGGCAGGCAACAATCAGGCTGCGGTGTTCGCCGCCATGGACGACCCGTATCTGCAGGCCCGCAGCGCCGATGTGCTGGACATTGCGCAGGCCATGCTGGACATCCTGCAGGGGGTGGACAACGCCAGCCTGCAGGGCACCGAGCCCAGCATTCTGGTCGCGGAGGATCTGGCCCCGTCTGAGACCGTCCGCATGGATAAGAGCCTGCTGCTGGGCTTTATCACCCGTGAGGGCAGCTCCAACAGCCACACCGCCATTCTGGCCCGCAGCATGAACATCCCTGCCCTGATCCAGTGCAAGGATATTCAGGACGACTGGGACGGCAAGATGGCGGTCATCGATGGCTACAATGCCTGCGTTTACGTTGAACCCACCCCCGACCTGCTCAAGAGTCTGAAGAAGCGCCAGCAGGAAGATCAGAAGAAGCAGGCCCTGCTGCAGGAGCTGAAGGGCAAGCCCAACACCACGCTGGACGGCAAGACCATCAATGTCTTTGCCAACATCGGCGGCATGAGCGATGTGGGTGCTGTGCAGCAGAACGATGCTGGCGGCGTAGGCCTGTTCCGCACTGAGTTCGTCTACCTGAACTGCAAGGACTTCCCCACCGAGGACTACCAGTTCGAGGCCTACAAGCAGGTGGTGGAGAGTCTGGCTCCCCGCAAGGTGGTCGTCCGTACCTGTGACATCGGTGCCGATAAGACCGTCGATTACATGAAGCTGGATCACGAGGAGAACCCCGCTCTGGGCTACCGCGCCATCCGCATCTGCCTGACCCGCAGGGACTTCTTCAAGACCCAGCTGCGCGCTCTGCTGCGTGCTTCTGCCTACGGCAACATGAGCATCATGTTCCCCATGATCACCAGCGTGCGGGAGCTGCAGGACGCCAAGGCTGTTCTGGAAGAGTGCCGCGCAGAACTGACCGCCGAGGGCGTGAAGATGGGCCAGAACATTGAGGTAGGCACCATGATCGAGACCCCCGCCGCTGTGCTGATCGCGGACGAGCTGGCTGCCGAGTGCGACTTCTTCTCCATCGGCACCAACGACCTGACCCAGTACACCTGTGCGCTGGACCGCCAGAATGCAAAGCTGGAGCCGTTCTTCAACCCGCACCATCCCGCTGTGCTGCGCGCCATCAAGATGACCATTGAGGCGGGCCACCGCCACGGCATCTGGGTGGGCATCTGCGGTGAGCTGGGTGCCGACACCGCCCTGACCGAGACCTTCCTGCGCATGGGCGTGGACGAGCTGTCCATGAATGCCAAGAGCATCCTGCCGGTGCGCAAGATCATCCGCAGCGTGGACCTGAGCAAGCCTTCTGAGAAGTAATTCATCCGAGAATCCCGGTTTACCGTTCCCATAAAGCTCCCCGGCAGGGCATCCCGCTCTGCCGGGGTCTTTCTATACCGGGCAAAAGTTTTCGGAAAATACTTTAAAACGATAAAGCGAAATGCTATACTATAAGCTATAACAGGGTATGCAGGTGTCCAGCGCTGCCCATGGAGGACCGTTATGACTCAGTTTTTGATACGTCTTTTCATCCGCCAGCCCGACCATGCGCAGGACCCTAAGGTGCGCGCCGCCTACGGCAACCTTGCCTGCTGGGTGGGCGTGGCATGCAACCTGCTGCTGTGTCTGGGCAAGCTGACCGTAGGCACTCTGTTCGGCTCCATTGCCATCATGGCAGATGCCCTGAACAACCTGTCGGATGCCTCGTCCAACGTGGTCAGTCTGGTGGGCTTCAAGCTGGCCGGCAAGGCCCCGGACGCAGAGCATCCCTTCGGCCATGCCCGGTATGAATATCTGGCGGGGCTGGTAGTCAGCGTGACCATTCTCGGCATCGGCTTTTCGCTGCTGAAGGAATCTGTGGTCAAGGTGCTGCATCCCACCCCGGTGATGTTCAGCTGGCTCACGGTGGCCGTGCTGATCGCATCCATCCTCGTCAAGCTGTGGATGAGCGGCTTCAACCGCACCATCGGGCGCATCATCGGCTCCGAGACCCTCATTGCCACTGCTGCGGACAGCCGCAACGATGTGCTGAGCACCGGCGCGGTGCTCATTGCCGCAGTGCTGTGCCGCGTGACCGGCTGGGATGTGCTGGATGGCCTGATGGGTGTAGGCGTGGCGGCGTTCATCCTGATCTCCGGCTGGGGCCTTGTGATGGATACGCTCAGCCCGCTGCTGGGCGAAAGCCCCAGCGAGGATCTGGTGGACCACATCGAGCAGAAGGTGCTCTCTTATCCCGGCGTGCTGGGAATGCACGATTTGATGGTGCACGACTACGGCCCGGGACACCAGTTCGCCTCCCTGCATGTGGAACTGCCTGCCGAGCAGGACCCGCTGGAGGCACACGACCTGATCGACAACATTGAACGGGATTTTCTAAAGAATGACCGGCTTTTGGTTACCATCCACTACGACCCCATCGTTACCTCGGATGCTGCCGTGGGCGTGCTGCGCGCCCGCCTGACCGAAAAGCTGCGCCAGCTCGACCCGGCCCTTTCGCTGCACGATCTGCGCATCGTGCCGGGCAGGACCCACACCAACGTGCTGTTCGATCTGGTGCTGCCGGCAGGCTATGCAGGGGATAAGGTAGAGCTGCTGGAACAGCTGGAACAGTTCATCAAGGAACAGGATACAGCCTACAGCTGCATCATCAAGGTGGAGCAGAGCTATACGGCTGCCCACAAATAAACTCTCGGGGGAAAGTATTATGCTGAACGAGACCTACCGCGCGATGCTCGGCAATAAGAGCGTCATCCGCGAGACCTTCATGTACGGCAAGCAGCGTGCTGCCGAGATCGGATATGAGAACGTGTTCGATTACTCGCTGGGCAACCCCAGCGTGCCCTGCCCGCAGGAGTTCACTGCCGCCATGCAGGATCTGCTGACCAACGAAGAGCCGGTAAACCTGCACGGCTACTGCCCCAGTCAGGGCGACCCGGGCTTCCGCACCGATGTGGCAGCGCACCTGACAAAGACCTTTGGCCTGCCCTATGAGCAGAAGCACATCTTCCCCACCACCGGTGCGGCGGGTGCCATTGCCCATGCCATCCGTGCGGTCACGCAGCCCGGCGACGAGGTGCTCACCTTTGCGCCCTACTTCCCGGAGTACGGCCCCTATGTGGCGGGCACCGGGGCAGTCCTCAAGGTGGTGCCGCCGCAGGCACCGACCTTCCAGCCCAATCTGGACGCATTCGAGCAGATGATCGGCGAAAAGACCACCTGTGTGCTCATCAACACCCCCAACAACCCCACCGGCGTGGTCTACTCTGCCGGGACGCTCACCCGCATGGCAGAGATCCTGACCGAAAAGAGCAAGGCGTTCGGCCACAATATCTTCCTCGTCAGCGATGAGCCCTACCGCGATATCGCGTTCGACGGCAAAAAGGTGCCCTACCCGGCGGCGTTCTACCCCCACACTCTCACCTGCTTCTCCTATTCCAAGAGCCTGAGCCTGCCCGGCGAGCGCCTTGGCTATGTGGCGGTGCGTCCGGGCTGTGAGGGCGAGGATGTGCTGGTGGACATGATGGCCCAGATCTCCCGCTTCACCGGCCACAACTGCCCGCCCAGCATCATCCAGCGGGCCGTAAGCCGCTGTCAGGATGTGACCAGTGATCTGAGTGTGTATGAGACCAACATGAACCTGCTGTACGATAAGCTCACCGCGCTGGGTTTTGAGGTGGAGCGCCCCGGCGGTACCTTCTACATCTTCCCCAAGGCTCTGGAAGAGGATGCCAACGCTTTCTGCATGAAGGCCCGGGAGTTTGACCTGCTGCTGGTGCCCAGCGACAGCTTCGGTGTCAAGGGCTATGTGCGCCTTGCCTACTGCATCGATACCGAAAAGGTCAAGCGCAGCCTGCCGGCCCTTGAAAAGCTGGCAGCCGCTTACCGCAAATAAACATTCTGCCGAACTGCCCGCGCGACATCTGGCAGTGCAGCGCGGCTGGAGAAACGATCCAAAGAGAGGAAAGGGAACCCTGCTATGGAAAAGATCAAAATGACCACGCCCCTCGTCGAGATGGACGGCGACGAAATGACCCGCATTCTGTGGAAGATGATCAAGGACGAACTGATCCTTCCGTTTGTGGACCTCAAGACCGAATATTACGATCTGGGCCTGCCCAACCGCGACGCTACCGCCGACAAGGTGACCATGGATGCCGCCCTTGCCAACAAGAAGTACGGCGTTTCGGTCAAGTGCGCCACCATCACCCCCAATGCCCAGCGCATGGACGAGTATAAGCTGCATGAGATGTGGAAAAGCCCCAACGGCACCATCCGCGCGGTGCTGGACGGCACCGTGTTCCGCGCACCCATCATGATCGACAGCATCAAGCCGGTGGTCAAAAACTGGAAAAAGCCCATCACCATTGCCCGCCACGCCTACGGCGATGTGTACAAGTGCACCGAGTTCCGCATCCCGGGTGCAGGCAAGGCTGAACTGGTGTTCACCGGTGCCGATGGCTCTGAGCAGCGCGCCACCGTCTTTGATTTTGAGGGCGCTGGCGTTCTGCAGGGCCAGTACAACAAGGATGATTCCATCCGCAGCTTTGCACGCAGCTGCTTCAACTACGCACTGGATGTGAAGCAGGATCTGTGGTTCGGCGCAAAGGATACCATCTCCAAGAAGTACGACCACACCTTCAAGGATATCTTCCAGGAGGTGTACGATGCCGAGTATAAGGCAAAGTTCGAGGCTGCAGGCATCACCTACTTCTACAGCCTTATCGACGATATCGTTGCCCGCGTCATTCGCAGCGAGGGCGGCTTTGTCTGGGCCTGCAAGAACTACGACGGTGACGTGATGAGCGATATGGTCTCCACCGCCTTTGGCTCTCTGGCAATGATGACCAGCGTGCTGGTCAGCCCGGACGGCAAATACGAGTTCGAGGCCGCCCACGGCACCGTCACCCGCCATTACTATAAGTATCTGAAGGGCGAAAAGACCTCCACTAACCCCATGGCTACCATCTTTGCGTGGTCTGGCGCGTTCAAGAAGCGCGGTGAACTGGATGGCCTGCCGGAGCTGGTGAAGTTTGGCGAAGCACTGGAAGCCGCCAGCCTGCAGACCCTGAACGACGGCATCATGACGAAAGACCTGTGCGGTCTGGCTGAGGGCATCACCCCCACCGCTGTGGACAGCGAGGGCTTTATCAAGGCCATCCGCACCCGTCTGGAAGCCAAGCTGGCATAATCATCTCTTTGTGACATAAAAAGAAAGACCGGAACTGTAAGTGCGACCTACAGCTCCGGTCTTTTTCGTTAAAATGATGCGAACGAGCCTTGAATGTACCCGACAAAGAATGCAATAAATGTGCTGATGAGAATGCAGCCAAGCCACAAAAGGTCTGCGAGAAGCCGTTTGCCGGTCAACTGCTGGATAGTCTTTGAATAATCCAAAGCAAACCACAGCATGGCAGCAGAAAACAGAATGGAGGTCCAATGAAGCCGAAAAGACAGCACCATGCTGAGAAGCACATAATTGATAAGCGTGTAAAAAATACTTCGCAAAAGAAGTTCTGGGAGAGCAGAATACTTCTTTTTCATAAAAGCTCCTTTCGGGATTTATAAATGCAGTGCATCCAATACTTCGTTTACGACCTCCAATGATACCTGCCCCGGTGCACTGGCCTGCCCGGGATTGGCAAAGGTCATGGCGGAGCCAAGGGCTTCGCCGGAAAGGCGGCTCACCGCGCCCAGAGCTCCCATGCTCATGGTAATGATGGGAGTCTCCGGATGCCGGTCGGCCATTTCAGCGGTGGCAGCCAGAAGCTCCAGCACATCGGCACGGCTCTGGGGCATCACAGCTAGCTTGGGCAGATCAGCCCCGGCCTGCTGCATGGCAACCATGCGGCTCACCAGTTCGGCGCGCGGCGGCGTTTTATGGAAGTCGTGGCTGGAACACACCACTGCAGCCCCGGCGGTGTGGGCTTCTTCGATCAGCGCAGGAAGCTTTGCGCCTGCGGTGAAAAATTCAATGTCGATCAGATCGGCGCAGTCGGTGGCAAGAACGGTGCGGATAAAATGAAGATACTCTTCGTGAGCCAGAGCGACTTTGCCGCCCTCGGCCTTTGTGCGGAAGGTGAAAAGAAGCAGCTGATCCTTCAAGGCAACACGGAGCTTCGCAGCGTAGTGCACGATAGCCGGAAGGTCTTTTGCACCTTCAAAGCAATCGATACGCCATTCCACACAATCGGCGCGCAATGTGGAAAACTCGGCGGCCTTTTCCAGAATGGCGGCTTCCGTGGGCTCTATAATAGGAATAATAACTTTAGGGCGGCCCTCGCCGATGCAGCAGCCGCGGATGTTGACACAGGACATGGCGCTTCTCCTTTATGTAATAAGTATAGCTACCTTACACAGGATACGGGGATAACTCCATAATACGTTCTGTGCACTGTCTTGTCAAGAAAAAAGGCACGCCCTGAAACGGGTGAAAAACAGGAAAATCCTTTATTCTGCAAAGAAAATGGAAGAAATCTGTCAAAAAGTGTTGACAAGGAGGCAGGGGTGTGGTATTATACTTGAGCGCCAAGCGCTGAGGCAAAAGAATGACTTCCAAAGCCTCAGCAGGAAGCCCTTGAAAAGAACCAATAGACGCTGAAAACACCAGTTGACACTGAGATGTTTGAAGTGCTCCAAGTTCAGAAAGTTCAAAAGCTTCTAAAAAATAAGGCTTGACAAAAAACCACTTCGGTGGTACAATAAACAGGTCGTCAGCCGCAAGGCTGAGGCGCTACAGGACCTTGAAAATTGAACAATATCGAAAAACTTGTAAGGAACCTTTTAAGTGTTTGGAAAAACACTAAAAACAATTCCAAAAGTAATTCACACAGGACGCAAGCGATTGCGTGCTGAGCGAACAAGATTTAACACTTTTAAGTGATAAATATCATTTATAAAGAGTTTGATCCTGGCTC
>OGQS01001639.1_pt1 | contig 11226 bp, 8 predicted proteins | sample 1553331 | NCBI WGS metagenome assembly OGQS01 (sample SAMEA2580012, study PRJEB22360) | human gut metagenome | biome: human gut; feature: human-associated habitat; material: faeces | place: Denmark | collected 2008/2010
CCCAGCAGAACCACGACTATTACGACCAGCCCGACACCACGGTCAGCTCCCATTTCCTGATCGGTCTGGATGGTGAGATCATCCAGTGTATCCCCATGGATGAGAAGTCCTCCGCCACCAACGAGCGCAACCGGGACACCATCTCCATCGAAGTCTGCCACCCCGACGCCTCGGGCCAGTTTACCCAGGCCAGTTACGATACCCTGGTCCGTCTCACCGCCTGGCTCTGTGACACCGCAGGGATCGGCCGGGATCGGGTGATCCGTCACTATGATGTAACCGAAAAGCTCTGCCCTCTGTACTACGTGGAGCATGAGGATGCCTGGATTCAGATGAAGGCAGATATTCAGGCGTATGCGGATTCACTTTCCTAAGAGCTGTTTTTAAGAAAAATGAAAAAATCCCCGTTGGGAAAATCAGTTTCAGGAGAAATGATTTTTCCAACGGGGATTTTTCTGTTATCCAATATTTTTAGTAATAGTAACGCCGTCTGCGCCGCTTTCTTTTTTTCGTATTTCCGCCGAGTGCAATCCAGCAGAACAGCCGTACAAACGTGATGCCGAAGAGAACGCCGATGCTGTCGATGCCGACGTCCTTTACCGACGGGCCGCGGTTGGCGACCATCGTCTGGTGGAACTCATCGCTCGCGGCAAAGGCGACACAGAGGATGCCGGCAAGAAATGTGAGCGCGAAGCCGCGCAGGCCGTAGACGTAGAGCGGAAGCGAAACACAGATTGCAAGCAGACAGTACTCTGTCATATGAGCCAGCTTCCGTACCGGGTACTGATACTCGTCAGCCAGTTCCTGGATCTTCTCATCATCCCATCCGCGGTCCATGACGTGGTCGATCGTGATGAAAATGCCGCGCGCCACTTTTTCACTGAGCTGTGAGGATTCCGTTCCGTTCTGGGAAGAGAAGGAGAAAATCAGCGACATCATCAGAATCGCCGGGATGAAGGAAAACGGTTTTAACAGTGCAATTACAATTCGATTCATAAAATACCTCCGGTAAAACAAAGCAGGTCAGACCGGAAACTTTTTATGCGGTATGCTCGCGGATTCTGGCAATCGCAGAAAAGATCAGGAATGCCAGCAGGTTCACGATTACGACCGTCGCTCCGGCAGGGGAGGATAGGAAAAACGAGAGGGACATGCCAAGAAGGAAGCACACCACCGAGAGAACCGCGGAGCAGATCACCACGCTCTGGAAGGTATGGCAGAGACGCATCGAGGTCAGTGCCGGGAAAATCAGCAGGCTGGAGATCAGAAGCGCGCCCATCATGCGCATGCCGAGAACGGTGGTGATGGCGGTTAAGAATGCCAGCAGCATGTTGTAAAATTCTGCGCGGACACCGGTTGCTTTGGCAAATGTCTCGTCGAAAGTGACGGCAAAAATACGGTTGTAATACAGGACGAACAGGATCAGCACGACGATGGAGAGCACCACGGAGAGAACAACGTCCTCATCACTCATCGCAAGGATGCTTCCGAACATGTAGTTGTTGACATCGGTGTTCATGCCGCTCGACCACGAAACCGTGATGACACCGATCGCAAGCGCAGAGCTTGAAATCAGGCCGATGGCGGCGTCGCCTTTGATCTTGCTGGATTCGTTCATGCGGAGCAGCAGAAAGGCGGCAAGCACGACGACAGGGATTGTGAAGGCAAGCGGAGCAAAACCGAGTGCCGTTGCAATTGCAAGAGAGCCGAATCCGACATGGGAGAGGCCGTCGCCGATCATGGAGTAGCGCTTTAATACGAGGCTGACGCCAAGCAGTGCGGCACACAAAGAGACGAGAATGCCGACCACAAGGGCACGCTGCATAAACGGATAAGAAAGCATTTTCAGCAGATTCGAAATCATAAGTCAGCACCTCCTAAAAACTGTTTTCCCGCCTCGGTTTTCAGATACTCGTCCATCGGACCGAAGAAGACCTGCTTCTGGTCGAGCTGGAGAATGTGCGTTGCGTCCGGCAGAATATTGCGGATATCGTGGGAAACCATGATGATTGTAACATTCTGCTCGCGGTTGATGCGGCGGATGAGCTGGTACATTTCGTTTGTCATGACCGGGTCAAGGCCAGTGACCGGCTCGTCGAGGAGCAGCAGTTTCTTTGTGGCGCAAAGCGCACGAGCGAGAAGCACACGCTGCTGCTGGCCGCCGGAGAGATCACGGTAGCATCGTTTCTTTAATGGAAGGAGGTCGAGAAGCTCCATATTGCGGAGCGCGTCCTCTTTGTCTGCCTTTGTGTAAAACGGCGGGAAATGCGGGTGGTTCTGCCGGCCGGACAGCACGACTTCCCAGACGCTCGCCGGGAAATCCTTTTGTGCGGCGGTCTGCTGCGGCAGATAGCCGATCTCGCTTGGATGAAGCCCGTCGCCGGTTGTGATCGAGCCGGTGGACGGATTTTTTAAGTGAAGCAGTCCCTTGACCAGAGTACTTTTTCCGGAACCGTTCTCGCCCACAATACAGAGGTAGGAGCCGGCTTCCAGGGTAAAGTTGACATCGGTCAGGACCGGGATGCCCTCATAGGAGAAGGTGACATCACTGCAGGTAAGTAGAGCCATTAGTTCAGAGCCTCCTTTAGTGCGGCGACATTCTGTTCCATCAGGGAAAGATACGTGGCGCCGTTTTCGAAATCATCTTTGGATACGTTGTGACAGGAGTGAAGCAGCAGCTTTTTCGCGCCGGTCGCCTCACAGATGCAGTCCGTCATTTTTTCGTTGGACAGCTCGGTGTGGAAGACGACAGGAATCTGCTCTTCGTTGATCTTGTCAATTAAAAAAGAAAGTGTTTTGGCACTCGCCTCGGATTCCGAGGAGCAGCCGGGGAATGCCGCGTAATAGTCGAGGCCGTAGGCGTCCGCGAAATAGCGGAACGGAAAACGGTCGCCGAAAACGATGGTGTGGCGGCTGGCATTCGCTGTGACATCGGAAAATTCCTCATCGAGGGAGGTAAGCGAAGCGAGGTATGAAGCAGTGTTTGCCTGATAATCGTCCGCGTTTTCCGGGTCGAGGCGGCAGAGTGCATCGCAGAGCTTCTGGACAATCCGCATTGCATTTTTTGGTGAAGTCCAGACGTGCTCGTCCTGTTCGCCGTGGGATTCGTCTTCGTGATCGTGGGAATCTTCGTCGTGGTCCGTATCCTCGTCCTCATGATCGTGTGCGTGGCCGTGGTCTCCATTCCCTCGACCGTTTCCTCGGCAACGGTGTCGACGCAGTCCATCAGCGTGACGACTTCTTTGTTCGAGGTATCGACGGAATCGAGAATCGTTTCCACCCAGGCATCGGAATCGCCGCCGACGTAGGCGAAGAGATCGCATTCGGAAACTGTGATCATATCGCCCGGTGTCGGCTCAAATGAGTGGCTTTCTGCGCCCGGGGAAAGTAGCATGTGGAGATCGAGGTGATCGCCGCCGATGGCACGCAGAAAATCGTACTGCGGAAAAATGGTCGCCACGGCGGAGAGTTTTTCGTTCTCTGTGGAATCCGCCGTTTCCTTTGCGGAACCTGCGCAGCCCGTCAGAAGAAGGAGCGCAGGAAGGAGGAGAAGGCGTAAATGTTTTCTGGAAAAAAACGTCATGATACTCCTTTCTGAAAGAAAATACGGAAGCATTGTGAAAAAGCTCCGTATCAGACCGTTCAGTAACAAATGCCGCAGGAGTGGGAAGCGGCAGACGGAGAGTGTAACCCTCCGAAAAAAGATCAGTTACCATCATATAGCAGGGGTGATTCATTTGTCAAGGAAAGACACAAAAAGCTGCGTCCGCCAGAAGCGGGGAAGCAGCTTTTTACAGATATTTGATACGTTTTGTGAAACCGGATTACGATACCCTGCGGAACTGTGCCTGGTAGAGCTGGTAGTACGCGCCCTGTTTTGCCATCAGTTCGTCGTGGGTTCCCTGCTCGAAAATCTTTCCGTGGTCGATCACGAAAATCCGGTCCGCATTTTTAATAGTAGAAAGACGGTGCGCAATGATGAACGAGGTACGGCCCTTCAACAGGCTTTCGATTCCCTGCTGCACCTGAATTTCTGTCTGTGTGTCGATGCTGGACGTCGCCTCGTCGAGAATCAGAATCCGCGGATCGGACACCATCGTTCTGGCAAAGGCGAGAAGCTGGCGCTGGCCGTTGGAAAGACGGGCACCGCGCTCGCTGATCTCGGTGTCATAGCCGTCCGGCAGCTCTATGATAAAGTCATGGGCATGCACGGCCTTTGCGGCGGCAATGATTTCTTCTTCCGTGGCATCGAGCTTTCCATACGCAATGTTGTCGCGGATCGTGCCGGAGAAGAGAAAGTTGTCCTGTGTCATCACGCCCATCTGGGCACGCAGGCTGTTGATGGAGACATCCGTCAGGCTGTGGCCGTCGACGCGGACCGTTCCCGAAGTAATATTGTAGAAACGGCTGATCAGATTGACAATGGTCGTCTTTCCAGCGCCGGTCGGGCCGACGAGTGCGATCGTCTCACCGGGAGCCGCTGTAAAGCTGACATCTTTTAAAACCAGCGCGTCCGGCTCATCGGAGTAGGCAAAGCTGACGTGGTCGAACGTTACTTCTCCTTTGATCGGCGGCAGTTCTGTGACGCCAGGCTTGTCGGCAACCTCCGCCGGTGTGTCGAGGATCTCAAAGATTCGCTCCGCAGCGGAAAGGTTCGTGATCAGCTTGTTGTAAAAACCGGCCAGGTTCTGGATCGGATCCCAGAACATCGTCAGATACATCGCAAACGCCGTGAACGTACCGATCGGAACGGCATCCACGCCGAGCACGGAAATACCGATAAAATACAGAAGAAACGTTCCGATGCCCCAGGTTACCTCGATCACAGCGGAAAAACCATCCGCCAGGCGGACCGCATGGATAAAGGAGTTCTGATGCTCAAGAAGAAGCCGGTCAAACTCGCCCTGCGATTCCTGCTCTGCGGTAAAGCTCTTGATGATGCGGATACCGGAGAAGTCCTCGTGGATATACGCCGTAACATTGGAAGATTTTTTCCGGAACGTCTGCCATCTCTTGTGTGCGACGATCTGAATAAAATACATGCCGATAGCGATCAGCGGCAGCACGAGAATCGCACTTAAGGAGAGCCAGATGTTTTTGATCATCATGATCACCAGAATGGCGATGATCGTGAGAATGTTCGGAATCAGCTTTGTGACACCGTCGTTCAGCACATCCTTTAACGAGTTGACATCGCCGATGATGCGCGCCAGAATCTTTCCGGCCGGGCGGGTATCGAAAAAGCTGAAGCTTAAGGTCTGGATATGTGTGTAGAGCTCGTCACGGATTTCCAGAAGAATGTTGTTGGTAATGCGCGCCATCAGAAGCATCCGCAGGCGGACACCGGCCGCGTAAACCAGGTTGATTACAACCATGAATACGCAGAGGGCAACAAGCCCGCGCCAGTCTTTCTGCGCAATATTGACGTCGATGGCGTACTCCAGGAGCAGCGGGTTCACAGTGGAAATCGCGATGGTAACGGCGAGAACCACGAGAACGACGGCAACCTGGCGTTTATAATTTTTTAAGTAGGAGAAGAGGCGGCGGATGGTCGCGCTCTTTAAGACCTCTTTCTGCTCTTCATCTACTTTACTGGAATTGATAGCCATAATCGTATTGTTCCTCTCTTAACGGGTAAGTAAATACAGAAGTTGTCGGGTAACAAATTAAATTGAATTAAGCATTGGCAGGAAGTGCCTGCTCGAGGGCTGCCTTTGCTTTATGGTAATCACCGTACTGAGCCTCCCAGGTGGAGTAGTACAGGCCTTTCTGTGCCATCAGACTCTCATGCGTGCCGCGCTCGGCGATGCGTCCGTGATCGAGATACAGGATCTCATCGGCACTCTGCACCGAAGAAATGCGGTGGGCAATGATGATCTTGGAAACATCTTTTTTCTCGGCGAGATGGTTCTGGATTTCGTATTCGGTCTCCATATCGAGCGCCGAGGTGGAATCATCCAGTACGAGGATCGGAGCCTGTTTTGCCAGGGCGCGTGCGATGGAAAGACGCTGCTTCTGACCGCCGGAAAGTCCCATGCCGCGCTCGCCGATGACCGTTTCGTACTGATCCGAAAGATGGTCGACGAACTCGGAAGCACATGCAGCGGAGACAGCGTTATGTACCTCCTCGGATTTCATCGTGCTGCGGCTGCCGAGGCGGACGTTCTCAGAAATGGTATCTGAGAACAGGAAGACATCCTGCATGACGACGGAAGAAGTATCGCGCACGGTGCGCAGCGGCAGGGTGCGGATATCGTGGCCGTCGAGACAGATGGAACCGTCGGTGACATCGTAAAAACGCTCGAGCAGATTGACGATGGTTGTTTTTCCGGAACCCGTCATACCCATGATGCCGAGTGTGTGGCCCTGCTTTAAGGTAAAGTCGATATCCTGCAGAATCGGTGTGTCATGCAGGGAGAAATCGACGTGATGGAATTCCAGGTCACACGGAAGTTTTGAAAGCTCCACCGGATTTTCCGGTTCTGCGATCTGCGGCTCCTCTGCGAGAATTTTGTTCAGCTTCTTGTTGGAAGCAATCGCAGAAGCGAAGCAGTTGCCGAGCCAGCCGACGTTTTCGATCGGCCAGGTGATCTTGGAGGTGTACTCCATAAAGGCCGTTAAAACACCGAGCGTAATGCGTCCGTGGATGACACCGTAGCCGCCCGCGAGAAGGACGAGCACGCGCATCAGCTTCGTAAGAAACGAGATGGCGGGATCGTATTTCATCAGGACGCGCGCCTGATCCATGTTGAGATCGCAGTATTTCTGATTGTGTTTCCGGAATTTTTTGATCTCATACGGTTCCCGTGCAAAGGATTTGACGGTGCGGACACCGGCGAGATTTTCCTGTGCAACGGTATTCATGACGGCGTTTTCCTCGCTGATCGCATCGTAGACACGGTCGAGTTCTTTTTCGAGGCGGATTGCGATGCCTGCGACGAAAGGAAGGATCGCCACGGAGACGAGTGTCAGCGGCAGATCCAGTTTGACCATACTGACCATTGCCATCATGATACAGATCAGGCCTTCTAAGATCAGCATGCCGGCAAAGCCGAGGATATCCCAGATCCGGTCGACGTCATCGCGCACGCGGGCGAGGAGTTCGCCGGTATTGTTTTTGTCAAAGTATTCCACCGAAAGCCGCTGGACGTGGCGGAACAGGTTGCCCCTCATCTGGCTGGCGACGCGGACGCTGCTGACATCGAATAAAAATTCTTTGATGTACTGAAACAGGGCTTTTGCGGCACCGATCAGAAGAAAGGCGGCAAGGTATTTCCAGAGCAGTTCCATTTTGTGACCGACCAGCACGTCATCCACGATGTGCAGCGTGACAAGCGGCGCGAGCATATCGAGAAAGACACTTAAGGCCATGGAACCAAAAGCGAAAACGTAGTAGTACCAGTTCTGGAGCAGGTACTTACCGATTGGATTTTTCTTCATGAATGTTAAAACCTCCTCATTGATGTCGTTTGGGTGTCTGGCAGAACATAGGCTTTCAAAAGCTCCGTAAGTGTGGGAACGGAACAACGGGAAACGAAAGCGAAGGCTGCGTTTGTATATAAAAGAAGGGAATCGATGCGGTAAGAAGACCGCGGAATCTGCCTGCCGGAAACGGAGCGAAGCCGGAAAGAACGGTTTCGTACTGTTTATAGCAATAAAAAAAGCCGCAGTATCAACGTACCGCGCCTTCTGTGCGAAATAGCAGGCATAAAGAATGCATAGAGATTTGTTATGCAGAGTTAATGCTTACAAAGAATTTCGAAAGAAGGGCAGCCACCTGGTTTGATCGCCATACGAAGTTTATTCTGTTTTACGCTGGATGCATAAATAAGATTGATCATAAGTGGTGTTCTCCTTTCATGATTTTTTCTGCCGCATCTGATCAAACACGACAGCTTATGGTTCTAAGCTACTCCTGTTTTCCGGATTTGTCAATTGTTATTTTCAAAAATTAAAAAATAAAAGCTGCAAAAGGTATGAAAATTGCGAATTTGGGTAGCTGTTTTGGGGAATATGCGATATAATAAACGAGAGTATGAGCGGAAAAATCACAAGCTAACATGTGAAACGAGGGGACAAAAAGATGGAAAAAATAATTGCAGGCCTGGTGCAGATGGATTCCGGGCCGGATATGAATGAAAATATGCGTATGGCCGAGCAGTATGTGCGGGAGGCGGCGGAACAAGGAGCGAAGCTGATTCTTTTCCCGGAGACCGCAGAATACACGGGAGCAGACATGCCGGGCCACGCAAGTGCAGTGCCGGGCTACGTAAGCCGCCGGTTTTCCAGCCTTGCCAAACGGTACGGTGTCTATCTGCACTGCGGCAGCATGACGGTACGGCGCCATCCGGGGCGTCCGTCCAACACGTCGTTTCTGTTCGGACCAGATGGAGAAACGATTGCAGAATACAGCAAAATACATATGTTTGACGTAAATATTCCGGGCAGTGTCTCCTACGAAGAATCACGCGAGATCTGCCCGGGAAATGAAATTGTTCTTGCGGACACGGCGCTTGGCCTGTTCGGCATGAGCATCTGCTACGATATCCGCTTTCCGGAACAGTACCGGCTGATGGCATCCTCCGGAGCAGATGCATTTCTGATAGCGGCGGATTTTACGAAAGCAACGGGAGAGCGCCACTGGGAAGCACTGCTGCGCACGCGCGCCATTGAAAACGGATGCTACGTGCTCGCCGCCAACCAGTGCGGCCAGAAAGCGCGGTTTGAGGCGTACGGCCATTCCATGATCATTGCGCCGGACGGCGAAATTCTTGCGGAGGCAGATGATACCCCGCAGGTACTCATCGCAGAGCTGGATCCGGAAGTGCTGGAGCGGACAAGAAATGAAATCCCGTCTCTGGAAAACAGGAGAGATGATCTTTACCGTGTAAGCTCGGGAAACGTACGGATTTATGAAGAATAAAAATGCAGGGAGGAAATAAGAAGATGGATCAGTTTATACAGTATACCCCGACGGAAGTCGTGTTCGGAAAAGAGACCGAAAACCAGGCAGGCGCTGAGGTAAAGAAATGGGGCGGCACAAAGGTGCTCGTCGTTTACGGAGGCGGAAGTGCAAAACGGAGCGGTCTTCTGGACCGAGTGGAAGCATCTCTTGCAAAAGAGGGCCTTGCCTTTGAAGAGCTTGGCGGCGTAAAACCAAACCCGAGACTTGCCCTTGCCGAGGAGGGTGTGAAAAAAGCAGTGGAAATGCAGGCAGACTTTATTCTTGCCGTCGGCGGCGGAAGCTCGATTGACACCGCAAAAGCCGTTGCGCATGGAGCTGCAAATCCGGAGGAGGCACTCTGGGATATCTGGACGAAAAAAGTACCGCTGACAAAATCTCTCCCGGTAGGAGCGGTTCTGACGATACCGGCAGCCGGAAGCGAGATGAGCGATTCCGCCGTTCTGACAAACGAGGCAATCGGCAAAAAGGCCGGCATCAACACGCCGTTCAACCGCTGCAAATTTGCCATCATGAACCCGGAGCTGGCAGCAACCCTGCCGAAATACCAGATTGCCTGCGGAGTAACCGACATCATGATGCACACGATGGAGCGCTATTTCATTCCGGAGAGCCAGTGCGAGATGACGGACGAGATTGCAGAGGGACTCCTCCGTACCGTAATCAAAAACGGACCGAAGGTTCTGGAAAACCCATCCGATTACAATGCGATGGCGGAAATCATGTGGTGCGGAAGCCTGTCACACAATGGACTGACGGAGTGCGGACGCGGCAAAGATTTTTCGGTACATAAATTTGGCCATGCGTTAAGTGCAAAATATGATGTAGCACACGGCGCATCCCTGGCGGCAGTCTGGGGTGCCTGGGCGAAATACCAGTACGATGAGGAGTCGGTTCTCTGGCGGTTTGCACGGTTTGCTGAAAAGGTATGGGGTATCACAGAAGGAAGCGATCACAAACGGGCAACGGAAGGCATTGAGCGCACAGTAGCGTTCTTCCATTCGCTCGGCATGCCGACCTCCCTGCATGAGCTTGATATCCCGAACCCGTCGGATGAGGATCTGCGTGCCCTTTCCATGGATGCAACACAGCAGGACACTGTAAAACTGTCCCGCATCCGCAAGCTGGGCGCACAGGAAGTATATGAGATTTACCAGATGGCGCGATAAAAGGAGGAAAACCAGATGGCAAAAAAGAAAATCGCAGCACTGCTGATCGCAGCGGCCGTTGCGGCAGGAGGCTGGGCGCTTCCGGCAAGGGTAAGCGCAGCAGAAAATGACGGCACGGCCGTAACCTGGCAGCAGGATGAGACGGAAAGTTCCGAGCAGAATTCGGATGAGGAAGCGGCAGTGCAGGAGCAGAGCGGTACTTCGGAAAACGAGACGCCGGCTGTTACGATTCCAGGTGAGGACAACGAACAGGAGCCGGAAGAGAAACTTCCTGCCGGCTGGGTGAAACAGGAGGACGGAAGCTGGAAATACAGAAAAGAGGACGGCACGATGGCCGCCAGCGAGTGGATCACCCATCTGAACCGGAGATATTATCTGAATGCAGACGAAATCATGTGCACGGGTCTTTCGATGGTCAACGGAAAGCTCTATTATTTTGAGAGCTGGGGCGGAGCCGGTTTCCAGGGCTGGAAAAAAGTCGGCGGGGCATGGTACTATCTGAACGAGGACGGAAGCGTCAAAACGAATGAATGGTTCGTTCACGACAAGAGAACATACCATGTAGATGAAAACGGTGTGATGAGCACCGGACTGCAGAAGATTGACGGAACGCTCTACTACTTCGAGAGCTGGGGCGGAGCCGGATTCCAGGGCTGGAAAAAAGTCGGCGGAACATGGTACTATCTGAATGAGGACGGAAGCCTCAGAACGAATCAGTGGTTTGTGCATGATAAGAGAACGTACCATGTAGACGCAGACGGTGTGATGAGTACCGGCTGGCAGACGATTGACGGCGTTGATTATTACTTTGAAAGCTGGGGTGGCATGCGCGTGAACGCCTGGGCGGCCAAGGGCAGTGACTGGTATTACATGGACAGCAACGGAACCCCAAAAGGGGAAGGCTGGCTGCTGTATGACAAGAACTGGTATTATCTGAGGCAGGACGGCAAAATGATGCACAGTGAATGGCTGCGGTATGATAATAACTGGTATTACCTGCAGAGCTGGGGCGGCATGTATAAGAGCCAGTGGGTAACGATCAAAGGCGCAACGTATTACTTCAGGAGCTGGGGCGGTATTTACAAGAACGGCTGG
>OGQS01001642.1_pt1 | contig 11190 bp, 8 predicted proteins | sample 1553331 | NCBI WGS metagenome assembly OGQS01 (sample SAMEA2580012, study PRJEB22360) | human gut metagenome | biome: human gut; feature: human-associated habitat; material: faeces | place: Denmark | collected 2008/2010
GAACCGGCTGCCCTTGTTGAAGCCCTTCAGCGACGCCATGATCAGACGCGGATTGATCGCATGTACGTCATTCCATCCGAAACCAAGCTTTTCCACGTCCCCCGGGCCGATATTCTCTACGAACACGTCGGCTTTCTTCAGGAGTTCGGCGAGGATTTTCTTGCCTTCCGGATCTCTCATGTTCAGCGTGATGGATTTCTTGTTGGCATTGAGCTGAAGGAAGTACAGGGAGTACGAGCCATCCACGTCGTTCATTTCATTACGTGTCGGATCTCCGCCCTGCACCTTCTCCACCTTGATGACGTCGGCGCCCATCCATGCGAGCATCTGCGTGCACGACGGGCCGGACTGCACCTGCGTCCAGTCAATCACGGTGATGCCTTTCAGCGGCGCGGTGTCCTGCGTTGCCTTTGTTGCCGTATCGTGCGTTGCGCTGTCTTGCATTGTGGTGTCCTGCGTCGCGTTGTGCGCGTTCGCTTGATTCATATAATGCATTGCCTTGTTCTCCTTATATCTGGTGATATGTGGTTGGCGAGGTCAACGTAGCGCGTGCAACCTTGGAGAACGTTGGATTTTCAGCCTTGAGCGGCAATCTTCGCTTTCGGCACATGCGATTGGCGGATCCGGCGCATTTTCTCCATACTTTCGGCACATGCGATTGATGAACTCGGCTGATATACCCGGTTTTTGTCGGATTTTGTCCAGATTTTGTCCGGAAATTGGTTTTGGTGAGATTTGACGGAAAACAAAAAAGCTAGGAATTGTTGCAATTCCTAGCTTTCATCAGTAGCGGGGCATGGATTTGAACCATGGACCTCTGGGTTATGAGCCCAGCGAGCTACCGAGCTGCTCCACCCCGCGTCGGCTTGTCTCTCAGACAGCTCTATCTACAATAGGTGCAGATTCCAGAAAGTCAACATCGGCGTGTCGCGTCATCTTCCCGCGGTTTTAAAACGTGAATTGGCTCACGCAGCGAGGGGTTTGGGGCGGAGTCGGAGTCGGGGTAATAACGCGCCATAAATGGCCGTTATAGGAATGCCCTGAACCGTTATCCCGAATATTGACATAATAGGAACATGCCTATCAAGATCCCCAGTGGCCTGCCGGCCAGAGATATCCTCGATTCGGAGCGCATCTTCGCTCTGGAGAAGCCCGAGGCGGAGCGTCAGCGCGTCCGCCCGCTCAAACTGGTGATCCTGAACTTGATGCCTAAGAAAATCGAGACTGAAACACAGCTGCTGCGTCTGATTTCCAAGTCGCCGCTGCAGGTCGAAATCGACTTCATGAAGACCTCCACGCATGAGGCCACGCACGTTTCCGCCGATCATCTCGTCAAGTTCTACGAAAACCTCGATGCGTTCAAAGACAACTATTACGACGGTTTTGTGGTCACCGGCGCGCCTGTAGAGCATATGCCGTTCGAAGATGTGGACTACTGGGACGAGTTCAAGACGATTCTCGACTGGGCCTCCACCCATGTGTTCTCCACCATGTACCTGTGCTGGGGTGCGATGGGCGCACTGTACTACCGCTACGGCATCCACAAGGTGGATTACCCCGAGAAGATTTTCGGCGTATTCCCGCAGTACCTGCAGGATGAATACTGCTTCCTGACCAATGGCTTCGACGAGATTGATCTGCAGCCGCACTCCCGCCTCGCCGGCGTGAACGAAAACGAGGTACGTGCCAACCATGACCTTCAGATCTTGACTTGGGGGCCGCAGTCCGGCCCGGGCCTGATCGCCACGCGTGACTTCTCCGAAGTGTTCGCGCTCGGCCATTGGGAGTACGGCAAGTACACGCTCGCCGAAGAATACGAGCGCGATATGGCCAAGGGCATGACCAACGTGCCCTTCCCAAAGAACTACTTCCCGCATGACGATCCGAAGCTGGAACCGTTGTTCGCCTGGCGCGCCCACGCCAATCTGCTGTGGCGCAACTGGCTCAACTGGGTGTACCAGACCACGCCGTATGACCTGACCGAGGTGCCGCAGCTCAGGGCTGAGAAGAAGCTCGGTACTGATCGTTCGATTCGGCATGAGCCGGGCGGGCCGCGCCAGGATGATTTCAAGCCGTTTGTGCATGACGGGTATGGGGTGATTCAGGGCTGAGCCTACGATCTCCCCTCAGTCGCCTACGACGACAGCTCCCCTCGACGGGGAGCTCCTTTGCTTCTCCTTCACGGCTCGGCCCATCAGAGGGAGCTACTGTTGGAGGTTGCGTTCGTAGCGTGGACGGTTGTTCGTCCACGATGTGGACGGCTTGATGAACGTAATGCCACACATCCGCGTAATGCGACCAATAGTGCACAACGTTCGCGAAACGCCCGGGAAAACCTTGCAGCAGTAGGGATTTCAGGAGACTCGCCGGTATAATATTGACATTGTCTAGACGCAGGCAAATAATCACTCTTCAGTCATTCGGAGCCGAATGCCCAGCGCAGACTCCGTGTCCATGCCCGGCAGACTCCACACCGAGGAGACAAAAAAAGACGAAAGTAACGAGCACGTCACATTTGCCTGCCCGGTGGGTTTAAACTGACACCTGACATTGAAGAAGCAGGAGGCGTGATATGGTCGGTTCGCTCAGCGCAGGATTGCTGTTGGCTGACGAGGCAGGCGCTCATCTGCCCTCGGTTGATGACTTCCTTCCCCCGGAGATTCTGTTCCAGGGAACTCCGTTTGCCATCAACCGCATTATTTTGATTCGTATCGTGGCAACCATCGTGCTGTTGGTGGTGCTCGGCGTGACCGCAAAGCGCGCCAAGCTCATCCCCGGCCGTTGGCAGGGCGTAGTCGAGTACGGTCTCGACTTCGTGCGCGACAAGGTCGTGTATGACGTGATGGGTGAGGCCCGTGGCAAGCGCTACGTGCCGATGATCACCACCCTGTTCTTCACGATCTTCATTTTCAACCTGTGCGGCATCATTCCAGGTATGAACATGGCGGCCAACGCCACGGTGGTCATGCCGCTCGTGTTCGCTGTCTGGACACTGATCCAGTACTGGATCGCCGCCATCCGCTCGCAGGGCCTCGGCCACTATCTGCGCCACGAGCTGTTCACCCCCGGTGTGCCGTGGCCGGTCTATTTCCTGCTGGCTCCGATCAACCTGCTTGAGCTGTTGATCATCCGCCCGGCCTCCCTGACCATCCGTCTGTTCGCCAACATGGTTTCCGGCCACCTTATGGTCGCCACCTGCCTGGCGTTCGCACAGTTCTGGATGGTTGACGCGGTCAACAAGCTGCAGGGCATCCCGGTGGGTGCGCTGTGGTTCGCCGGTGGTTTCGCCATGACCTGCTTCGAGGCGTTCGTCGCCTTCCTGCAAGCCTACGTCTTCGCGATTCTTTCCACCGTGTACATCAACCTGAGCTTCCCGGAAGAGTGACGGGCGACTAACCCGCCGCTTCCGGTCCCCGGTCTGGGAAAATCGCAGACCGACCAAACCCCAAGATTTATAACGTCGCCAAGTACGTTAGAAAGGAAACACAATGGATATCATCACCCTCGCAGAGGTCGCCGGCAACCTGTCCGTCATCGGTTACGGTATCGGTACTCTTGGCCCTGGCATTGGTCTGGGCATCCTCTTCGGCAAGGCCATGGAATCCACCGCTCGTCAGCCTGAGATGTCCGGCAAGATCCAGACCATCATGTTCATCGGCCTGGCTCTGGTCGAGGTGCTGGCACTGATCGGCTTCGTCGCCGCCCTGATCATCTGATCTGCGCAGATCAACAGACGAAAACCGATTATGTCCATCACTGAAAGGAGGGCTTGATGACACAAGCAGCAAGCGGGATTGACCTGTTCATTCCTGAGGTTTATGACATCGTATGGTCGCTGATCATTCTTGTCATCGTTGCGGTGTTCTTCTACAAGTTCTTTTGTGTCATCACTTACCACATTATCAATGTATAATGGCAGAATATCCTGGATCACATTACAGTTTATTTTTTCCATGTTACTTTTCCTCCTGACTTATCTGTGCTCTTATCATCTGGCGTGCACGATGGTAAGTCACTCTTGCCCATCCTGCACTTTTCTGATAGCATTTTCCGATCTGCTCAAAGGAGAGCTCACCATATATCCGCAGGTGAAATACTTCCCTGTAGGGTTCCGGTATCAGTTCTGCATAGCGTTTGAGATTCCGAACTGTCTCATCCTGCACAATCTGATCCAGTACTGCCGGTGATGTATCCTGCATGGGATCCTGCATTATTTCTGAAAATTCTTCGCCTACATAGATTTTATTTCGTCTGCAATAGCGGAAATATGTATTCTTCGCAATTACAAATAGCCATGCGCGGATATCCTTCCGGCCATCAAATTTCTCAATATTATTCATTGCCTTCAGGAATGTTTCCTGGGTGATCTCCTCTGCCAGACTTTCATTTTCGGAAAGTGCCCGGATATAGAGAAAGACATCATGGAAATACTTCCGGTAGATTGTTTCGATTTCTGATTTCTCCATTCCTGCTCCTTGTATTTTTTATTATCCTACTGCATCTTTCGGGATTTTTAATAGCCCGGTCTTCTTCCATTGAATGTCTGAACATGATCCTGATTTTATTTCATCTGCATTGAATATTCCAAAATATCGTTTCATGATGATCCTCCTGTCTGCTGTATCATTATTTTATCTGATGTCTTTCTATATAATTAAGTCACAGACAGAAGAAACGTTACAAAAAATAAAAAAGAATCCCCTGCAGTTTGCTTTTTGCAGTCTCTGCAAGGGACTTACCTGATTTAGTTAAAACAACAGCTCCATCTGATCCCCCACTTCAATTCTCGCAGTGACAAGTTCATCCGGTTCTTTCCCTCTTTTGTGTTCGGCTTTCAGGTACTGGGTACCGCCTCTCAGACTTGCAGCGATCAGATTCAGCACATATATATTGTCAAAACGATTATAGATGGACTCTCCGCCCAGACCGGTAAGGCAGATAAGCTGTGTGTTGCTCTTTTTTGCCATATCCATCAGCGGGATCAGCAGATGGGAGGCATTGGTCTGTGCGAACGGGTTGTCCATGATCAGAACCTTTCCCTCATTTTTATCTGCAAAAATGTCCGTATCATCCCGTCTCATATAATACAGAAGGCTGGACAGGATTACAAATGCAGACAGAAATCCTTCTCCGCCTGAGTTTCTGGAAACCTCTTTCCATGTAATCGGATATTCCCTCTGAGCTTCGATCTTATAAAGATGGATCTGTACATTTCCGATTCCTACCACCTGATCATAGAGATTTCTGGTAGTAATACCGGAGCCGAAAAACTCCTGTGCGTTCTCATTTTTCTCGAAAAGTTCCACGCCTTCCATAGTGATCTTATCAATAAAGTCTTCCAGACGCAGACGGTAAAGCCCTGCATTTTCTTCCCAGTCCGGAAGCTGGATCTTTAACATTTTGATATTTCTTTCCCTTATGGTGATGGTTGAATTATGGTCGATTTTTCCAAGGTTACTGTGGATTTCCCGGACATAATCCTCCAGAAGTTCTGTGATACGTTCCTTCTCCCTCTCTACTACAGAAATATCAACCTCCAGCTTCTCCATAAGGCTGTCATAGGACTGCACTGTAGTTTTTAACTGAGTCAGAACACGCACTGCATCATCGGAAAGCTCCAGCATCTGTTCCAGCGGTTTCCTGTAAAAATCATCCTGAAAGCTTTCCATACGGACAATCTTATTCAGCGTGCGCACCAGTTCTTCCTTCTTCTGTCCGGTATCCCGCATTTTCTGATTATAATCCCTGATCAGGATTCCCTTGCAATTTCTTAATTCTTCCGCAGACAGATTCTCCGAAACCGGCTCATGGTCTTCTGCAGCCACAGGAATCAGTTCATTATACTCTGATAAAGCAGTCAGATTCTCTTCATAGCTGCGAAGCTTTCCGCTCAAAAACTCCTCCTGCTTCTTCTCTTCTTCCTTCTCATAAAGAAGCTGATTTTTCCTTGCCTGAAAATCCTGTCCCTGAATCTCATCCTTTGGCAAAGGTTTCTCCATACCGCAGACAGAGTGGATTCTTTTTGTCAGTTCGCTGATCTTACTCTGAGCCACTGCTGCCTTTTTGTCTGCATCATTCCACTGCATATCCTTTGTCTGGATCTTTCTGCGGAAATCTTCCAATACTCCCTCCTGATGTGACTCTTCTTTTCTGTCATAGATCACGCCGGACCACTGTTCAGGCTTTAAGTGATATTTTTTCTGAAGATAATCCAAATCTTCCTTTTCTCTCTGGTAACGTGCGGCAGACCTTCTCTCCTGCTCTTCCAGATTCTTCAGTTCCTGTGAAAGAACAGAGGTGATTGCCTCATAACGTGCTTCCATCTGCTCCGTTGACATGCTGGCAAATCCAAATTGCTGGCTCTGCTGTTTCCTGACCTCATCTGACTCTCTGCTGCCTGACTCATATGACGCATATCTGGTATATTTTTCATCCAGTTTGTCTTTTTCTCTCTCCAGCATATTCAGATTATGCTCCAGAGTCATTTTCTCCTCCAGAAGCTTTTCCTGTCTGTCCTTTGCAAGCTTCTGGTTTTCCCGGAAACGAGTTTCATCCTTTTTACATTTTTCAAGCTCATTTCGATTATTTTCATAGAAAGCATAATCTTTTTCCAACTGGGAAAAATCTTCCAGGCGCTGTTTCTGACGGTCAATTTCCGCAGCAGATTTTATGAGCAGATTCTGCAGCTTTTCATGTGCTGTCTTCAGACTGTCAAGCTCCTGCGCTGCATCCCGGATATCCTTTTCCAGAGATTTTTTCTCTTCCTCAAGAGTTTTCAGAAGCTCCTGGATTTCTTCCCATTTTTCTTTTGTTACAGACTGGTTTTTCAGTGTTTCCTGACGCTGAAAATACTCTGCGTATTCCTTTTTGCGCTGATCTACAGCCTGATTTAGTTTCTCCAATTCTTTCTTTTTCTCCCAGATCATTGCCTGAAGCTTTTCTTCATCCAGGAGGTTTTCATTAAACAGAATATAAAAGCTGATTCCAGGGAAATTTACGATTTTGTCTGTGTACTTTTCCTGAAATTCTTCTATTTTCTCACGCTCTACAATAGGCACAGGGAAGGATGTGCAGACGTTTCTGTCGTTTCGTCCCAGCTTCTCAATTTCCTGTCGGGTAAGGATCAGGGCATATGGCAGAAATGGATTCTTACGGACCAGCATCTGGTTTTTCTTCTGGGAGTATCCGTTCTTTTTCAGCCATTCCATACCATAAACTGTGTGAATTCCCAAATCATCCAGTTCTTTCTCCAGTTCCTCAGGAAGCTCCAGAACCTTTCCGCTGGTAAGGCTTAAATATTCTTTTTCCAGGGAATCCTCTTCCTTTTCCAGATTTCGCCGCAGCTCCTCCAGCTCACGCAGCTTTCGTGCAGAATTCTCCAGTATCCTGTCAGTATCCAGAAGATGGCGTTCCTCCATGTCCAGATATTTCAGGATATTCTTCCTTATTTCCAGTTCATTCTGATAGAGCTGATAGGTATGTTCCTGGTTCTCTGTCTCTGTTTTTTTATGTATCAGAGCCTCTTTCTTATCCTCCAGACTGCGCTCCTGACGGCGGATCAACTCTTTGTCATCTTCCCATTTCTTCTGATTTTCTGTACGTTCCCTTACTGTTTTTTCCAGTTCCTGTTCGTACATCTGGCGACGGATTTCCAGTGTTCCGGCTTCATAGGTTCCCAGAATATTTCGTACTAATTCTTCCTGATACTTGGCATTATACTGGTTTTCCAGACGGGTATAGGATTCAATCCGGCTTTCCAGTTTTCCTTTTTTTCCAAAGCAGTCGCGGATCTTCTCTTCCAGTTCTTCGACTCTATTCGCCTCATCCTGTGCTTCTTTTCCCTTTTTCTGTATATTTTCAGACAGGTTTTCCTGCTGTTGTCTGTTATCCTGAATACGTTCTTCAAAAATGTTTTTCAAGGTCAGGCCAAGTGCTTTTCTCTCCGGTTCCAGATCAGCTCCCTGCTGTCTGGCAACTGCGATTTTCTCCCTGAGAAGATCCAGTTCCCCTTTTTCTTCTGACACAGAATCCTGCTGTCTGGCACATTGGAGGATATGAAGTTTCTTCTCTGTCTGTTCTGCCTGCACCTGAAGATTTTCACGCTCCATATCGATCATATCACGGTTTCCGATATGAAGATTCTTCTCTTCCTCATAGTCATAGACCTGGCTGGAAAGCTCCTCGTATTCTACTCTGGAAAGCTTTTGATCCAGACCTTCCAGCACTTCTTTTGCATGATCATGAGCTTTCTCAGTCTGGCTTAAGAGTCCATTTACATCATGGATAAACCAGGCAATTTTATTCTGCTGTTTTCCTTCCTCTGTCTCCGCATTCTGATACTCTTCTGCCTGAGTCTGAATCCCATTTGCTTCTTCCTTAAACTGACGGATTGTGTCTCTTCGCTTAATTTTGGAACGGTTATCCTTATACTGTCCTGCATATTTTTCCAGAATAGACTGGAACTCTTTAATGCGGTTTTTGTCCTTATTCAGTTTGCTCTCAATAGCCTCGAGAAACCATTTTTCTGTCAGCCCCTTTTCATCCTTGCAGTCCGCAAAAAGATCTGACAGTCCGGATTCCTTCAGATTGATTTTCTTAATAATAGTTTCCCATTCCTTATAATTGATCTGGTATTCCATCAGCTTATTGAAGTACTGGCGGGACTGAGCATAGTTTGTCAGATCATAATAAAAGAACTTCATATCCCTGTCTTTTTTGTAGGTTTCAAAAAGCTGTCTGCAGGAGTTAAAATTCTTCAGGATCATCTCTTTTTTGCCTTTTTCCACTACAGGAAGGTGGTGGATATCCTGAATACAGGGGCTCTGATATTCACTGACAATTCCAATAATATCCAGATTCTCTTTTCTGTCCTCTTCCATATCCTGGGATTTTCTGACCATAAGACCTGTGAGAACATAGCCTGCACCCTGATCCAGTGCCCATTCCACCAAGATAAAGGATGGCTTATTGGTAGTAAAATAGCTTTCAAATAATCGGTCTTTGGTATTGCGGTATTTTGGATGCACAAAGGGCGCTGTCAGCATCTGGACAAGAACAGATTTCCCACCGCCGTTCTGCAGAGAGATCAGTGTGCTTTTTCCATTAAAGTGCAGAGTTTCATCGCTGATACGGTATGCATTGTTATTATAATTCACGTTGATCAGACGCACTGCATTAATCTTACTCATCTTTTGCCACCCCCAGTACTCTCAGAACCCGCTGGTAATTGTTCTGGTTCAGAAGATTCCAGTCCATAAAATTATCCAGCTTTCTGGTTGTTTTTATCATCTCATCCTGCACCACATACTCGATCAGTCCCTGTTTCTGAAGGAACATCAGAATATTGTAGATAAAGCCTTCCTTGGTTGTCTTCATCCTGGAACCTCTGTCATCAGACTTCAGCGCCTCGTAAGTTTCATAAAGGATTTTGAAAGAAATCCCAGCAGTATCTTTGGGATTCTTTCCATCTTCCTCCTCTTCAGTGGTAGTCTCTTCTGCTGCCCCTTCCTTCAGACGGGCGGAAAGACAGTTCATAAGCTCTCCCACGCGCATATATTCTCTGGATTTACTGCTGCTTCCCTGTCCGTCAAAGAATTCTACCAGTAGCGTAAGAATCACAAACTGTGACAGATAATAATCCTTGTCCGTTGCCCCGGATTTGCACAGTGTACCTTTAAGCTGCTGCTTGGAAAAGCCAAGGAAATTATTCTCCTCTTTGGGAATCAGATAGATTACATTTCCGTAGCGTTCCACATTGCTTCCCGCAATCTCTCCCTGGGATTTCACCAGATTCCGGATGGATTCTTCCTCTGTATATGCTTTATATAAAAGCTGATCGTCCTCTTCCCGCAGCTCATGATGCTCCAGAAGATAATAAAAAATCTCCTGGCTGGTGCGAATTTCCTCTGCTTCGTATGCCATATCTGTTATTCCTCGTTTCTCATGATTCGGATCAGGATATTGGAACAGCGGATGCTTTTTTTCACGCCATTTTCGCTGAAAACATTGTCAAAGGTGACTGTGCTTCCGTCTTCTATCCTGTATACCTCTATTTTACCAATCTTTTTGTCTGAAAATCTTTCTTCTGAAAGCTGGAGCAGCATTTCGTTGAGCTGAAAATCTGCTGTCTGATCCTGGATAAATTCACTTCGTTCCTTTTTCAGTACTTCCATATTGATCTCTTTATTCCGTATCAGCTCCACCATGATTTCTTTAAAAATTTCAACATTTGGGATCAGTTGCTGCTGCATTTCTTCTGCATTTTTCTCGTTCTCCTGAATGTTTTTCCAGATATCAGAAAGGGAAATTTCACCTTTTTCAGATGCCTGCTCCAGCAGAAATCCCAGACTGCTCTCATAGCGTTTCAGTTTCTGTCTGCGTTTCTCTTCCTGCTCTTTCAGATATGCATCTTCGTCAAAATCCAGCATCTCCTCAGTATCCTCATCCTCATTTCTGACAGACGGTTTCTGATATAATAAGGCTTTGTTCAGGTTATAAACCTTGTCCGGTTCCCGGTTGAACAGCGGTCTTAAAAAATAGTCCAGATTTCCCAGTGCTGACGGATTCTCCAGCACTTTATCATAGAAATCATTGCGCATGGAAAATCTCCGGATCAGGGACATCTGCGACAATGCTTCCAGTTCTCTGGTATAAAGTGCCTTCAGGTCAAAATGACTGCTCAGGATTTTCTGGTGCTCATCAATGGTTCTGTTCAGATAGCTCTCAATAATACGGAGATTCTCAAGGTTCTCCTCTTCCTTTTCGCCCAGACGGCGCACATTGATGTTCTCTTCTTCCAGCTTCTTTACCCTGCTTCGCACCAGTTCCCTGTATTTCTGGAATTTTTCTTTTGTGTCACTGATCGTATCCAGATTCTCCAGAAGGATTTCCTCGTAATCCTTTACTGAATAATTCAGGGCATTTCTGCGGATTTTTCCCATAGCTTCCTGAATCTTCTGAAGCTGGATGCGCATCAGGTTAAAAACATTCTTAATCTCATCCACAGCCTTATCATAGCTCTGTTTTTCCAGATGCATCTGGAAGATCATTTCATGGACATTCCTTTCCCGTGTTACCAACGCACAGCCGAAAATTGCCAACTATCACTTTACAACCCTGAGCCCAAATCTTGGTGTTGTAGATACTGAAAACGGTGGTTTTGTGATCGCTGATATTCCCGGTCTGATCGAA
>OGQS01001646.1_pt1 | contig 11179 bp, 8 predicted proteins | sample 1553331 | NCBI WGS metagenome assembly OGQS01 (sample SAMEA2580012, study PRJEB22360) | human gut metagenome | biome: human gut; feature: human-associated habitat; material: faeces | place: Denmark | collected 2008/2010
AGCATATCGTTCTGCCGTGGAGGAAACAGATTCGTTCAGAATTATAGAATGTTTGTGAGTTTGACCAAAAATGGAGACTAAAACGGGCATATATAAAGTTTTCGCTTTATATATGCCCGTTTTTCATGCAAAATGTTAGCCCTCCGCAAGATTTCCTGTGTAAAGCTGATAATATTTTCCTTTTTCTTCCATGAGTTTGTCATGGTTGCCGCGTTCGATGACGCGTCCCTGCTCTAATACGATAATGCAGTCACTGTTCTTGACTGTGGAGAGGCGGTGGGCGATCACGAACACGGTACGACCCTTCATGAGGTTGTCCATGCCGGCCTGCACCACTTCCTCGGTGCGGGTGTCGATGGATGAGGTGGCCTCATCAAGGATCATGGCCGGCGGGTCTGCCACTGCGGCGCGTGCGATGGAGATCAGCTGGCGCTGGCCTTGGGACAGACCGGAGCCGTCGCCTTCGAGCACGGTCTGGTAGCCGTTGGGCAGCATGCGGATGAAGCCGTCCGCGTTCACCAGTCGCGCGGCCTCGATGCATTCCTCATCGGTGGCGTTCAGTCGGCCGTAGCGGATGTTGTCCTCTATGGTTCCTGTAAACAGGTGGGTATCTTGAAGCACAAGCGCCATGCTTCGGCGCAGATCGTCTTTTTTGATTCGCTTAATGTCTATTCCGTCGTATGTTATCGTGCCTTCCTGAATATCGTAAAAGCGGTTAATAAGGTTTGTGATTGTTGTTTTACCAGCGCCCGTTGAGCCTACAAAGGCTATTTTCTGGCCTTCTTTGGCGTAAAGGCTGATATTTTTCAGCACGACTTTTTCCGGAACATATGAAAATGTTACGTCGGTAAATACAACTGCGCCCTTTACAGGAATTCGCTTGTCTCCGTCAATCCAGTTCCATGTTTTCTTGCCGTTTTCTACTGTTTCTTCCAGAGTTACAGTGCCTTCGTCAACCTCGTAGTCCATATCCATGATTTCAAAAACACGTTCTGCGCCTGCAAGAGCGGAGAAAATGTTGTTCATCTGGTTTGTTATCTGGTTGATAGGCTGGCTGAACTGCTTTGAGTAAGAAAGAAAAGTAAACAGCGTACCTGGAGTTATGTGGCCTGAGATTGCCAGAAGTCCGCCGATTACAGCGATAGCGCCGTAGCAGACATTGTTGAGCCCGTTCATTGTGGGGCCGATAGCGCCTGCGTAAAAGTTGGCGTTTGTTGCAGATTTGCGGAATTTTGAATTGTTTTCCTCAAACTGGGCGATAACCTGCTTTTCGTGGTTGAAAGCCTTTACGACTTTCATTCCTTCGATTGACTCCTCGATAGTTCCGTTCATTTCGCCAAGTCTTGCCTGCTGGGCACGGAAGTGCTTGCGTGTCTTCTTGCTAAGGAAAAGCGAAGCCAAGACGATAATTGCGAGAAATACAAGAGAAACGAGGAAAAGCTGGGGAGAAAGTACCAGCATTGCCGCTATAAGTCCGATAAACGTAAAACAGGATGAAAGCAGCTGTACTATTGACTGTTCCAGCATGTTCTGAACGTTGTCGATATCGTTTGTAAAGCGGCTCATGATTTCGCCGTGGGTCTTGCTGTCAAAGTAGCGCAGAGGCAGACCCTGAAGGTGATTAAATAATTCTTTTCTTATTTTATTAGTCGTTTTATAAGCTACGCTTACCATAATTCTGCTTTGCAAAAAGTTAAAGAGAGCGGCGCCGAAATAAAGCGCTGAAAGTAAAGCAAGCTGTTTTATAAGTCCGCTTCTGTCAAAGACGGGGTAGATATAGTCGTCGATGATGGGGCGCAGCTGGTAAGACGCTAAAATCGAGCAGGCTGTTGATAAAATCAGCATCAGAAAAACGAAAAACAATAGCAGTTTGTTGCTGCCCATGTATTTCATTATACGGCCAAAAGTAGCTTTGGTGTTCTTAGGTTTTGCAAAGGCATGTTCGCCATGCCCGCCTCTCATAGGTCCCGGCATTATTCGCTCACCCCTTTCTGCTGAGTTTTGTAAATTTCCTGATAAATTTCGTTGCTCTTAAGCAGTTCATCATGCGTTCCTGAGCCTTTAATCTCGCCGTCGTCCATAACAAGGATACGGTCTGCGTTCTGAACAGAGGAAACGCGCTGGGCAATGATAAATACGGTTGTGTCTTTCAGTTCGTTGTAGAAACTTTCGCGGATCTTTGCTTCTGTTGCAGAGTCAACAGCCGAGGTTGAGTCGTCGAGAATAAGGATTTTCGGCTGTTTTATTATAGCTCTCGCTATACAGAGCCTCTGCTTCTGACCGCCGGAAAGGTTAAGACCGCCCTGGGCAAGATTTGTGTCATATCCGTCAGGCTGTCTGCGGATAAAGTCGTCCGCCTGGGATGATTTGCACGCCGCTACGATTTCTTCGTCGGTGGCGCCCTCTTTACCCCAGCGGATATTGTCTCTTATCGTTCCGCTGAACAATACGTTTTTCTGGAGCACTACGCCTATCATGTCGCGCAGCTTTTTTATGTCGTAGTCCCTGACGTCAACGCCGTCAATAAGCACCTGACCGGACGTTACGTCGTAAAGTCTGGGGATAAGATTTACCATGCTGGATTTGCCGCATCCTGTACCGCCGACTATTCCTATTATTTCGCCCGGATTGGCCGTAAAGCTTATATTTTCAAGAATATTGTCGCCGCTGGTTTCAGTTGAATAGCGGAAAGATACGTTGCGGAATTCAACTTTGCCTTTGCCGTCGCCTTCAAGGGTCTTTTCTTTTTCCTTAACGTCAATGTCCGTATCAAGAACTTCTTTTACACGGTCTGAGCAGGCCTTAGCTCTGCCTACCATTATCAGTATCATTGAAACCATAACAAGGCTCATGAGTATCTGCATCAGGTAGTTGGAGAATTTAGTAAGTTCGCCGACAGTCATTGTGCCGTCGTTGATGTTGTTGCCGCCTTTCCAGTAAACGAAAACGATTGCGGCGTTAAAAATAAGCATCATAAGCGGCATTGCCGTAACGATAAGTCCTGCGGCCTTTGCGCCCTGGCGTGCAAGCGCGTCGCTGGCGTCCTTGAACTTCTCTTTTTCGTGGTCCTGTCGAACGTATGCTTTTACTACTCGGATGCCGATAAGGTTTTCCTGAACAACGCGGTTTACGTTGTCTATCCTCTTCTGCATTTTCTGGAACATCGGGAAACCGAATTTCAGAATTATAAGGACAGCCACAACGATTATCGGCAGGATTGCAACAACGATAAGGCTCATTTGCGGGTTAATCGTAAGGATATAAAACGCCGAAATGATTATAAGCGCGGGAGCGCGCACAAGCATGCGAAGTGACATCATAATTATGTTTTGCAGCATAGTTACGTCGTTTGTAAGGCGCGTTGTCAGCGAAGCTGTTGAGAAAGTGTCAATGTTTTTAAAGCTGAATGTGCTTACTTTGTCAAACAGAGCGCTGCGCAGTTTATATGCGAAGCCCTGTGAAGCGATTGCGGAAGTTTTCATGCAGACAAGACCGCCGCACATTCCGATAAACGCTGTTAGGAGCATCAGCAGACCCCATTTTATAACGTATTCCTTGCCGCCGTCTCCGTTTACGCCGATATCGTAAATGTTTCCCGCAATATCCGGAAGACGGAGTTCGCAGAATACCTCGCAGCACATTCCGATAATGCCGATGATTACCATGTGCCAGTAGCCGTTCATGTATGTTCTCAGTTTACTTTTCATCGTACGCAACGACCTCCTTTTTCATGTTTTCCACTGCTCTTTGAAGCAGTGCATAGAATTGCTTTCTTTCTTCATCGCTCATTCCGGCAGTTATCGTCTCTTCCTGTCGGTCGCATCTCTGTTTGAGTTTGCTTGTGCAGGCCTTTGCCTTGTCTGTAAGGTATAGGTGGGCGATTCTGGCGTCTTTTTCGTCCGGAACTCTTTTGATAAATCCGGCCTTTTCCATTCGCTTTACAGATACTGATACCGTAGCCAGAGAAAGGCGGAAAAATTCTGCCAGCGCCGAAGCTGTTATGCCTTCCTGACGCTCGATTGTAATTATCATATGCTCCTGACCGGGGAAAAGACCGCTGTCAGCAAATGAATTGTGAAAATCGCGCTTAAAAAGCCTCGCAAGTTCAATTATAAGCGGAGCGTACTTGTCTCTGGGCAGTTTCTCCGTATCCATCGGCAAATGAGCGAATTCAGTTGGAAATTTGTTGCATTCTTTCATTTTTATCTTCTTTTCCTAAATAAAGTTAGTCGGCTAACAATCCGTAACAAGACGTATTATATCATCTGAAATTTATAAGTCAATACTTAATAGCGATTTCGGTCATTTGCGTGAAAAAAAGTATTGTAATTCTTCTTGTTTTTGGTGGTTTTGCGGTTTTTTTATACACGGTGTTGATATAAAAAAAGCTTTGTGATAGAATAACCACTTGAATTGAGGGAGCGCCATGAATTTATATGATTATAATACAATAAACAAAATATTAAGCAGTCATGGTTTTACGTTTTCAAAAGCGCTGGGTCAGAATTTTCTTATTGACAGCAGTGTTTGCCCCAGAATGGCTGAAAGCCTCGGCGCGGATGAAAAGACTGGCGTTATCGAGGTAGGACCCGGTATCGGTGTGCTTACAAAGGAACTTTCAAAGGTCTGCGGACGTGTTGTCAGCATTGAGCTGGACAAGCGTCTGCCTGCGGTGCTTGCCGAAACGCTTAAGGATTGCCCCAATGTAAATATCGTTGAGGGCGACGTTATGAAATTGGATCTGGATAAGCTGATAAACGAGTATTTCAGCGACATGACTTCCGTTAAAGTATGCGCAAATCTCCCTTACTATATAACCTCCCCGGTTATCATGACCCTGCTTGAAAGCAAGCTTAATATTGACGAAATCGTTGTTATGGTTCAGAAAGAGGCTGCCCAGCGTCTGTGCGCAGAGGTGGGCACGAGAGATTCCGGCGCAGTAACGGTTGCGGTAAGGTATTACGCTGAGCCTGAGGTGCTTTTTTCGGTTGACAGAAGCAGTTTTTACCCCAGTCCGAATGTTGATTCGGCTGTAATAAAACTCAGTTTGAGAAAAGAGCCTGCGGTGCCTCTTAAAGATGAAAAAACTTTCTTTTCCGTTGTAAAATGCGGCTTTGCCCAGAGAAGAAAAACTCTTCTCAACAGCCTTGCAAATACAATGGGGATAAAGAAACAAATCGTTTCCGAAGCAATGAAAGAAGCTCAGCTTCCGGAAAATATCCGAATGGAAAAACTGACAATGGAGCAGTTGGCTCTGTTGTCTGACATAATTTTTGAGATGAAATCAGGCGAATAAATGAAAGATAATACAAAAGTATTTGAAGAGTACAGCGTGCCCGCGGCGGTGCGTACCCTTGCTGTTCCCAGTATGCTGGGAATGCTAATCAATATTGTTTATAATCTGGCTGATACTTTCTTTGTAGGCCAGACAGGCGACGCAAATCAGGTAGCGGCCGTTTCCGTAACGATGCCGCTGTTTTTGCTTTTTATTGCCTGCGGTAACCTTTTCGGCGTAGGCGGATGCGCTTTCGTAAGTCGTTCACTGGGCGAAGGCAACAGAGACAAGGTAAAGACAATCAGCGCTTTTTGTATTTACAGTGCAATTGCGCTGGGCATTGTTATGACAGTTGTATTCCTTGTGTTTAAAGAGCCGATTCTTTATGCGGTAGGCGCTTCTGATATTACTGTGGGCTACGCTTCCGATTATCTTAAATATGTGGCTATCGGCTCTCCGTTTATTGTAACCGCCGTTATGGTGGGCAACCTGGTAAGAGGCGAGGGTGCCGCAAAGGAGTCAATGTTCGGAAGCGTTATCGGTCAGCTTGTCAATATCGTGCTTGACCCGATATTTATTTTAAATGCAGGCGACAATCTTTTCGGCTTTAAAATGCCCTTTGGTCTCGGCCAGGGCGTTGCAGGCGCCGCAATCGCAACCGTTATCGGCAACGTTGTTACGGTAGTTTATTTCCTTATCTATTTCCTGCGCGGAAAATCAATACTTTCAATTACACCGAAGCGTTACAGCGCAAAGAACGGTATTGCAAAGGGCGTTATAACCGTAGGAATGCCTGCTACGATAAACAACCTGCTGATGAGTTTTTCAAATATTCTTATCAATGTATTTCTTCAGGCTTACGGCGACGACGCGGTGGCGGCTATGGGCGTTGCCATGAAAGCAAATATGCTTGTAACGATGCTGCAGCTTGGCCTTGCCCAGGGTATTCAGCCGCTTATCGGCTACTGCTACGGTGCGGGCAACTATAAGCGAATGAAAAAGAGTATGGGCTTTTCCTGCGTCTGCAACATTATTTTGGGTACAGTAGTAACGATAATTTATTTCATATTTACCCGCCAGGTAGTGGAGCTGTTTATAGACAACGAAAACGTTGTTCATTACGGCGTGCTTATGCTTCGCGCTCTTATGGCTTCCGGTCCTGTTATCGGCTGTATGTTCGTGCTCAACTTCTCTTTCCAGGGAATGGGCAAGGGCGTTCAGAGCATGATACTTTCTTTAGGACGACAGGGTGTTATCTATTTCCCGCTTCTTATAATAATGAATAAATTTGTGGGTCTTGAGGGCATTATTTGGGCTCAGGCGGCGGCAGACTTTGCCTGCGTAATAATGAGCGTTATCATGTTCATTTTTGTTATGAAAGGTCTTAACGAAAAGGAGAAACACTTAAAGCTTGAAAAAGCGGAATAAATCAGCAAGTATTTACAATATGAAAAAAGGATGGAAAAATCATGTATAATTCAAAACTGAGAAAACGTGATGCAAAAGCGCTTCAGGAATATCTTGATACGGCGCTTATTTCCCATCCTCTTTTTATGTATTATTGTCTTGATAAGTCAAAGCGCTCAAAGTATATTGACGCTTTTCTCGGTTATCATCTGCCGAAATGGGCAAAGACGGGCAGTGTTATTATCGGACCGAATAAGCGCTCTGCGGCCGCTCTTATAGCAAAGGAAGATTTTGAGTTTTTCTTTATCGGGGCAAGGTCGCTTCCGCTGTTGCTTATCGCCAGCGGAACCCGCGAACGTCTTCACCGCAAGGTTACCAAAAATATTGTGGGAGTGCTTGTTCCCTCGGGAATGCCTGTAAAAGTGCTAACTATTTTCGGCGACACATTAAAGGATAAGGACGACATTATGGCGCTTGTAAAACAGGCGGCGCAGCAGGCAAAGGAAGAAAATTTTGTTTTGGTATATGAAACGTTTTCCCGCCGACTTATTCCTGATATGGAAAAGCTTGGATTTGAAACCGGCTATCAGCGCAATTTTATGGATACAAGATTTATCCAGACGCTTATGACTTTTAATATCTGAATAATTAAAAGACCTGACTTGTAACAGCAAGCCGGGTCTTTATTGTATATAAAGATAAAACGAAAAGCTCCGCAGCGTAGCACTGCGGAGCTTTTCGTATAGAGGATATATGAAAAGAAAGAAAAAAGTCAAATGTTTTTCCGTTTCTGAGCTTATAATACCATTGAATTTTGAATAAAGCATTCAGAAAATATTAACTTTTTATTACTAAATCAATTCCCCCGAATATATTTGACACGAGTATTGTAATATTACATCCGTTTCAGTCGGATAATCTTGCCTGTGAACGGTCTTGTCAAATCAAGACTTATGCCCACGTTCATAAGATAACTGCCGCTTTTTGTAAACTGACAGTCGTCAAAAGATACGCAGTAATCGGCGTCGGCGTCAAGACCCTTGAAAAGTACAGTGCGCAGACGGTCGTTGAAAAACGAAGTTGCGGGCGAGCAGACAAAAACAACGCTTTGGCTGTCGCTGTTATACTGAGTGGCGTAAAATCCGTTGTTTTCATACGTTGCCAGGCGGTAAAAATCGCCGAACTGAACGGTGTTTCTGATCTCCTTATAAAGGGCAACATATTTCTTTGATTTTTCAATCTCTTCTTTCGTGTATTCGTGGAGATTGCCGCCCAGCGACAGTGAGCCCTGCATTGAAACGATAAAGCGGAAGTCAAGATCGTTTGAACGTTCCCTGCGGTTTGTGTCAGTAACCCAGGCGCGCATACATTTTATCGGGTAGAGCATTGAGTAGCCCTCCTGAATATAAAGGCGGTCAACCGGGTCCGTGTTGTCTGAGGTCCATACCATGTCGTAGTGGCTCAGCGCGCCCAGCTCTGCTCTTCCGCCGCCTGAGGCGCAGCTTTCAATCTGAAGTCCCGGGTGTGCCGCTTTAAGCCTGTCAACTATGTCGTAAACGGCGGTAACGTGGCGGTACCAGAGTTCCTGTGGGTTTTGAAGATTTTCCGCTCCCGTTTCTGAAAACGGTCTGTTCATATCCCACTTGATATAACTGATGTCGTATTCATTGAGCATTGCGTCAAGACGGTTGAATATATATTCCTGAACGTCAGAGCGGGTCATGTTCAGCACAAGCTGGTTTCTCATAAGCTGGGCTTTTCTTGTGGGGTAATGGTAAGCCCAGTCGGGGTGTTCCCTGAATAAGTCTGAGTCGGGGTTTACCATTTCAGGCTCAAACCAAAGACCGAATTTCATTCCCAGCGCCTTTACACCGTCAATGAGGGGCTTGAGCCCGTCTGGGAATTTTTCTTTGTTAACGAACCAGTCGCCAAGTCCGGCGTGGTCGTCGTTTCGCTGTCCGAACCAGCCGTCGTCCATAACGAACAGCTCGCAGCCTATGTCAGCGGCAATCTTCGCAAGTTCAAGCTGGTCTTTGCAGTTTACGTCAAAGCCGGTTGCTTCCCAGCTGTTGTAAAGAACGGGAAGCGGCTCTTTGGCAAATTCTTTGGGCAGTATGTTATCAACAGCGTATCTGTTCATCTGGTTGCTCATTTCGGCAAATCCCTGTGTATAGCCGCAAAATACAGAGGGCGTTGTGAATGTTTCGCCGCTTTTCAAAGTGTATGAAAAGTCCATGTCGCTGATACCGGCAACTGCACGCGTAACTCCGGCAAAATCTCTTGAAATTTCAATTCTGAAATTTCCGCTCCATGCAAGTGCGCCGAAGTAAACGCCTCCGTGGCTTTCATCGGCGTTCTGCGAAAGAATAAAATAAGGGCAGTTTCCGTGGCCGGTGTTGCCTTTTCTGCTTTCGTATGTAAGCACTCCGCTCTCAACAGGTGTTTTTGTAAGGCGGAATTCGCTTGCCCAGGCGCCGTTGGCGTTGGTTGAAATATACGGCTTTAGCGATGGAAAATTGAATTCGCCCGATGATATTTTGTTAAGAGTAATATCTTTGTCAGAATTGTTGGCAATGCGAACAGATCTTTCAATAATATCACTGCGGTCTGTAATACGGTAAACAAGTGTTGCCTCAAGCGAGTATTCTTCGTCTTTGAGCGTTATCTCAAGGCGGGAGCCGTTTTCTTCGTCGAAAACGCTGAAATCTGAATACTGAAGTTCAGCCTGGCGGCATCCGTCCGAAAAAGCAGCGGCAAACGCGCTGGGACGATAAACGACGCCTCCGTATGTCATGTATTCATATTTCGCAAAATCCGCTCCTGAGTGATTTGAATTCCTTTCTTCAGTCTCCGAGCAAAAATAATCTTTAACTTTGCATTTTCCGCCCCAGTGGAGATGGCGCAGATGTCCTTCACGGTTAACAGCCATAACGTAATGGGTGTTTTTCGTTTCCAGAACAAAAAGGTTTTTTTCGGTGTAAACAGACATATAAATCCTCCTTTTGTTCACAATATATCATAACGGATTTTAATTGACAAGCCATATTTAAATTGGTATACTAAAAAAAGAAAAATCTGTCGAAGGTGTTGGATATGGATAAAAATAAAGTTCATCTTAAGATATGCGGTTCAAGTTATACCGTTATTACCGATGACGACCCCGGCTATGTTGAAGAACTGGCTGAGGAAATCAATAAAGAGATGAAAAGCATCATAAATGAGAACCCCAGTTTGTCCACTACGCAGGCGGCAGTTCTTGTTGCGCTGGATCGCTCCGATTCCGCCAAAAAATCCACCGCGTCTGCGGATAATCTGCGCGCCCAGATCAAGGATTATCTTGAGGACAGCGCCCGCGCCCGTATGGAAGTGGACGTGGCCAGAAGAGAGATTGAGCGCCTCAACAGGGAAATCAGCGCTCTGCGTGAAAAAATTGCGGGGAAATAAGTCTCTATGAAATTTGAAATTTTGGCTCCTGCGGGAAGCATGGAGTCTCTTGTTGCCGGTGTTCGCTGCGGCGCTAACGCGGTCTACCTTGGAGGGCAGACCCTTAACGCAAGGCGCAATGCCGGCAATTTTGACGATTTTCAACTGAATGAAGCGGCGCTTTACTGCCGTCAGCGTGGGGTCAAGGTTTACTTGACCCTTAATACTCTTGTGGGCGACGGGGAATTTTCCCTTGCGCTCTCCCAGGCTGAAAAAGCGCTGAAAAGCGGCGTTGACGGTTTTATTATTCAAGACATGGGTTTGGCTTTTGCAATTCATAAAGCGTTTCCGAACGCCCACCTCCACGCTTCAACCCAGTGCTCTGTGCTGTCGCCGTCAGGTTTTAAGGCTCTGGAAAGAGCGGGCTTTTGCCGCGCTGTTGTTCCCCGTGAGATGACGGCAGAGGAGATAATGCAGGTAAGAGCCCAGACCGATATGGAGCTTGAAATGTTTGTCCACGGAGCGCTTTGTATGTGCGTCAGCGGCCAGTGCTATCTGTCGTCCGCTATCGGGGGCAGAAGCGGAAACAGGGGACTTTGTGCCCAGCCGTGCCGCCTTCCTTTTTCTGCTGACAACAGCAAAAGCTGTGATTTGAGCCTGAAAGATTTAAGTCTTATTGACCATCTGAAAGAGATTGGAGATATCGGCGTTTTGTCGCTTAAGATTGAGGGGAGGATGAAACGCCCTGAATATGTGGCGGCGGCTGTTACCGCAGTAAAAAAAGCGGTAGATTTAAGTTTAGACGATGAAACCAGAAGTATGCTTCAAAGGGTGTTTTCCAGAAGCGGATTTACCGACGGATATTTTACCGAAAAAACAGGAGCGCCTATGTTCGGTGTGCGCCGCAAGGACGATGTTAAAGCTGCGGCAGGGGCTTTGAAAACACTTTCACACCTTTATGATAAAGAAAAGCCCCTTGTCCCCGTTGATATGACATTTGTTTGCCGTGAAGATGAAAAGTCGGTGCTTACAGCGACTGTCGGCTCCCGCCCCGTTTCCGTCCTAGCTCAGGTT
>OGQS01001652.1_pt1 | contig 11111 bp, 5 predicted proteins | sample 1553331 | NCBI WGS metagenome assembly OGQS01 (sample SAMEA2580012, study PRJEB22360) | human gut metagenome | biome: human gut; feature: human-associated habitat; material: faeces | place: Denmark | collected 2008/2010
TCCATATATTCTCCCCCGGGGCGTCCCCCCCCCCCACGGGAGCCGGTAATATTTATACTTCGTAAAATTGAATTTCGAGAAGTTCTCGATCGACCGGATCACATTCCCGCCGGCATCCTTCACCCGGAAATCATAGGTATCGGTCGACCCTACGGGCTGCTGCTCCAACGCTGCGGCGGACAGCTCCCACTCCAGCACGGCAAGGCCGTGTGTCTTCGCGTAAATCCGCGCAGAGGGAGCAATCATAGGCACAGGATCGGTGGTCACGAACTGAACCGCCACCACGTCCGAATCGAATTCATTCGCCACGGAGCCGTCGCCGACAAGCGCCTGAACCAAAACCGCATAATCCGTACCGGCCTTGAGCCCGGCAGCCGTATAGCTGGTGGCGCCAACGATCGTCGAGGCAACCTCCTGCCCATCGGACGTCGTTTTGACCACGACCCGGTAATTGGCGGCGCCGCTCACTTCGGCCCAGCTGATCTTGGCCCCCGAGGAGGTCACGTCGGCAGCCGCCAATTCTGTTGGCGTCGCTAATTTTTCAGCCGCAAAGCCCAAAGTCCCCACGACCTTCTGCGTCGGGTCGGAATTGAATTCCGCATTCCCGGCGTAAAGCGCCCTGACGGTAAAGATATAAAGGCCGGGTTCCAGATCGGCGAACTCGCAGTTCGAATCCTCCGTCTCGACGGTTTTCCTGAAGTCGGGACGCGTTTGCTGCGCCACGGAAGCTTCATAGGAGGTCGCCCCCTTCACGCCTTCCCACGCAAATGCGACGGAAGTCTTGGCGGGCGTATAGGTAATCTTTTCAAGCTCGGGGGCCGGCAGTTTCTCGGTCACCTCCGTCTTGTCGGCAGCCATAACGACGATATTGTCGATATTGATACGGTACCCCTTTTCGTTATAGGTCTGCGCCTCGATCTTGATGCGCGTCTTGTTGGTAGCGTCCTGAACGGTAAAGGTCAGCGTCTTCCATTTGCGGCCGGCAGCCGAAGTCTGTGCCGGGAGCACGGTATTGTTCACTTCGCCGTTGGTTACGACTCCGGCACCCTCGGCAGAAACGATGTAGGTACCCGTTTCGTTATCGAAACGCAGGAAGTCGATCGAAACCGACACGGTCTCGGGTGCCGCCGAAAGGCTTTCGAGCTCCGGCGTCATGATCCAGCCGCCATTGGCCGTAACCCCCAGCTTCACATAACCCGGGTGCTCATATACACGCAAGCCCGACCACTTTTCAACGCCGCGGTTGATGCGGTAGGTCTCGCCCATCGTGTTGAAAACGTCGCTCGTACCGTCGGATCCCGCCGAAATCACATCGGGTTCCGCAGGCTCCGTGCCATCGAACTCCTTGCCGGCGCCGTCCTTTCCGTTCGGGCCGGGGCCCTTCTTGTTGTTCGGGTAATCGCCGCCCCATTTGAACAGGTCGAAGCCCATGCCGAACACTTCGTTCGACGAACTTACGTTCCCCGAAACATCGCCCTGGAATTTCACGACCCCGTCGAGTTTGAAAGTCACATGGCACACCACCTCACCCAGCGTCACGGGCACACCGGTGATAGGCACCGAAATCGTACCGCTACCTTCGTGCTCGATCACAGACTGATAGGGGCTGCTGATGCCGAGCCCCTCGGCGGCAAGGCCGTCGAGCGTGGCTTCGATTTCCACCATCTCTTCGCCGAAAGCCTTGTCATAGGCGATTTCGAGCATTGCGGCGGATTCCGTATTGGACTTGAGCGTCCCCGAAATCACGGGGTCGTTCACCGAGAAATGACCGTCGGCCTGTGCGACCTCGATCTTGATCTCCTCACCGTTGGCCGGTTTCAGATAAATGTATCCCGTACGTTTGTCGCCGGGATTACGCTCGGCCGTAACGGTCACCCACTGGTAATCGCGTCCGTTACCGACACCATTGTCCGGAGAGACGGAGAACCAGTTGTTCACCGGAGCCCCGCTTCCGTCCGTACACTCGACACGCGCCGACCACGAACCGGCATAGCGTACCGAGATCTGGGTCGTGGCGCCTGAATTGTACGTCAGCTCGACGGCATCGGTATCCCGTTTGAGCGGAGCCACATCCGGATCGTCGGAGCAAGCCGCCAGACAGAGGGCCGACACGAAGAGCATCGTCTTTATCCAATTTTTCATAAGTTTCATAACATTTTGATTAGAGTAATAACTATTACCGAAAATAGCAAAGCGGATACGCCTCGGGGCGCGTCCTTACTCTCAAGAGATATGTCGGAACAACTTGCAGGACAAACATAAGCACATTTTTTCTTTTTTGCAAATTTTCGCACCTTAAAAACACTATTGCAACACAAATTGTTTCCTTTAGTGATTATTTAAATAGTTTTTAACACGCATGAAACATCAATAAACGAGCTTTGCCACACAAAAGACAATAATAAGGCAACACGAATCAAGACTAACAAAATACAAACACTAATAATTGATTTTAAGGTATTTACAATATATAAATATAAAAACACCCCAAACCTACATAATTTTTACTATTCTTTTTGCAAAGTTTTCAAACCAAATAGTTACATGAAAGAAAATAAAAACATATATTTGAAAGCAAAATTAGAAGAACCTTATTTATTAAATAATTAAAACACACAAACCTGACACACGCGAAAACCTAACTACTTTTTTTCACACTCTCCAGCAGAAGTTATATCGGGAATGACTTGCAACCAGCCGAAATCCCCGGAAAAACCCGGCCTTATATAATAATAGGTATGGGATCCGGCAACGAACCGATTGATAACTTAAACTGATGTAAAATGAAACAATGTTACACGCTGACCGGACTTGACGTACTGGGCAAAATACGCTCGTACATCAGGCTCCTGACGGTTATTCTTTTATATGTGACATTTGCGCTCCCGGCCTCGGCACAAGGGGGGGGGAAGGCCGTCTCGGGTATCGTTAAAGACGACACGGGAAATCCACTCATAGGTGTCACCGTCACCGTCCCCGGTACCACGAAAGGCACGACTACCGATGCCAACGGTACATACACGATCAATGCTGACAATTCAGAGAGCCTGAATTTCAGCTATGTGGGCTACAAACCCCAGACAATCCACGTCAACAACCAATCCACCATCGACGTCACCATGAGCGAAGACAACACCAGCCTCGAAGAGGTCGTCGTCGTCGGCTACGGCGTACAGAAGCGCCGCGACATCGTAGGTGCCGTCGAAACCCTTTCGACAAAGGGCCTCGAAGAGCGCATGGGTTCGTCGATGAGCATTTCGCGCTCGTTGCAGGGCGCCATCCCCGGCCTTACGATGACCTTTTCCGACGGTAAGCCCAACCGCGGCGCGACGGTGCGCATCCGCGGCGCGGAGAACTCGATCGGTTCGGGCGGTTCGGCCCTGGTGATGGTCGACGGCGTCGAAACCGACATGTCGACCGTAAACCCGGACGACATCGAGTCGATCACGGTGCTCAAGGACGCCTCGTCGACCGCCGTATACGGTGCCCGCGGTACCTTCGGCGTGATCCTCCTTACCACCAAGAAGCCGCAGAAAGGCAGTGCCAAGGTGACTTACAACGGTACCTTCACCTTCTACAAGCGCGCCACCAAGCCCCAGATGGTCACCAACGGCTACGATTATACCACCTCGTTCCTGGAATCCTATGTCAACGCATTCGGCAAGGATCCCTCGAACATCAACAACGTATTCAAATTCTCGCGCACCTGGTACAACGAACTGGCACGCCGCAACAGCGACCCCTCGTATGAGAAATGGCGCGTCAACAACCGCAACGTCTACGAATACTTCGGCAACACCAACTGGTACGACGTATTCTACAAGGACTATACGACCGGACACCAGCACAACATCAGCGTGACAGGAGGCGGTGACGTGGCATCGTACTACGTCTCGGGCCGTATGTTCGAGCAGGACGGCATCTACAACGCCGGCGACGAGAAATACCAGCAGTTCAACGTCAAAGCCAAAGGCATCGTCAACGTAAAGCCGTGGCTGCGCGTGGAGAACACCACCGACTTCATGTACCGCTATTCGCACCAGCCGACGAGCCACACGGGCATCTCCACAACGCCGATGACGGTATCGCGCATGCTCAACCACCAGGCTTACCCCGTAGCCCTGGTCACCAATCCCGACGGCACGTGGACGGAAGCGGCCGTATACACGGGCTGGGCAGGCTTCGTCGAGGGCAACTCGTGGCGTAAAGACCGCAAGTTCGACATGAACAACCGCACGGCGGTCACGATCGACCTGTTGAAGGACGTGCTGGTCGCCGCCGCCGACGTGAGCTTCTATTTCAACCAGACCGACCGCCGGCAGGCCGTGAACAGCTACACCTACTACACGGGGCCCGACAGTTCGGGCGAACGCCCCTCGGGCTCGCTCTACGAAGAGCGCTCCTACAACCGCCAGAAAGTCGCTTCGAGCGCCACGCTGACCTACACGCCCCGCTTGGGCGACACCCACTCGCTAAGTATCATGGGCGGTTGGAACATCGAAGATTATACCTACAAGAGCAACCTGATGAGCCGCGAGGGCATCATCATCCCCGGCAAGCCCAACTTCAGCCTGCTGGAAGGCGAAGCGATGACCCTGAAGGACAACGGCAGCTACGACTGGGGACTGGTCGGCGCATTCTACCGCGTAAGCTACTCGTACAAAGGAAAATACCTGCTCGAAGCCAGCGGCCGTTACGACGGTAACTCCAAGTTCCCGTCCAACCAGCGTTGGGGATTCTTCCCCTCGGGTTCGGTGGGATGGCGCATCTCGGAAGAGAACTTCATGAAAAACGCCAACTGGCTCGACAACCTGAAGATCCGCGCATCGGTCGGTTCAGCGGGCAACGGCCTCATCAGCGATGCCTACGCCTACCTCTCCACGATGTCGATCGCACAGTCGAGCCTGCTGAACAACGGTTCGGTGTTCAACTACACGCAGGCACCCTCCCCGATTCCCAAGAGCCTGACATGGGAAAAGGCCACGACCTATGACCTCGGCCTGGATTTCGAGGCATTCAACGGCCGCCTGAACTTCTCGGCCGACATCTACCGCAAGAAGACAACCGACATGTATGTGGTGGGCGAAGAGCTGCCCGCCGTATTCGGCAACAGCGCCCCCAAGGGTAACTACGCCGACATGCGCACCGACGGGTGGGAGGCCAGCCTGTCGTGGCGCGACAGCCACAAGGTTGCGGGCAAGACCCTGAGCTACAATATTAAAGTCGCCGTATGGGACAACACCAGCAAGATCACCCGCTATACGGCCAAAACTGGCACGCTCCCGACCAACTACTCGATCAACTATTACGAGGGGATGACCCTCGGCGAAATGTGGGGCTACAAGTGCGACGGGCTGTTCCAGAGCGACGAAGAGGCGCAGACATGGGCCAACTATTCGAAGTTCACCAACCGTTCGGCGACCTGGCAGGCCGGCGACCCGCGCTACCTCGACCTGAACGGCGACGGATACGTCAACAACGGCAACAACACGATCTACGACCACGGCGACCTGGTGAAGATCGGCAACACCACGCCCCGCTACAGTTACAGCATCCAGGGCGGCGTGCGCTGGAACGGCATCGGCATCAGCATGATGTGGCAGGGCGTCGGCAAACGCGACTGGTATCCGGCCAAGGAGTCGGGTTATTTCTGGGGACAGTACGGCCGCCCGTACAGCATGGCACTCCCGTGGCATAACAGCGACCGCTGGTCACCGACCAACCGCGGCGCCTACTGGCCGCGCCTGGTCGGCTATTCGGCCAGCGACTCGGGCCTGATCCTCGCGCAGCCCAACACGCGCTACGTGCAGGACGCTTCGTACATCCGCCTGAAGAACCTCACCATCGACTACAACTTCCCCAAGGAGCTGGTCAACAAGATCGGCCTCCAGGCACTCAAGATCTATGTGTCGGGCGAGAACCTCCTGACCTTCTCACCGCTCAAGAAGTACGCGAAGAACTACGACCCGGAAGGTATCTACGCCGGCGATGCGGACTACGGAACCAACAAGTTCGGTAGCGACAACTTCGGCGACGGCGACGGTTATCCCGTCATGAAATCGTACACGATCGGTTTGAGCATAACTTTCTAAATTACGGACGACAATGAAAAAGATAACATATATTTTACTTTCGGCCTGTTTCCTGCTCACGTCCTGCGAGGATTTCCTTAACAGGGATCCCGACGCCAAGGTCGGATCCGGGGATTATTTCACGGACGAAGGCTCTCTGCTGACCTATATCAACGGGTTCATCCAGAAATACACCCCCAGCGCAGCAGACCTGGGTTACGGCGACGGATACTCGGACATTATGGCTACCGAAAAGTCGTTCACGTTCCTGACCAACGCTTCGTGGACACCCGACCTGCAGAGCGGCTGGTCGATCAGTAACTGGACGCCGATCTACAACATCAACTATTTCCTGGTGCACATGCGCGAGGCGAAGGGGCTCTCCGAAGCTACCTACAACCACTACGAAGGCACAGCCCGTTTCTGGCGCGCATGGCAGTATTTCGAGAAGGTCAAGACCTTCGGTGCCGTACCCTGGTACGACGAACCGATCGACCCCGAAGACATGGTGGCGCTCTACAAACCGCGCGACAGCCGTGAATACGTCATGGAGCGCGTGCTCGAAGACCTGAACTTCGCCTGCGAGCACTGCTACACGTCGTCGGACTGGATCAACTGCGCCCGCATCAACCGGTACATCGCCCTGGCCTACAAGGCCCGCGTCTGCCTGTTCGAAGGCACCTACCGCAAATACCATTCGGTAGACCCGTCGACGGGCAAGGCGTGGGAAGACAAGCAGGCTTCGGAGAAATTCCTGCGCGAATGCGCCGAGGCATGTGAGGAATTGATGGCGGCCGGCGTATACAGCATCGTGAACAACCCCGCCAACGTCAAGACCCAGTACCGGGAACTCTTCACGCAGGAGGCCGTCAACACGACCGAGGTGATCTGGGCACGCCAGATGAGCGTCGGCATGACCACGTTCCACGACCTGACGTGGCGTTACACGTCGGGCAGCTACGGACAGCGCTGGTCGCTCGACCAGGATTTCGTGAAGACCTACCTCAACTTGGACGGTTCGCGCCACACGGCGACCGGCGAGGAGTTCACGACCGAAGTCGAAAACCGCGATTACCGTCTCTCGCAGAGCATCATCACGCCGGGCTACACGAAGCTGGTGGGCGGCGTTTCGACCGCGACACCCCCCGATTTCACGGTGACGCTGACCGGCTACCAGGTCATCAAGTTCAACATCGACGACAAGGCATACGAGTCGGCATCGGTTTCCTACAACTCGCTGCCCATCATGCGTTACGCCGAGGTACTGCTCAACTACGCCGAGGCAAAGGCCGAGCTGGGCGAATTCAGCGACGACATCTGGAACAAGACCATCAAACCGCTGCGTGAGCGCGCAGGCGTCGACGGTAAGCGCCCGACGTCGGCAGACCCCTATCTGCAACAGTACTACGGGCTGAGCGACAGCGACCTGCTGGAGATCCGCCGCGAGCGCGCCATCGAGTTGCTGCTGGAAGGGTTCCGTTACAATGACCTGATGCGCTGGCATGCGGGCGAGCTGCTGAACAAGCAGTGGTACGGCATCTACATCCCGGCCATGGATACCTCCTACGACCTCAACGGCGACGGCATCAACGACGTCTGCGTGATTTCGGGCGAAGCCGGCAACGAACCCGGCGTAACGTACATCGTACTCGACGACAGCAAATATTCGCTGGAGAACGGCACGACCGGACGTCTGCTCTATACCGTGGGCCGCAACTTCGAGGAGAAGCGCTACCTGCGCCCCATCCCCAAGACGGCGCTGAACATCAACCCCGACCTGGGACAAAACTACTACTGGAGATAAACAAGGAGGAAACGCGCCCCGGGCGGGATTTTCCCGGGGCGCGCATCCCGATATAAACCTTAATTCAGCATACAATGAAACGATACATATTTATCATCGCCGCACTCACCGCCCTGATCTTTACCGGGTGCTCGAATGACGACGACCGCCCGGTAAAGACCCCCATAGATCCGCTGACCGACATCTACGGAGTGGTGACCGACAACCAGGGGAACAGACTGCAGGGAATCGTCGTAAGCGACGGATATACCTGCACAGCCACCGACGAGAACGGCGTCTACCAGCTTACGGCCGGGGAATTCTCCTATCAGGTGTACCTTTCGATCCCCGCGGCATACGAAGTCCCCATGTCCGAAGGGCTGCCCTGCTTCTGGCAGAAACTGACCGAAGGGCGCAAGCGCTACGACTTCACGCTGACCCCGCTGGCCGGAGGTGCCGAGAACGAGTTCAACCTCTTCTGCGTGGCCGACCCCCAGTGCCAGAACACGACCAACATCGCACGTTTCAACAACGAAACGGTACCCGACATCGCCGCGCAGGTCGCAGCCTCGACGCTGCCGTGTTACGGCATCACGTTGGGCGACATAGGCTGGAACACCGAGAATACGGACTACACGAACGACGTATTCCCGCTGATGAAAAAGGCCATGCAGATGGACAAGGTCGGGCTGCCGCTCTTCCAGCTGATGGGCAACCACGACAACAAGGTGATCGCCGTCAGCAAGAACGACTATACCGTGGCACACGACATCGCCGCACAGCGGAATTTCGAATACATCTTCGGCCCTGTAAACTATTCGTTCGACCGCGGCAACGTGCACATCGTCGCCATGGACAATATCATTTTCCCGAGCCACAAGGATTATTCGCTCGGATTCCGCGACGACCAGGTCGAGTGGCTCCGCCAGGATCTGAGTTATGTTTCGAAAGACAAAATGGTGATCTTCTGCGTACACATCCCCATGCGCGCCAGCAACAACCAGAACGTACAGGCGGTACTCGAACTGCTCAAGCCGTTCGCCGAGGTGCATATCATGTCGGGACACACGCACTATGCCGAGAACAACACCTACGACAGCCACTACGAACACGTGCACGGCGCAGCCTGCGGCGCATGGTGGCATTCGACGATCAATACCGACGGAACGCCCAACGGCTATGCGATCTACAAGGTCAAGGGCGCGACGATCGACAACTGGGTTTATAAGGCCACGGGCTTCGACCCCGATTTCCAGATACGCCTCTACCGCGGCAGCGACATCTTCATGGAAGGGTATACGCCTTCGTACCAGTTCTATTACAAGGGTGACGACCAGATCGTGGCCAACATCTGGAACGCCGACAAGGACTGGAAGATCGAAGTCTATGAAAACGGCACCAAGACCGGGGAAATGAAGCCCTACGAGAGCAATGCTACCAAACGCGACGCATGGGCATCAGGCTACCACTGCGGCGTACAGGGACGCGCCCCGAGCAACTACGACCGCACCAACACGAGCCACCTGTACTACTACACGCTCCAATCGTCCACAGCTTCGGTCGAAGTCCGCGCCACGGATAAATTCGGCCAGACTTACAGCCAGTCGAAATTCACTACGGGCCTTGCCGAGGATTTCCCGGTCGGCGAGTAGATTATTACGGAAAAATTCGTAACTTTGTGAATTGCGATTCAAAAGCAGAAACGAAATGAAACGACTGATCTCGATACTCGTCGCCCTATCGGCCTGGGGCATTGCCATCGGACAGCCCTCGGTACGCATTGCCCACGGGCCCTACCTGCAACAGGTCACCGACGACGGTTTCACCGTCGTGTGGACGACGACCATCAATGCCGCATCGTGGGTCGAAGTCGCTCCTGACGACGGATCGCATTTCTACGCCGCCGAGCGGCCGAAATATTACGATTCGCACATCGGCAAACGCCGCATAGGCCGCCTGCACCGCGTACGCGTGGAGGGGCTGGCTCCGGGGACGACCTACCGTTACCGCATCATGCAGCAGGGCGTGCTCTGCGACGAAGGCAACAAGCGGGTAGTCCTGGGCGAAGGTTACGGGAGCGACATCCTCAAACACAAGCCCTATACGGCCACTACGCTCGACGAAAAGAAGGATCAAACCGAATTCTGGGTTGTGAACGACATTCACGCCCAGGATTCGATCTTCCGGTTGCTGCTGGAAGGTGCCGAAAAGGCCAAACCCGATTTCGTCTGCTTCAACGGCGACATGCTCACTTCGATGGAGTCGGAGAAGCAGCTTTTCGAGGGGTATCTCAATTCGGCCGCCGAATTGCTGACGCCCGCGGGAATCCCGATCTTCGCCACGCGCGGCAACCACGAGAACCGCGGCTCTTTCTCCCCGAGTTTCCTCGACTACTTCCCGACCTCCACGGGCGAGGTATACTACACGTTCCGGCAGGGGCCGGCCTATTTCGTCGTGCTGGACTGCGGCGAGGACAAACCCGACAGCGACATCCGCTATTACGGGTTGTCGACCACCGACGCCTACCGCGAACAGGAAGCCCGCTGGCTGAAGGGCGTGGTCGAAAGCGAGGAATACCGCGCGGCACCCCTGCACATCGTCGTGCTGCACATGATCCCGGGCGGGAAAAGCAGCTGGCACGGCGAACAGGAGATCCGCAGATTGTTCGTACCGATCCTCAACGAAGCTTCGGTCGACATCATGCTATGCGGGCACTACCACCGCTACCAGTGGATAGACGACGGGAGCCGGGGCACGAACTTCCCGATCCTCGTAAATTCGAACCGGGACAAGCTCGTGGTGAAGGCCGACCGCAGGGGAATCGACATCGACGTCGTGAACACGGGCGGCGAGGTCATCAAACGCCACCGGATCGACAAGTAACCGCCTGAAAGGAAACAGAACAGGGACAAAGGCGCTTCCGGGCGCCTTTGCTCTTGGAACAAACCGCAGAGAACCAATAAAACACACTATGAAAACATCCAGACTACTGACCGCCTTCGCCACCGCCGCCCTGCTGCTCGGATGCGCCCCGGGCGGGCAAAAGGCCGAAGGGCCCTACTACATCGACATCAAAGACCGCGCACAGCTGCATGGCGGCCGCCCAAAACCAGCCCCATGAAACTATGTAGTCAACTATTTACGGCAGTTGGTAGAAACTCCGGACCTATCTCCGGGATATACATATGAAATCTGCTTTATGAAGTTATCTTTATTATAAGATTAAAAAAGTCTGGTGTCTATTGATAATAAGTATC
>OGQS01001656.1_pt1 | contig 11087 bp, 8 predicted proteins | sample 1553331 | NCBI WGS metagenome assembly OGQS01 (sample SAMEA2580012, study PRJEB22360) | human gut metagenome | biome: human gut; feature: human-associated habitat; material: faeces | place: Denmark | collected 2008/2010
GATGATTATAAACCAGCGATCAAAGTTGAAGTCAATCCAGAAGAAAAGACTCTGAAATTTACAGATAATGGTCTTGGAATGACAGCCGATGAAGTAGAAGAATACATTACACAGATCGCATTTTCCGGAGCAACACAGTTCCTTGAAAAATATAAAGATAAGACAACAGAGGATGATATGATCGGACACTTCGGTCTTGGATTCTATTCTGCATTCATGGTAGCTGACGAAGTACATATCGATACCCTTTCCTATAAAGAAGGGGCAAAGCCGGTACACTGGGTAAGCAACGGCGGAACAGAGTATGAGATGGAAGAAGGCAGCAAACAGGAAGTCGGATCCACTATGACACTGTATCTGAATGAGGACAGTCTGGAGTTTGCAAATGAATACAGAATGAGAGAAGTTCTGGAAAAATATTGTTCCTTTATGCCGGTAGAAATCTTCCTTTCCAAGGCAAATGCAGAACCGGAATATGAGACCATTGATGAAGCTGATCTGAAAGATGACGATGAAGTGATCGAACATATTCACGAAGATGCCAAGATGGAAGAAAAAGAGAATGAAAACGGCGAAAAAGAGATGGTAGAGACGGAACCTGCCAAAGAAAAAGTAAAGATTAAAAAGCGTCCGGTTTCATTAAGTGATATTCATCCACTGTGGACAAAGCATCCGAATGAATGCAGTGACGAGGATTACCTGAACTTCTATCGCAAAGTATTTATGGATTACAAAGAGCCGTTGTTCTGGATTCATCTGAATATGGATTATCCATTTAACTTAAAGGGAATCCTGTACTTCCCAAGAATCAACACAGAGTATGATTCTATTGAAGGAACGATCAAATTATATAATAACCAGGTATTTATCGCAGATAATATCAAAGAAGTTATTCCGGAATATCTGATGGTATTAAAGGGAGTGATCGACTGTCCGGATCTTCCGTTGAACGTATCGCGTAGTGCACTGCAGAATGATGGATTCGTCAATAAGATATCGGAGTACATATCCAAGAAAGTTGCAGATAAGCTTTCCGGAATGTGTAAGACAAAGAGAGAAGATTATGAGAAATACTGGGATAACATCAGTCCGTTCATCAAGTTTGGATGCCTGAAAGATGAAAAATTCTGTGACAAGATGAAAGATGCGGTTCTGTTTAAGAATCTGGATCACAAATATCTGACATTGAAAGATTGCATCGAGGCAAATGGAGGAACAGTAGAAGATCAGAATGCCAAGACAGATGATCAGAATACTGAGAACAAAGAAGAGGATAAGACAGTTATTTATTATGTGACGGACGAGATCCAGCAGAGCCAGTACATTAACATGTTCAAGAATCAGGGCATGGATGCGGTAATCTTAGGACACAACATTGATTCGCCGTTTATCACACAGTTAGAGCAGCGTAATCAGAATATCAAGTTCCAGAGAATCGATGCCGATGTAACAGCAGGTGCAAAGGAAGAAGTTGCCGAAGAAGAGAAGGAAGCATTCCAGAAGAAATCTGACAGTCTGGTAGAGATTTTCCGCAAAGAGCTTGGAAAAGAGAATCTGGATGTTAAAATCGAGAAACTGAAAGATGAAAATGTTGCTTCTATGATGACGTTATCCGAAGAAAACCGTCGTATGCAGGAAATGATGAAAATGTATGGCATGAACGGAATGGATATGGGTACAACAAGTACACTGATCCTGAATGCAAATCATCCGCTGGTTCAGTATGTAGTTGAACATAAAGACAGTGAGAACACAAGTATTATCTGCAAACAGTTATATGATCTGGCAATGCTGGCACATAAGCCGCTCAGTCCGGAAGAGATGACTGCGTTTGTGAAGAGAAGTAATGAGATCATGATGCTGCTTACAAAGTAAAGATTTGAAGTTAAGATTGGCGGAATGAAAAATAAGAGCCGTGTGGCTGTGGAAGGGAAATCCATGGCGGCACGGCTCTGTTTATATCGGAAGCTGCAGATCAGTAGTCACCTTCAATGGATCTGGATTTTAAAATGTTTTTTACTTCCTGATCCCATTCTCTTTCGATGGATTTGTCCATGGTGAAAGTGTTCAGAGAAGTTCCGGTGATACATTGTAAGTGATGTCCATCGTAGTGGAAGTTCAGGTACAGCCCCCGGATCTCTTCCGGTCGGTATCCGGTGAGACCGTGGGCGGTCAGAAAGTACGGGATCTGATCTTCCGGAAGCGCAAGGACAATCTTGAATCCCAATGGAGTGCGTTTACCGCGGATGATCTGGAAGCAGAAGTCTCGGATTTTATTCCAGCGGGAGTAGGTTTCTTCAGGTTTTTCATCAAAGAAGTCTTCCTGGAGAAAACCGCTGATGGTAAATTTGTTGAAGGTCGTGATCTCGCCTTCTATGAAAGAAAAGTTGTCGAAAGTGTCTTTTAAGAGCAGATGCGACATGCAATTTTTTGCTGATAACTGGTATACATTCATAAGGAAAACCTCCTGTTAATCTATATGATCATTTTCCACTTTCAAGTATAATGAAATGTATTCAACATTATAGCACAAAAGACGACAGAAAAGAGGATATAAATTGACATTCAAAAAGAAAAACAGTAAAATAAATTGGATATACATATTTAGGATCAACAGAGAAACGAAAGAGGAGAAGATTTCGTGGATATAGAGAGTAAAACTTCAATTTATGAAGAAAAAGAAGAGACTCAGGAGGTGAATCCTGAAGAGCAGAAAAGTGAAATAAAAAGTGAGAAAGAAAAAGAAAAAGACCGGGTACTTCAGACTGCAGTGATCGTTGCGGTTGCTATTCTGGTGATTGGCGGGATTACGGTGGCACGCAGGCTCAGTAATCCACAGAAGGATACAAAGAAGGGCACAGAGATCCTGAAGACGATGGATGAGATGGATGTGTCTAAGGCAGATAAAAAGATTAAGGAGTTAGAAACGCAGGAACGTGAGGCAGAACAGGATGCAGAAGAACAGCCGGCAAGCGAAAAATTTGCAGATTGTCTGGTCCTGGGGGATTCCATCACACAGGGATTGTACGAATATGGTGTGCTGGATCAGGCAAATGTACAGGCAGACCGTGGAGCCGGTGTGTCGGCGAGGGATAATGAAAAACTGGCAGATCATATTGCCAGGGCAAAAGAGATGAAACCGTCAGTATTATTCCTTTCTTACGGGATGAATGATGTCGGAGCGCAGAATGGAGATGCGGATGGATTCATAAAAGCCTACAGGCCAGTGATCAGAGATCTGAAAAAATCACTGCCGGATACGAAAATATATGTTAACAGTATACTTCCGACAGCGCAGATTGCAATTGATCAGAATTCTGTCTATGCAAAAATTCCGGAGTTCAATCAGAAATTAAAAAAATTATGTGAAAAAGAGAAAGTAACATTTATTGATAATACAGAGCTGGTGAAACAGGAGTATTATGCCGGTGATGGAATCCATATGTCAACCGGTTATTATAAAGAATGGGTAAATCATATGGCGGAGGTTGCAGAATTATAATGAAAAACGGAAAATTAGACAGGATTAACCTGTTAAAATATTTGATGGTAGTCCTCCTGATCATTTATGTAGTATTTCTTGTGACCCGGGAAGGGGATAATACCGTATCCGTAGACACGATTGAAAAGAATATCACAAAAGCCGTAAAATTAGAAGGAATGAAAAAAGGCACAACACAGGATCTGAAAAAATATTACAGTCTGAATGCCAATGATTATGAAGGAATCAGTCTGTATATTCCGGATGACGTTATGAGTGTGAATGAAATACTCGTAATAAAGGTAAAAAACGAAAGTCAGATCGAGACGGTTGAAAAGGCAGTGGAAAGTCGTGTAAATACACAGGAAAAGAATTTTGAAGGTTATGGTGTAGAACAAACAAAGCTGATACATGCTGCAATTATTGAGACCAGAGGACGTTATGTGCTGCTGGCAGTTTCAAAGGATGCAGACCGTATCGATGCGGCATTTAAGAAGAGTATTTGATAAAAAGGAATTAGAGAGATGTTATTTAGCAGTATTGTTTTTTTATTTACATTTTTGCCGGCTGTGATGATCTTATATTATCTGTTGCCGGTAAGATTCCGGAATGTGATCTTATTGCTGGCGAGTCTGGTGTTTTATGCATGGGGGGAACCGGTATATCTGTTTCTGATGCTACTGTCCATATTGTTTAATTATTTCAGCGGACTGGATATTGCAAGGAATCTGCCGGATAAGAGAGCTGCAAAGCGGAGCCTGGTTTTTAACCTTATCATTAATCTGGCAGTACTTGGATTTTTTAAGTATGAAGGGTTTGTATTGGACACATTGAACGGGATACTTCCGGTACATATTTCTTATCATGCACTGCCGCTTCCGATTGGAATATCATTTTATACATTCCAGATATTATCCTATATCATTGATGTATATCGGGGAAATGTAAAAGTGCAGACGAATCTTCCTAATTTTGCATTATATGTAACGATGTTTCCGCAGCTTATTGCGGGACCGATCGTGCAATATGCAGATGTAGATGAACAGCTTGCGTCCAGAGAAGTCTCAAGGACAAAATTCGGAGAAGGAAGCATGTATTTTATCCGGGGACTTGCGAAGAAAGTATTACTGGCGAATACCTCAGGGATGATTTTTACAGAGGTAAGCGGACTTGCGAAAGGTAATATAGCCGTGATGACGGCGTGGCTTGGAGCTTTTGCGTATATGTTCCAGATTTATTTTGATTTCAGTGGATATTCGGATATGGCGATCGGACTCGGTAAGATGTTTGGATTTGAATTCAATATGAACTTTAATTATCCATATGTGTCTAAGAGTATTACGGAGTTCTGGCGCAGATGGCATATTTCGCTGAGCAGCTGGTTCAGGGATTATGTGTATATTCCATTGGGAGGAAACAGGGTATCGAAGATCAAACACATCAGGAATCTTCTGATTGTATGGTTTCTGACCGGATTATGGCATGGAGCTGCATGGAATTTCGTGGCATGGGGACTCTATTATGGGGTGATCCTGATCATTGAAAAATATCTCCTGTCGCCGGTACTGGACAGACTTCCGGATGTAGTCCGTCATATTTACAGTATTGTTCTGGTTGTGATCGGCTGGGTATTGTTTTTCAGCTCTTCATTCGGACAGGCAGCAGATTATATCAGAGTGATGTTTGGTGCAGGTGCACATGGCTTTGCAGACAGAGAGAGTATGTATCTTCTTACAAGCAACCTGATCCTGTGGCTGATCCTGATATTTGGCTCTACGCCGCTGGTTCATTTCAGATACGAGCATATGTTAAGAACAAAAAAATGGAATACAACAATCATTAACAGTGTGGTATATGCTGCGTTGTTTATTGTCTGTATTGCATATCTGGTAACGGAGACCTATAATCCGTTCCTGTATTTCAGATTCTAGGAGCAAAGATGAGACAGTCGAGAAAGAAATGGGAAAGAAAAAGAGAAGAACAGAGAAATAAAGTAATTGCATTGCTGTTTATTGTAATGATGGTTATCTTCTGCGTGGTAAATATTGCAACTCCTGACAGGGAATTTTCGGCAAAAGAAAACCGGGCACTGGAACAGAGACCTAAGCTTACGATTTCCGGTATTGAAAGCGGAAGATGGATGAAACAGTATGAATCTTATGTATCGGATCAGTTTGCGGGAAGAGATTTCTGGGTAGCTTTAAAGAGCCGTATTGATCTGATCGCAGGAAAACGTAAGGCAAATGGTGTATTTAAAGGAAAGGATCATTATCTGTTAGAGGATATAGCCAGACCGGATGAAGAACAATTGAAAGCAAATCTGGATGCAATGAAAAAGTTTCAGGAGACATATAAAGATATCCCGATGTATATGATGCTGGTACCGAATGCTGCAAATATTGAGTCGGACAAACTTCCGTATTGTGCAGTGACAGAAGATCAGGATAAACAGTTTCAGAAAATAAAGGCTTCGCTTGGGACAGCTTTTCAGTGGGTAAATGTGGAAGATACATTGAAAAAGCACAGAGCAGAAGAGATATATTACCATACGGATCATCACTGGACGACGCTTGGTGCTTACTATGGATATCAGGCGCTGGCTGCGGCTATGAAACTGGATACATCGAAAGCACCGGCTATGAAATCCTATGCAGTGACGAATTCATTTAACGGAACCTTATCGGCGACAAGCGGCTATGAAACAGACTATAATGAGCCGATCTATATCTACGCACCGGATGATCTGAAAACAGCACCACAGGTAGTTGTAAATAACGTGAATGAAAAAAAGAAAACAGCAACGTTATACGATACATCCAAGTTGAAAGAAAAGGATAAATATGCATTATTTCTTGGCGGTAATTATCCCGTCCTGGATATCAGAACGACGGCAGATACAACAGACAGACTGTTGCTTGTAAAAGATTCCTATGCGAATAGTGTAATTCCGTTTCTGACGGCATATTACAGAGAAATCATAGTGGTTGATCCAAGATATTATTATGATGATATCAGAGAAGTTATGAAGAAAAATAAGATCACAAGTGTTCTGTTCCTGTATAACGGCAATACATTTGTGCAGGATAACAGTATCAGCGGGGTATTGCAGAATGATTAGACTGAACAAGTATTTAAGCGAAGCCGGTGTCTGTTCCAGAAGGGAGGCAGACAGGCTGATAGAGTCGGGAATTGTGACTGTGGATGGAAAGACAGCAGCTCCCGGCATGAAAGTAGAAGACGGACAGGAGGTCCGTGTCGGAAAAAAAGTGGTCAAAAGCAAAACGGAAAAAACGGTCCTGGCAGTGTACAAACCTGCCGGGATTGTTTGTACAGAAGATAAAAGGGAGAAAAAGAACATCATCCGGTTCCTCAATTATCCGGTACGCATCACTTATGCAGGAAGACTGGATAAAGATTCGGAAGGGCTTCTGATCATGACAAATGATGGAGATCTGATCAACGGCATGATGCGCGCAAGATATGCACATGAGAAAGAATATAAGGTCAGAGTAAACAAAGAAGTTACTCCGGAATTCATTGAGAAGATGAGCCGGGGAGTACACATCAGAGACAAAGAAAAGAATCTGGATGCGGTGACCAGACCCTGTACAGTAAAAAAGACCGGGAAATATACATTTTCCATTATTCTGACACAGGGATTGAACAGACAGATACGGCGCATGTGCGAAGCACTCGGATATAAGGTGAATGTGTTAAAAAGGATACGGATCATGAACGTGGAACTTGGAGATCTGAAACCGGGACAGGTAAGAGAATTAACAGAACAGGAGTTAAAGGAATTATATGGGACAGTCAAAGAACGAGAGAATGCTGGAATTAGTAGAACTTCTGAATAAAGCATCCAGATCTTATTATCAGGATGCGCAGGAGATCATGAGCAACTACGAATATGACAGATTGTATGATGAACTGCAGAATCTGGAAAAAGAACTGGGAATTACATTGTCGAACAGTCCGACGGTAAATGTCGGATATGAAGTTGTCAGTGAACTCCCAAAAGAAAGGCATGAAAGCCCGATGCTCTCACTGGATAAGACGAAAGAAGTAGAAGAGCTTAAGAACTTCGTTGGCAGTCAGAAAGTATTGATGTCCTGGAAGATGGACGGATTGACGATCGTGCTGACTTATCGTGACGGAAAGCTTTATAAAGCGGTCACACGCGGTAACGGAGAAGTCGGTGAAGTGGTTACAAACAATGCGAAGGTATTCAAGAATCTACCGGTGCAGATCGCTTACCGGGGGGAATTGATCTTAAGAGGAGAAGCGGTGATCGGATATCATGACTTCGAGAAGATCAATGAAGAGATTGAAGATGTAGATGCAAAATATAAAAATCCAAGAAACTTATGCAGTGGTTCAGTCAGACAGCTCAATAACCAGATCACGGCAAAGAGAAATGTTATGTTCTATGCATTCACGTTAGTGCAGGCAGATGGAGTTGATTTTCAGAATTCCAGAGCTTGTCAGATGGAATGGCTGAAAGCACAGGGATTCACGACGGTAGAATATCATATGGTGACCAGAGATACAGTAGAAGATGAAGTTGCTAAATTTTCGTCAGAGATTAGTAAAAATGATTTTCCTTCTGACGGACTTGTGCTATCATATGATGATATAGCGTATGGAAGATCGTTGGGAAGAACAGCAAAATTCCCGAGAGATTCTTACGCATTCAAATGGCAGGATGAGATCAGGGAAACGATTCTGCGTGAAATCGAATGGAGTCCGTCAAGGACAGGACTGATCAATCCGGTTGCAATCTTTGATCCGGTGGAGTTGGAAGGAACGACGGTCAGCCGTGCAAGTGTTCACAATATCAGCATTATGGAAGAACTGGAACTTGGCATCGGAGATAAGATCGAAGTTTATAAGGCAAATATGATCATTCCGCAGATCGCAGAGAATCTGACAAGAAGCGGTGTGAAAGATATTCCGGAAAGATGTCCGGTCTGTCAGGGGGAGACGAAGATCAGACAGGTAGGAAATGCGAAAGCATTATACTGTATGAATCCGGAATGCCAGGCAAAGCATGTGAAGGCATTTGCATTATTCGTAAGCAGAGATGCACTTAATATAGAAGGATTGTCGGAAGCAACACTGGAAAAATTCATTTCCAAAGGATATATCCATACATTTGCCGATATCTTCCATCTGGACCGCTACAAAGACGAGATTCAGGGAATGGAAGGATTTGGAGAAAAATCGTACAGGAAACTGATCGAAAGTGTGAAAAAAGCAAGAACAACCACGCTGCCAAGAGTCGTCTATTCACTGGGAATCGCAGGGATCGGACTTGCCAATGCAAAGGTTATCTGCAGAGAGTTGAAATATGATGTAGAAGCCCTTTTGATGGTTACAGAAGAAGAATTAAATGAGATCCAGGGCGTGGGAGAAGTTCTGGCAAAGGCATTCACCGGATATTTTTCAGATGCAAAGCATGTGGAGAATTTCAGAAAGCTTTTAGAAGAGTTGACAATCCCGGAAGAGACATCAACAAAGAAACAGATTTTTGAAGGTGTCAATTTTGTGATCACCGGAAGCGTAACACATTTTGCAAACCGCGGTGAAGTGAAGGAATTGATTGAAAGTCTGGGAGGAAAGGTGACAGGATCGGTAACGTCCAAAACGAATTACTTGATCAACAATGATGTAACCAGCACATCTTCCAAAAATAAGAAAGCAAATGAACTGGGGATCCCGATTATTTCCGAAGAGACATTTCTGGAACTGGTGAATCAGGAAGAATCATAGAACCAGGATAAAACAGAGTGAAAGATACGACAAAAAGTAAGAAGGAGAGAATAATGACCAATCAGGACGATAACAATCAGGAAATCGAAAAAGTAGAAGACGTCGAAGTAGAAACAACAAAGAAGACGTCAGATTCGGATGATAAGAAACAAAATGATGATGAGTATGAAAAAGTATGTTTTATATGCAGACGTCCGGAGAGTGTTGCAGGGAAGATGATCGAACTTCCGAACCACATTTGTGTCTGCAATGACTGCATGCAGAAGAGCTTTGATGCAATGTCGAACGGACCGATCGATTACAGTCAGCTGATGAATATTCCGGGAGTACAGGTATTCAACATGTCTGATATGGAGCAGAGTATTCCAAAACAGCAGAAGATCAAGAAGAAAAAAGAAGGCGAAGAATACAAGCCGTTAGTAGATATCCGGAATCTTCCGGCTCCGCACAAGATCAAAGCAAAACTGGACGAGTATGTGGTAGGACAGGAATATGCAAAGAAAGTGATGTCGGTTGCAGTATATAATCATTATAAGCGTGTGGCAACGGATTCGATGGATGACATTGAGATTGAGAAATCCAACATGCTGATGATCGGGCCGACAGGTTCCGGTAAGACGTATCTGGTAAAGACACTGGCAAGGATTCTGGATGTTCCGCTTGCAATTACGGATGCAACATCTCTTACAGAGGCAGGGTACATCGGTGATGATATCGAAAGCGTTGTATCCAAACTGCTTGCGGCAGCAGATAATGATGTCGAAAAGGCAGAACAGGGAATTATTTTTATTGATGAGATCGACAAGATCGCAAAGAAGAAAAACTCCAGTCAGCGTGATGTGAGCGGTGAGTCTGTACAGCAGGGAATGCTGAAACTTCTGGAAGGAAGTGATGTGGAAGTTCCTGTCGGGGCAACGAGCAAGAATGCAATGGTTCCGCTTACAACAGTGAATACGAGGAACATTCTGTTCATCTGTGGAGGTGCATTCCCGGATCTGGAAGGAATTATCAAAGAACGTCTGACCAAACAGGCAGCGATCGGATTCGGAGCGGATCTGAGAGATAAATACAATAACGACAAAGAGATTCTTAAAAAGGTCGCAACAGAGGATTTGCGTGTATTCGGTATGATACCGGAGTTCCTGGGACGTCTGCCGATTGTATTTACCTTACAGGGTATGAGTGAAGATATGCTGGTGGAGATATTAAAAGAGCCTAAGAATGCAATTTTGAAGCAATATCAGAAACTGCTTGCATTAGACGAAGTAAAATTGGAATTCGATGACGGCGCACTTCATGCAATCGCAAAAAAAGCAATGAAGAAAGATACCGGAGCGAGGGCGCTTCGTGCGATCATCGAAGAATTCATGTTAGATATCATGTATGAAATCCCGAAGGATGACAATATTGGAGAGGTTGTTATCACAAAAGAATATATTGAGGGAACCGGAGGACCGGTAATAATGTTGAGAGGTCAGGAAGTACCAAGGCTTCAATAATACATTTTACATATAGAATGCTAAGAGAGCTGTCAATGACAGCTTTCATTATGCAATGACACATAAGACTTTACTTGAGGAAGAATGGAGGAGAAAGGAATGGAGGAATTATCAGCTGTTCCAGTTTGGCTCTGCATACCCTTTGCAGGGCTGTTGCTCAGTATTGCCGTTATGCCTCTGATCAAGCCGGACTGGTGGGAAAAGCATCAGCCGCTTGCAGTTGCGTTCTGGTCGGTACTGTTTATTGTTCCGTTTGCTGCAAAGTACGGAATGTTTACAATGGGAGAGACAGTTTTGGAATGTGTGGTAAATGATTATCTGACATTTATCATTTT
>OGQS01001658.1_pt1 | contig 11087 bp, 8 predicted proteins | sample 1553331 | NCBI WGS metagenome assembly OGQS01 (sample SAMEA2580012, study PRJEB22360) | human gut metagenome | biome: human gut; feature: human-associated habitat; material: faeces | place: Denmark | collected 2008/2010
CAGCTCCGACCTTCTGTGATACTCTGGCTGCCATTGGAACTGCAGATACACCAGCAGAACCAATCAGCGGATTAACCTTACCATGTGTTGCAACACACATCAGTTTACCGAACAGTACACCTGCGGCTGTACCGAATGCGAATGCAATCAGACCGAGAATTACGATCTTGATCGTATCCATATTAAGGAATGCCTCGGCACTCGTTGTTGCTCCTACGGATGTTCCCAGCAGGATAACTACGATGTACATCATTGCATTGGAAGCTGTCTCTGTTAACTGTCTTACAACTCCGGACTCACGGAACAGGTTACCAAGCATTAACATACCAACCAGTGGTGCTGTTGTAGGAAGGATCACGCACACAACGATCGTAACGATGACCGGGAATAAGATCTTCTCAAGCTTGGAAACAGGTCTTAACTGTTCCATCTTAATCTTACGTTCTTTTTCTGTTGTCAGAAGCTTCATGATCGGTGGCTGGATGATCGGCACCAGTGACATATAAGAATATGCCGCTACCGCAATCGGTCCAAGCAAAGCTGTCTGCTGTAACTTACCAGCAAGGAAGATCGAGGTAGGTCCGTCAGCTCCACCAATGATCGAGATCGCTGCTGCCGCTTTATCAGAGAATCCCATAGCCATCGCTCCAAGGTATGCTGCAAAGATACCGAACTGAGCAGAGGCACCAAGAAGGAAACTCTTAGGGTTAGCGATCAGTGGTCCAAAGTCTGTCATCGCTCCTACACCCATGAAGATCAGGGAAGGGAGGATTGACCACTCATCCAGTTTATAGAAGTAGTAAAGCAGTCCGCCTGTTCCATTTGCCGCATCTTCTGCATGAAGCATGATGTCCGGATAAATGTTAACCAGTAACATACCGAATGCGATTGGAACAAGAAGCAGAGGCTCGAATCCGTGTCTGATTGCAAGATAAAGGAAAACACATGCAACCGCGATCATGACTACATTGCCCCATGTAAGACTGAAAAACGCCGTCTGATGCACGAGGTTTCCTAATGTTGTCGTTATATATTCCATTTTTTAACCTCCAGTCGTGTTAGATAAACACCATATAAATGATGTTAGTTCAATGTAGCAAGAACAGCGCCTGAATCAATTGCATCGCCTACTGCTACATCAATGCTTGCAACGGTTCCGTCTTCCGGTGCTACAACTGGAATCTCCATCTTCATAGCCTCGATGATGACAACTGCATCACCTTTCTTTACAGCCTGACCTACATTTGCTTCGATCTTGAATACTTTTCCGGCTGCTCCGGCTTTTACTTCGATGGATCCTGCTCCACCTGCAGGTGCTGCCTTTGGTGCTGCCTTTGGTGCTGCTGGTGCTGCCGCAGGAGCTGCCTTCGGTGCTGCTGCAGGTCTTGCAACCGGTGCTGCACCTGCTCCGTTTTCTTCTACTGTTACATCATATACATTGCCATTCACTGTGATTGTATAATTTTTCATTGAATTCATCCTCCTAATTAATTATGCGTGCCACTTATTTGATGGACGACGCTTGATGCTTCTTACTACGAAGCCGTCTGTGCTTCCACCGGCTTCTGCTTCATAAGCAGCGATCGCTGCGGAAATAACTGCTGCCAGTTCATCATCATTCGATGCTTCTTCTACTGCAGGTGCTGCAACTGCTGCCGGAGCCGGAGCTGCTTCCTGTGTGCTTTCTGCTTTTCCTTTGTTCTTGAATTTTTCTTCAAGTGCAGGAATGTATTTGAACAGGGAGATCAGAATTGAGATAAAGATCAGGATTACGAATACGGTACCCATTCCAAGGATTGTATTCAGTCCTGCTTTTTCCATGATCTCACCGATGCTGTAATGTGCATCGATCGTTGTACTGTCCAGATAAAGGTCCTCATCAAAAACAAATGTAATGTCTGCATCACGGTCTTTGAATTTTGCACTGGTCGTTACTTTCAGTTCATCAGAGGATGGTTCGAATTTGTAATCACCGTGGCTTACATATTCCCCACACTCTTTTGTTCCCTGCTGCCATGCATCCAGAGCTGCAAGGAAACTATCTTTTGTAAATGGAACACCTGCCTGATTCAGCTGAGACTCGATCTGGAAATCTGTCATCTTGTTCCACTGTTCGATAGTATCTGCATCTGCACTGTTGCAATACTCGATCAGAAAATCTGTTGCCTGTGTGATCGTTGATTTATCATACTGAAGATTTTCTTTCTTACTTCCGCAAGCGGTAAAGCAGAGCATTGCGACAAGCACACAAAGTAATACGCTTATTTTTTTCTTCACTTTGCCTCACCTCTCTAAACCGTACCGTGTTTCTTTGCCGGACGATCCTCTCTTTTTGTGAATAACATCTCAAATGCGCCGATCACATATTTTCTTGTATCTGCTGCTTCGATGATCGTATCCACATATCCTCTTTTCGCTGCTGATAATGGGCTTGACTGCAGATTCTTGTATTCTGCTGCTTTCTCTCTGATGGTTGCTGCATCAGCGTCCGCATACATGATCTTAGCTGCCTGGTTTGCATCCATCATTCCGATCTCTGCATCCGGCCATGCATATACCATATCTGCTCCGACTGCTTTGCTGTTCATTGTCACATATGCGCTTCCGAATGCTTTACCGATCACAACATTTACCTTCGGTACTGTTGCATCTGCAAATGCATAAGTAAGTTTTGCTGCTGATTTTGCGATACGTTTCTCATCGTATTTGCTTGCTGTAAATCCACTTACATTCGTAAGTGTCAGTACAGGGATGTTGAATGCGTCACAGAACTGTACGAATTCTGCAGCCTTTTCAGCTCCGTCAGCAGAAAGTGAGCCGTCAAATTCAGCCTCCACTTCAGCTTCTTCATTATATACTTTCGAACGGTTAGCAACTGCACCAACAGTCATACCATTCAGTTTGATGAATCCAGTCACCATATCTTTTGCATATGCTTTCTTCACTTCGCAGAAGATGTTGTCATCAGAAATCATTGTAAGAGCGATCGCTGTGTCTTCTTTTGCATTCGCAAGGTCTGCACATACACGGTTCAGATCATCGTTACATTCTTCATAAGAAGAATCCTCTTCATTGTTACACGGTAACATACATACAAGAGAACGGATGTCTGCAAGGATATCTTCTTCTGACCCTGTTCCGTCCACAAGACCTGTTGTCTCGCTCTGGAATGCCGCAGAAGATGTATCACATTTGGAAATGTCATTTCCAGGAATTGCATTCGGAGTATTGGTAAATAATTTACCGTTCTTTTCTTCCATAAATGTAAAATCTGTCAGAGCCGGTACGATAGAAAGTCCACCGCCGCATGTTCCGAAGATTGCTGTGATCTGAGGGATCACTCCGGAAGCCATTGACTGTTTCTGATAAAGCTTTCCAAATGCTTCTAATGCATCTGTTGCTTCCTGAAGTCTGAATCCGGCACAGTCAACCAGTCCGATGACCGGTGCTCCCATCTTCATTGCCATATCATAGATATTAGAAATCTTCTTTGCATGCATCTCGCCGATCGCGCCATTTAAAACAGTGGCGTCCTGGCTGTATACGTATACCAGATTTCCATCGATCACTCCATATCCGGTGATTACACCGTCTGCCGGAGTTTCTTTTTCCTGCATGTTAAAATCAGTCGTTCTTGCTGTTACTGCTCCACCGATCTCAACAAAACTGCCTGCATCAAGTAAACTGTTGATTCTCTTACCTGCTGCATTGTCTGCTGCCATGTTGCCCATAGTCTAGCCCTCCATTTTCATTATTTCAAATTGGGTTTTTCTGTTTTTCCATGTTGAAAAGTAAAACCAAATTTTTTCCAATTATATTATACTGTTTTTGGCACTTTGACGCAATACCTTACATTGTTTTTTGTTAAATACTTGACGACCCGTATAAATCCTGTATAAAAAATATAAAAAAGCCATGTGTCCCCGTACTTCTTCCGTACGCACATAGCCTTTTCATCTGCAGCATTCCGTTCTAAAACTTCTTCACTTTTTTTCTCTTCACATTCTTGCATCTTTCCAGAAGAAATTCTGCCAGTTCGTCCGTATTGTTTCCTTCCAGTGCAGTCTTTGGGAATCCGATCATCGCTCTCGCCGATCCGACCGTCTCGGGATCCGCCTTCACAACTACACCGAATGCCTCTTTCGTCTCCAGGATCTTGGTAACATCTTTGTACGAAAATGATCTTGTCTTTTTCGCAGTTACACTGTCAAAGTGATCATCAAAAAAGTGGATTTCGGAACTCACCGGTCCACCGTTTAATCTGCATCGTCTGTCAAACTGATCTTCTGCATCCCCGACCGCCGTTGTCGATAACACCTTTCTCCAGATTGTTCTGTTCAGTATCACTGCCGCAACAAATGCCAATGCCCAGACTACAATATACTTAATGACAAAAAAAGTCATTCCTCCCGGCGTACCGCCTCCCGGGTTTCCATATTTGCACATAAAATAGAACACAAGCGGTCCCATCACCGTCACTATAAACTTAATCGTAATATCACTGCTGTCTACGCGGAAAAGTTCACAGATCTGTTTCAGCGTGTTCTTTGACTCCTTATAAGCCACACGGTAATAATTTGCCATATCATTTTCCCCTTTACAAAATCTGTGTCTTATTATATCCTTATATAGTTGATTATTCAAGAATATCCTTTATATTATTTGTAAATAATCTATAAACTCTTCTATGTGTTCTATCTATGTAGTTTCTCTATAAGCGATCCTGTTTATTTTTGATTTCTATTATCATTTAGTGATTTTTGCTTACATTTTCCGGCTATATATGGTCGTTTTATTACATTTCAACATACATATTCCTAACAAAGCATAAAAAACCTTAACTTTTTCTTAAACAATTAGTTGTACTTTGGTCTAGTTTGTGATAAGATTAACTGCGTTGAGAGTTTTAAACATGAGAGGTTTTTCCTCGTATTGTTAAAACCAAAGAAAAATTTCATATTGGAGGGTGAATCTCATGGAGAACACTAAGAAAAAATTACCATTTGGTTTCTATGTGTGCTGTTTGACTTTCTCTTTTGAAAGACTTGCATACTATGCAGCTAAATGGGGGCTTACGATTTTCATCGCAGCCACTGCAGCAAACGGTGGTCTTGGACTTGACAAATCCGTAGGTGCTGCAATGAGTTCTAACCTGGTAGCTTTCACATATATCACACCTATTATCGGTGGATATATCGCTGACCGTTGGATTAGTCCTCGTATTCTTGTTCCTGTTGGTGAGATCCTTATGGGTCTTGGTTATCTGTGTGCATGGAGAGCAACAGAGGCTAACGGCATCGCAATGTTATGGGCAATGATCATTCTCGTTTCTATCGGAACTGGTTTCTTCAAAGGAAACGTATCTGGTATCAACGGACGTCTCTTCCCATTAGCTGATCAGGACGAACTCGACACTGTATTCAACTTACAGTACATGTTCGTTAACATCGGTTCTTTCTGCGGAACTACTTTCCTTTCACTTGTTGGAAAGAGCGCTGGATACCGTACTATGTTCCTGGTTTGTGGAATCTTCCTGTTCATCGACTGCGTATGGTGGTTCGTTGGAGTGAAGTCCTTCGGCGAAGCCGGAAAGAAACCATTCCTTGTTGATAACCGTACAGAGAACGTAGAGAAAGCTGACAAAGAGAAAGATAACGCACCTCTTACTAAGCTTGAGAGAAACCGTGTTATCGCTATCCTGATCGTAACCGTATTCTCTGGTATCTTCTGGCTGATCTGGTACATGGCTTACATGCCTGTTTACTATGAATTCGGTCCGGTATCCCAGGGAGGATCTGGATGGGCTAACTGGAACATCGGTTCCTTCGAGATGCCTACAGCCTGGTTCGATTCAATGAACGGACTCCTTTGTATCATTCTTTGCCCTATCTTTGCAGGAATCTGGGCTAAGATGAGACAGCGTCCACAGGGTGACTGGGGTATGTTCACAAAGACTGCTCTCGGAATTATCATCCTTGGTCTTTGTACAGGATCCATGGTTCTTGCTGCTGCACTTTCAGGACAGGGCACAAAAGATCCAGTTGGTATCTGGGTAATCATCCTGGCATCTGTATGTATGTCACTCGGAGAAGTTATCTTCTCACCACTTGGAAACGCTTTCATCAGCAAATATGCTCCAAAGAAACTTCTTGGAACAATGCTTGGTGTATGGCCACTGATCATCTTCTTCTCTGGTAAAGCTTACGGACCACTTTATAACTGGCTCGGAAACTTTGACTTCGTTAAAGCATATGGTGCTGTTACAATCATCATCGTTGCCTGCGGAGTTATCATGTTAGCATTTACTAAGAAGTTCGACAAGATGGTTGAAGGTAAATAATTCGTGAATTAAATACCGTACATAAAAATAAGACTTGCTTATGCAAGTCTTATTTTTTACGATACTTTTTATTCCCTGTACTGTAACTTCTTTTAATCTGATTATTATTTTTCTTCGTCTTCTTCGTGCTTTCTTTCTTATTTGCCTTCGCACTGAATGAATCTCCGGATCCACGTGGTGTAATATTCTTCTTTGTTCCAATCTCTTTCTGGTCTTCGAACGCAGGCTTCAGAAGTAATTCCGCACCAATTACAAAGCAGGCAACTTCTACTGCCAGCTGGATCATCTCCCCGTTCTCTCCGAGTCCTTCAAAGAAAGGATCCAGAACTCTTGCCCCGGAAAGGATCACCAGTGTCAGTCCGGCATAAGTAAACAACGAATAGAACATCATCGTCTTCCCCCTGCCTTCATTCTGCTGCATGAAGTAGTATCCTGCGATAAAAATCACACCGCCAAGGATCATCAATATGTACTTTAACATTTTTATCTCTTCCTCCCAATCATGTTTTCTGTAAAGTCTATTACATATTATACATGAAATCTATCCCGATTCCTATCTTTTCTATATATATTTTCAATTTTCTTATATTGTTAAATTTTACAACTTTTATACATCCTTATTCCTCCATTCAAATGCACACCATACCTTATACCACAGAAAAAGGGATGCACCACCGGCACATCCCCGTCACTTTTCATTACATATTCTATTTCTGATTTCTAAACTGCATCGGAGTCATATCATAAGCTTTCTTGAACAGTCTGTTAAAATGTTCCACATTCTGATATCCTACCGACATTGCAATATTCTCAACCGTCATATTGCTGCTCTTGAGCAGTGCTTTCGCTTTCTTCATGCGGATCTTCTTCACCAGATCCCCAAATGTCATTCCGGATTTTTCCTTAATGTATTTTGACAGATAAGGTTTGGACAGGAAGAAGTTTTCTGCCAGGTCATCTAATGTAATGTCAATATAATTCGCCTGTACATAATTCATGATCTCGATCATTCTTGCATCCGTACATGCATCAGCACTCCCGAGTTCTTCAATCTTATTTACCGCAACGATCAGGGCTTCAATGGACGCTCTGATGATATCCGGATCGATTCCTACACCCCAGAATGTCTTTCCGTTGCAGATAATTCCCACATAAGCCACAGCCTTAGAAGAAGATCCCTTTGTAAGCGAATGCTCCTCATAGAAGGATAATTCATAGCTGATGTTAAAATACTGCTTGATTGCATTACTTACTGCATCCAGACGTCCGTTTCCATTCGAAGTGATCACTTTGCTCTCTCCTGCATGATTGATCGTCACTTCCGCAGTGATTCCATCTACCTGTTTAAAATGGCACTCGTCGATGTGGAAGATGGATTTTGTATTAATATAATGATCTGAGAAGATCTGGTATACCCAATCCGGTGTCAGCTCCTTGTGTGCTTTATCCGATACATCTTTTACCATATATCCTACTTCTTCACGCATTGCCTTTGGAAGATTGATTCCGTGGCTGTGCATTAAGATGTAATTTACGCCGCCCTTACCGGACTGGCTGTTGATACGGATAACGTCTGAATCGTATTCTCTACCGACATCCTTCGGATCGATCGGCAGATATGGAACCGTCCATTTGTCACATTTCTTCTCATCTCTCCATGCCATACCTTTTGCGATCGCATCCTGATGAGATCCCGAAAATGCCGTAAACACCAGATCTCCGGAATATGGCTGACGGTCGTATACCTGCATTCTTGTCAGGCGTTCATAAGTCTCACGGATCTTTTTCATATTCGAGAAATCAAGTCCCGGATCTACACCCTGGGAATACATATTCATGCCTAGTGTAATAATGTCAACGTTACCGGTACGTTCTCCGTTTCCGAACAGTGTACCTTCGATACGGGCGGCACCTGCAAGGATACCAAGCTCCGCTGTCGCCACACCGCATCCTCTGTCATTGTGCGGATGCAGGGAAAGTACTACATTCTCTCTGTGTTTCAGATGCTTATGTACATACTCTAACTGGCAAGCAAATGTATGCGGCATTGCGTTTTCTACAGTTGTAGGAATATTGATGATCGCTTTATTATCAGCTGTCGGCTGCCATACATCCAGCACCGCATTGCACACTTCTACAGCATAGTCCACTTCTGTTCCGTGGAAACTCTCCGGGCTGTATTCGAATGTAAAGTTACCGTCTGTCTCACTTGCAAGCTTCAGAAGTAATTTTGCCCCGTCGATCGCAAGTTGTTTTACCTGTTCTTTATCTTTTCTGAACACCTGCTCTCTCTGTGCAACAGAGGTAGAATTGTATAAATGAATCACTGCATGAGGTGCTCCCTTTACAGCTTCAAATGTTCTCTTGATGATATGCTCTCTTGCCTGTGTCAGTACCTGGACCGTTACATCATTCGGAATCATGTCTTTTTCGATCAGGGTTCTCATAAACTGATATTCTGTCTCAGAAGCAGCCGGGAATCCAACCTCGATCTCCTTAAATCCAATATCTACCAACATCTGGAAAAACTCCAGCTTTTCATCCAGACTCATCGGCTCGATCAACGCCTGGTTACCATCTCTTAAGTCTACACTGCACCACTTCGGCGGCTGTTCTACCGCATCTTTTTTCGCCCAGTCATATGTAACCTCCGGCGGCATAAAATAACTTTTCTCATATTTCTGATAATTCTTCATAATTCAAGCTCCACTCCTTTTGCCTCATATTTCAAATCAAATCATCTCTGCCAAATCAGCAATAATATTCATCAACTTTGTTGTTCATTTTTAATACTTTTATATCCTAACATATCCCCTCGCAAAAAGGAAGTGATAATTTTAATCACTTCCCTTGATGTTTTTTAATATATTTGATTTTTCAGATTATTTCCACTAATTCTGTTCCAACGAACGTTTCTTGGTGATCGTAACCTTTTCATCATAGCAGGCAAAGATCTCATCCACTCTGTCCTTCTTAAGCTTTGGTGTAAGCACACTCACTACCGGTACTACGATCAGTCCTGCTACCATTGCAACTGCTCCTGCATTGATCGGTGATGCAATAAAGTGGAAGAACAGATTCAGAACCGTAATCCCGACACCTGCCGCAAAGCTGGCCCATACAGCAGCTCTTGTCACGCCTTTCCAGTAGAGACCATACATGAATGGTGCCAGGAACGCTCCGGCAAGTGCTCCCCAGGAAATTCCCATCAGCTGTGCGATGAATGTAGGCGGATCCATTGCGATCACTACCGATAATACAATAAAGAACACAACCATCACCTGCATCGTACGTACCTGTTTCTTCTCGCTCATATCTTTCACTACATTATCTTTTAAGAAATCCAGTGTCAGCGTCGAGCTGGATGTCAGTACCAGCGAAGCCAGTGTTGACATAGAAGCCGATAATACCAATACTACTACAATACCGATCAGGATATCCGGAAGTGTTGACAACATATGCGGGATGATTCCGTCAAAGATCATATTGCCCGCCTCATCGTGCAGTTCCGGTGCATCAAACAGTCTTCCGAATCCTCCGAGGAAGTAGCATCCTCCGGAGATCACGATCGCAAATAATGTAGAGATCACCGTTCCCGTATTGATGGATTTTTCATCTTTGATCGCATAGAATTTTCCAACCATCTGCGGAAGTCCCCATGTTCCAAGAGAAGTCAGGATGACCACTCCAAGGAGATTTAACGGATCCGGCCCGAAGAATGAAGTAAATGCTCCCGGCTGTCCCATTGTCACCGGCACATCACTTGGGATCTCTGCCATGGTCTTAATTGCCTGAATAAATCCGCCCTGACCATTTAATACTGCCAGGATGACTGCAACAATGCCGCCCAGCATAATGATTCCCTGAATAAAATCATTGATCGCCGTAGCCATGTATCCACCGAGGATAACATAGATTCCTGTAAATACTGCCATTCCGATTACGCAATATTTATAAGGAATGTTAAATGCCATTCCAAACAATCTTGACAATCCATTGTATACAGAAGCTGTATACGGCACCAGGAATATGAATACGATCGCTGAAGCCGTAATCTTCAGCGCCTTACTTCCATATCTCTCACCAAAGAAATCCGGCATCGTCTTGGAATTCAGATGCTGTGTCATTACCTTGGTACGTCTTCCAAGTACCACCCATGCCAGCAGACTTCCGATCATCGCATTTCCGATTCCGATCCATGTCGACGCAAGGCCGTATTTCCATCCGAACTGACCTGCATATCCTACAAATACAACCGCAGAGAAGTATGACGTACCATACGCAAATGCCGTAAGCCACGGGCCTACCGATCTCCCCCCTAATACATAACCGTCTACACTTGTCGCATGCTTTCTTGCATAGATGCCAACCGATACCATAATTGCAAAAAATATCACCAGCATCAATAATTTCATCGCCATAACCTTTCTCCTCTACTTTCCTCATTTCTTTTTTACTTATTGCTTTGCTAATTCACTTTAAAGCGTCGCGCTTTAAAGTGTTAAAGTTTGTAGTGTTAGAATAGCACGGATGATACCGTATGTCAATCTTATTTTGCAGAAATATAAAAAAAGCCAAAAAACAGCTGCGATTCCTTTTTTACGGAATGCGCAGCTGCTCTATAGCTTCTATTTCATCTTCTCCACTCTGTCCTGAATGGTCTTGTTAAAGTTCTCTACCTTTCTTTCATATGTAGAATTCATAAATTCAGACTTCAACATGAAATCTGCTGTTGCAAGATTGTTAG
>OGQS01001664.1_pt1 | contig 11038 bp, 10 predicted proteins | sample 1553331 | NCBI WGS metagenome assembly OGQS01 (sample SAMEA2580012, study PRJEB22360) | human gut metagenome | biome: human gut; feature: human-associated habitat; material: faeces | place: Denmark | collected 2008/2010
GGAGTACGCCCCGTTTTCCTCCATTCTCCGCGGATTCATCCTGCCCAAGTTTTTCCTGGAGAACTGCGGGGCCTATCTTGCAGCCATCCGCTCCATCGGCCGGACGGAGGAGTACTTCTATATGCCGGTGTTTGAGTCTGCGGCCATGATTCCCCCGCAGACTCGCCGGGAGGCTCTGACGGAGGTGCGGGCCCAGCTGGACACCGTGTCTGGCTCCATTTTAAACATCCGGGTGGGGGGGAACGACCTCTCCCACGCCTTCGGCCTGCGCCGTCCGGCAAATCGGACCATCTACGACCTGCGCCCGGTGGCGGATATCCTCATCGACATCGTGGCGGCTTTCGGCACTCAATACGTGGTGTCCGGCCCGGTATGGGAGTATTACTCCGGCGAGGGATGGGAAGAGGGGCTGCGCCGGGAGATGGAGCTGGATCTGCTGAATGGCTTCACCGGCAAGACCGTCATCCATCCCAATCAGATCCCCGTGGTGAACGAAATGCTCCGCGTCTCCCAGCAGGATTACGCGGACGCCCGGGCTATCCTGAACTGGGATACCGGCAGCGGCAGTCTGGTCTCTGCCAGTGAGGACGGCGGCCGGATGAACGAGTACAACACCCATAGCCGCTGGGCCCGGCGGATCGTCCTGCGTGCGGAGCGGTACGGCGTCAGGGCGTGAGAAAAAGGACTTGAATTTCGCTCCAACCTCCTGTATAATAAACCAGTATCCACTGGCCAGTGTGATGGAATTGGTAGACGTGACGGACTCAAAATCCGTTGGTGGCGACACCGTGTGGGTTCGAGTCCCACCACTGGCACCAGTTGAAAATACTCAGGTTTTTCATGAATTGAAAACCTGAGTATTTTCTTTTTGAAGCCCGGTTCTCTCCCCGAGTTCTCTCCTCCGGCTTAAATCGCGGCTGAGATGCCAGGGGTGATGCTGACTGTCTGGTTCATTTTCGTTGCAGGCTGTTTCTTGGAATCCGTGTCCAGGTGCGCGTAGATATTGGCGGTTGTAGCGTAGCTGCTGAGTCCCAGCCAATCCTGAATATCCTTCACCGCGACTCCGTTTTTCAGAAGCAGGGATGCGCACGTATATCTGAAATCGTGGAAACGAATCGGACGAAGGCCGTGCTGCTTCAGGACCCGTTTGAAATGGTCGGACACAAAATTAGGCTTATATGGGATACCCAGCTCGTTGACATAGATGTACTCCGACTCCGTGTAGCAGTTTCCGCAGAACTCTTTACAAGCGGCTTTCCGTTCCTGCATCCGCAGCAGAAGTTCCCGGTACTGGGGAACCGGCGGCATCGTTCTGCAGCTGGATTTGTTTTTCATCCGGTTCTTGCCATCGGAACGATACTGGACCACAGTATGGTCGACCGTGAGAGTATTTCCCTCAAAGTCGATTGCGCTCCACCGCGGTCCCATAACCCCACTTCTACGCAGGCCGTAGAACGCAGCCATCAGGACCGGAAATTCTACCGGATCTCCTTACATAAAATGTCCATCAAAAATGACCAAATAAATAAAATGGTTGTCTTAATGCATGTGTATTCGCTCCATACGGAGCCGGCCTGCAAAAGTAAGTATGCGCTCGTGTTACATTTTTGTTTCTCCCAAAAGGGAAAACCGTTCACATCTTCAAATGGATCATTTGATAGAAAAGTCACACGGGTGTGGAGGAATTCGTATGCCTAAGATATTTTCAGATTGAGCATTTTCCCTTTTCTGAAAAAGAGCAGGCCCATAACCACCATGTAGCCCTCCTTGAGCACCATAAGACCAAACAGGACCCACATCTGGGGATAGCGGAAGGCCAGACAAAGAGCCAATGCACCGTGTGTCAGTTTGTCCGCGATCGGGTCAAGCGCCTTGCCCAAATTTGTGATCATGTTGAACTTTCTTGCGATCATCCCATCAAACAGATCCGTGAGACTGGAGAGGAGGACAACACCTGCGGCCCAATGGTACGCTTCTTTTGCCAGATAGAGGTAACAGAATACCGGAATGAGGAGGAGCCGAAAATATCCCATCAGGTTCGGAATAGAGAATCTCTCTTTTGTGTTGAATGGCTTCATTGAGGTTCTTCTCCATCTCCTATATGCAGACAAGTCATGCGGAAGCAGAAGACTGGAAAAATTGCGACAACGCGTTTACAGCTTCGGCTTCGTCAGGGCCGTCTGCAGCGACCTGTACCTGCTGTCCCTGACGAAAGCCGAAGGAGACGACCCCGAGAAGACTTTTCGCATTGATGCTTCGCTCACCGGCGATTATGCGGATGGTGCTCTGAAAGACATTGACATGGCTTACAAACAGTGCGGCTGTATGTGTGGTGAAATCTTCCTCCAACTGCAATGAAAGGGTCCGCGTTGTCATGGGAATCGTCCTCCCAATGATAGATTTTCATTTATAAATGCTCGATCCAGGGGCTTCGGAACATGTGCGCTTATGATGCGCGATATTTGCGCTCTCCTTTGCACAGCCAGCCCTTTCTTCTCCAACTCCGAAATTCCCAGCGGGCCAGCAGCAGGCAGAGCAGGAACGCAAGAGCATCGGCTATCGGTGCGGCCAGAAGTGCGCCGTCCAGCCCGAAGGAGCGGGATAGCAGAAGCGCCAGAGGGATCAGGAAGCAGCCCTGCCGGGCCAGAGGAATCAGCAGGGACTTACCAGGCCGGCCGATCCCCTGGAAGAAGGAGGCTGAGGTCATGTGAAGGCCATACAGGAAAAAGGCCAGCATATAGAGCCGGAAGCAGTGCTGTGCGCAATCCAGATAGAGCGCATTGTCCGATACAAAGCAGCTTGCGATCTGCCGCGGGAACACCATGAAAATGAGAAACCACACCACTGAAATGCCTACTGCAATAAGAGAAGCTATATGGAATGTCTTTTGGACCCGCGCATAGTGGTTGGCGCCGAAATTATAGCCGTTGATGGGCTGGATGGCAGAGGACACCCCGACGAACATGGAGTGAGCGATCTGGTAGACCTTCATCATCATGCCGTAGACGGATAAGGCAATGTCACTGCCATAGACTGTGGCGGCTCCATAGGCCCGCATCAGATTGTTCAGGGTAATCTGCACCAGAGCGGAGAGCATCTGCGTAAGCAAGCTGGGGAGGCCCAGTGCCAGAATACGACAGGTCAGCTTCCGTGTAGGGCGCAGGTCCTCCCGCCGGATATGAACGGTTTTGAGGCGGCGCAGGTAGAGCAGGGCCAGGCATCCAGCAGCCACCTGCCCGATCACCGTGGCGATCCCGGCGCCCACAACGCCCATCTTCAGCGGAAAGATAAAGATAGGGTCCAGGATCAGGTTGATGACCGCCCCTGTCATCATGCACTTCATCATGTACTGCGGGGAGCCGTCTGCCCGGATAATGGCGGTGAGGGCGGGACAAAGGAGCTGGAACGGGATCCCCCATGCGATGGCGCGCATATAGGACAGAGACTCTGCATAGGCAGTCGGCGTCGCGCCGAAAAGGACTACGATCTGCGGGGCGAAGATGCCGCAGGCCAGAGCGGCCAGCAGACCGCTGGCCAAGATCAGGGTGAGGGCGTGACTGATGGTGCTGTCCGCCTCCCGCTGCTCTTTCCGACCCAGGCACAGACTGATATTGGCGGCACATCCGTCTCCCAGCATCAATGCCACAGCATTGACCAGAATGGTCAGCGGGAACGCGATATTAGTGGCTGCCATTCCTGTAATGCCCACGCCTTGTCCGACAAAGATCTGATCCACGATGTTATAGAGGTAGTTGACCATCAGTGTCAGTGAGGTGGGAACGGCGTATCGAACGATCAGTTTGGGTATGGGATCCGTTTCCAATGGGTTTGGCTGCAGGTTTGGCTCCATAGCAAGGCTCCTTCCGTATTCATACTGGACGCTTCCGAGGGAGAAGCCGCCGGAAATAAAAAATCCCGGCGCCATTTCCCTGACGCAGAGAGATGGCTGTACCGGGTGCTTAGAGTATACACTTTTGCTTGAGGAGGATGGGCATCCGGCACGGCACCAGAAAGCCTTCTTCTCCCCTCCAGACCGAACCTGTTGGCTCCGGAATTCCACCGGATTAGCTGATCGCTCGCGGACTGTTACCGCCAGTAGAGAAATATCTCGTTTCCGAAGAAAACTTACATACCTAAATGTATCATTAAATAAAAGAACCGTCAAGGAAAATGTCCTTCCCGCCGTATCAACTTCTGCGCTTTCTGATCGATATCCTGTGTCCCGTACAAGGCATTCCATTTTGGCTTTTCCTGTGGTAAAATATCAAAATCGACAAAATCACAGGAGGCAGGACAGGGATGAAAACGGGCTTGGTCTTGGAGGGCGGCGCCATGCGCGGAATGTTTACCGCAGGCGTTCTGGACTCCTGGATGGATGAACAGATATCCTTTGATGGAATCGTCGGTGTGTCGGCCGGTGCGCTGTTTGGGATCAATGCTCCCGCCGGTCAGAAGGGACGCGCCATACGGTATAATTTGAAGTATATCCGGGATAAGCGGTACATGGGGCTGCGCTCGCTGCTGACCACGGGCAATCTGATCAACGCCGGCTTCGCCTTCTATGAGGTGTCCTCCAAGCTGGATATATTTGATGAAGCGGCCTTTCAGAGATCGGGCGTTGACTTCTATGCCGCGGTCACCGATCTGCACACAGGCGCCCCGGAGTATATCCGGATCACAGAGCCGTTCCGTCAGATGGAGGTCCTGCGGGCCACCTCTGCCATGCCCTATGTCTCCCGGCCTGTGGAGTTGGATGGGAGGTTCTACCTGGATGGCGGGGTCAGCGACAGTATTCCAGTCCATTTCTGCAAGAGTCTGGGCTACGACAAGACCGTTCTCGTGCTCACACGTCCCTTGGAGTATCGGAAAGAGCGGCCCGCAGCATGGCTTCAGCGATTCAACCGCCTCTATTACCATCGCTATCCGGCCTTTGCGGAGAGTCTGAACCGGCGGTGGGAAGTCTATAACCGGCAGGTGGAGGAGATCATAGGGATGGAGCAGCGCGGGGAGCTCTTCGTGGTTCGGCCCAATGGCCCACTCCCAATCAGGCGTGTGGAAAAGGACCCCGCCAAGCTGCAGGCTGTTTATGACCTCGGGGCAGAGGCCGGCAGGGCGTCTCTCAGCGGACTGAAAGAGTATTTGCTGACGCATGAATGATGGTAGATGATACAGGAAATTGCGCATCCAGCAGGCGGGGGCTTGTATGGATGCGCAGTTTTTCCTTGTGCAGTATACAGCGTCCCTTGGTCCAGGTATCATGGTTGGCAAAACTGGCGGGATGGCATATATACTTTTTGAATAAAGAATTTCTGATACATATTGGACAAATTGACATTTTTTTCAAGTAACATTATAATGTTCATATATTCACTGCCACAAGAGGACGTGGTTAGAAGGGGTGAAGAATATGGATCAGGATCTGCCCTTATGGGTAGAGGGCTGCGCCGAAACATATATAATGTGGGTGTGAATGGAAGCAGACAGCTGCTGAAGATCTTGCCGGACAAAGGTATGCAGGTGCGGCCCTCTGGAGCAAACAAAGAAAAGGAGGGCATTTTTGATGGATCACAGCGTATTGACGATTTTGGATCTGGGAATCATTGCGGCATACCTTGTCATCATGGTCCTGGTGGGGGTCTATTCCGTCAGGAGGATCCAGAACACAAAGGATTATTATGTAGCGGGGCGGTCCTTTGGGCCGATGGTGCTGATGGCCACCGTCTGCGCGACGATCATCGGCGGCAGCGGTCTGATGGGCCGGGCAGGTGTGGCCTATACCGACGGCTTCAAGGCGGTCCTTACCGCAATTCCATACCTTCTGGGAATGTTCATTTTCTCCGGCATCGCCGGGAAGATCTCGGATATCGGGATGCAGTACGGGATCACCTCTATCCCGGAGCTGTTTGAACGGCGGTTTGGCCGGGCAGCCAAGATCACCCTCTCTGTGCTGATCGCGTTCGCCATGATGGGGACGGTGGCCTCCCAGGTCACCGCCACGGCCACGATCATCCGGATGCTGGGGGGAGAGTTCGGCCTCTCCTATGAGATGGGCGCGCTGATCGCAACAGTGGTCTTTATGGTCTACACAGCCACCTCCGGCCTGTTCGGCGTGGTATACACCGACGTGCTGCAGTTTTATATGTTGATCGTCTTCGTGTATATCCTGATCCCGGTGGCGGCCCTGTTCAACGTGGGCAGCTTTGCGAACTTTGCGGCCAACCTGGACCCGGCGCTGGTGGAGCCGCATATTGACGGCAGCATTTTGGGAGACATCATCACCTATCTGGTTTTCACCATGGCAGGTGCGGAAATGTGGCAGCGCGCATTTGCCGCCAAGAGCCGGAGGGCGGCAAAGCGCGGGATGTTCCTGGGTACGGCCGTATACGGCGTGACCATTGTGCTGGTCTACTTCATGGGTGTTGTGGGCCGTCAGATCCTCGGCGGCGACATCCTGGCGCAGTATGGCTCGACGGACGCTGTCGTTCCGGCCCTGGCGATCCGGATCCTTCCCGCCGGTCTGACGGGACTTGCGTTGGCCGGTATGCTCTCGGTCATCATGTCCACGGCGGACAGCTATCTGCTGGGATCTGTGCAGACCTGCGTCCACGACATCGGAAAGACCATCCGTCCCCAAATGCCGGAGCGGACCGAGATCTCCCTCTCCCGCATCTTCTCCATTGTCCTGCCCCTGGGCGCGCTGGTGATCGCGTTGTACATCCACAATGCATACAACATCCTCATGTTCGCCTGGAGCTTCTATGCCGCATCGGCTGGGATTCCCGCATTTGCAGCGCTGTTCTGGAAGAAGGCAACCAAGACCGGCGTCATGGCCGGGTTGCTGGGCGGGTTTGTTGTCTGCGTTGGCTGGAAGCTGGCAGGCCAGCCCTTCGGCCTTGGGGCGGCGGTGCCGGGCACGGTTGCCTGCGGTATCGCACTGGTCGTTGTGAGCCTTGCGACTTATAAGCGCGCACCGTCCGTATTCCTGAAAGCTGAAAAGCAGAGCTGATAGGGAGCTGCTGCATCCCCATATCGGAAAGCAATGGAGTGAACATTATAAGAGCCAGCCGGAAATTTTGAAGATCCCCGGCTGGCTTTGTTTTGGCGTATTACTGATAGATAAAAAGTCTCCGGTCAGGCAGCAGACCTCGCCACTGCTGTCTCTGCCCCAATGGCACACACCGCTTTTCCAGATCGTCACCAATGCGGCGGTCAGCGCTCCGTCCTCAGAGCTTCCGACAGCGTATGCCAGTTCTTCATCTTCTGCATCCCAAAATCCTGTCCTGCACGCATCAACTACATGGCGGGACGGTGGACTGCGCTTGTGCGCCTGGCCATGGACCATCTTTGCAACAACAAAGGTTACTGGATTTCTGCTGCGGAACCGGACGATGGCAAAGGCTGAGAAGTGATCCTGATTTGTCCGGAGCACAGCTTCAGCAGACCGATATCCTGCCGTGTGACGCGACATATCCCATGCGGATTTGTCAGCAGAGCGACATCTGCCTTCTCGCCATTCCAAGCCATTCTCAGAAAGGAAACTAATATCGTTCAGAAAGGCGAATTGCAGGAAGAAGTCATTGCAAAAATACAACAAGCACGCCCTGCGGAGCGATGGGGAGAAAGACCAAAACAAGGGAGGCACGCTTTTACAACCCGTATCCGTCATTGCGGGCCGCCCACCGCGCGGGACTTCTATACACCATGGTATAAAACAGTTCTGCGGGCTTTTACGCCGTCACAGGGCACAGCCGGGCAGAGATCATTTGTGCCAGTGCGGACCGCAGCAAGACCAATGGACCTGATCGCCTGGAAACGCGTGCTGGATGGGCGTACGATGAGCGGGTATTCCAACTGCATTGAGTATCTGATCGAGCGCCAGAGCACCTTCGCCATGTGGAAATCTGCCGCCTGTGTCAGTGAGCTTCTGGTTTTCCGCCGATAGGATATTTTGGGATAAGGGCGCGCCTCCAGACAAGCGACTGTCGTCAAGGCAGACAAGGAGCATGATGCGTTCAACAAGACCCGGAAAATGGTCTCCGACTCTAACAAGGAAGTGCTCAGAATACTGGAGTCAGGAGATGGAAAATAACTTCATTATATAATTGGCTTTTTCGTGATCTTATGGTATGATACCCTTACGCTGTCCAGAACATAATTTCTAGAATGAATCCCCTCTGTAATGTGAGTGAATCACCGCAAAGTGGTACTGTTCGGCGCCGATGGGCGCTATCTTTTTGTCTGGGCGGATGTAGAAGCACGGATGAAGAATTACAATATGCATTGTATGCCGATGGTTGTGCTGTTGAACCTCGGAGAGGATGCGCTGGTTGTCCGCCGCCAAGGATATGAAGGCGTGCCGCAAAATACGGGCCTGCCTGAATGGCTGACGGACGGAGAAAGGGGGCAAAGTGATGCGCACACTGATTAAACACGGACTGATTGTAGACCCGGCCAGTCATGTTCACTCCAAAAATAATCTGCTAGTGGAAGACGGGCGTATTCAGGGGCTGACTGCTGAAGAGCCGGAAGCTGATGTGATTTTGGATGCCGAAGGGATGGTGGTTTCACCTGGTTTTGTGGATATCCACATGCACGAGGATCCTTATGACCCAGAGGAGGGGCGACTGATTCCCAGCATTATGACCTCCATGCTTCGCATGGGAGTCACTACAGCGATTGGTGGAAACTGCGGTATCAATACGGTCTCGCCTCTGCGGTATTTAGAATTGATGGACCGTGATGGCGGCCCGATCAATATGGGACTACTAGCCGGCCATACCTTCCTGCGGGAGCAGGCCGGGCACCGGGACAAGTACAGTGCAATTCGGCCCGATGAACAACAACGGTTGTCAAGGCTGGCCAAAGAGGCTCTGGAAGCGGGTTGCTTTGGGGTGTCCTTCGGTATTCGCTATGTACCCGGTGTGACACGGGATGAGATGGTGAAAACCGCCTGCTTCTGCCAAAGCCATGGCCGTCTTGTGGCCGCCCATGTGCGAGATGACGCGGATAATGTATTCGGCGCGGTGGAGGAGTTGGTTTCCATAGGGCGGCAGCTGGATCTTCCGGTTCAAGTTTCCCATGTGGGAAGCATGGGGGGATTTGGGCAGATGGAACGACTGCTGGCCCTCATAGATAGATATCGCGCCTCCGGTATGGAACTGAGCGGAGATTGCTATCCGTATGACGCTTTCAGCACGCGAATAGGGGAAACAACCTACGATGAGGGATTTTTGGAGCGTTACTGCACACAGTATTCTGCGATAGAAATCTGCGAGGGTATGTACAAGGGACAACGATGCACGGAGAGATTGTTTCATGAACTGCGTCAGACAGCACCGGACACATTGACGGTCTGCCATGTTATGAAGGCGGAGGATGTAGCTTTGGCTCTGTCTCATCCGGCCATTATGCTGGCCAGTGATGGGCTGATGGATCGGGGGCAAGGACACCCGAGAGGTGCAGGGGCGTTTCCACGCCTGCTGTGCCGGTATGTTGCAGCCGGGAAGATGAACTTGGATGATGCGGTCGCCAAGATGAGTGCCATGCCGGCCCAAAAACTGGGGCTGACGAGAAAGGGGACCTTACGCAAGGGCGCAGATGCAGACATCGTAATTTTTGATATGGATCGGATCCGGGACTGTGCTACGTTTGAGCATCCCGACCGTCCTCCGGAAGGGATAGAATGGGTCTTGATTGGGGGAAAAATCGCTGTGGAACACGGAACAATCAAGCAGTCAAGTCTAGGACGAGCCATTCGCGCTTAGCAATGGAGCAGGAGGGAGAGACGGCATGGACGAATATGTGAAGCGGCAGCTTTCCTCAGTTCCGGGGCATATCGGATTTTACTACAAAAACCTGGTCACGGGAGAAACGGACGGAAGCCGCCAAACGGAGTTGTTCCAAGCGGCCAGCGTAATTAAACTGCCAATTTTGGCGGCCATCCTGCTGGAGGAGCGGGAGCATCCCGGTGTGCTGCAGGAGCGGCTTTTGGTCCGGGACGGCGACAAAGTGCCCGGATGCGGCGCATTGCAGCATATCTCCGGTACGCAGGCGTATGACATAGAAAGCCTCTGTAAGCTGATGATTACTATCAGTGATAATACGGCTACGAATGTGTTAATCCGCCGCTTTGGCATTGAGTTCCTGAATGAGCGATTCCGGGCGCTCGGCCTTCAGGAAACCAAGATTTTTCGCTTTCTGTTTGACACGGAGGCCGCACGTCAGGGAAAGGAGAATTTATGTCAACCGAAGGAGATCGGTAGCCTTCTGGAGGAAATCTACCACGGACGCTGCGTGAGTGCCAATGCGTCTGAGCGAATGCGGGCGATGCTATCGCAACAGCAGATTAACCATAAAATCCCCAGCCTGCTTCCGCCCACCGTGCGGGTGGAGCACAAGACCGGCGAGGATGAGGGGATTACGAATGATGTGGGGATTCTATATGGGAGAGAACCCTGTGTTCTGGTATTTGTATCCAATGAAACTGATGTACCGGCCTTTGAGCAGGTAATCCGGACAGTGAGCCTGCACTATACACGAGTGTGATGACAGACATATAGAAAAAGGAGAAAACTTGTTATGGCCATTATTAAGACGATCTCGGACCTTCTGTGGGGAATGCCTCTCATCGTACTTATTCTGTTGGCTGGCATTATCTTTACGGTCGGCTCCAAATTCTTTCAAATCGCACACTTAAAGCATATTCTGAAAAACACCATTGGAACACTTTTTTCAAAAAAGGACAACGGTAAGGGCATGATGAAACCCTTGGAAGTAATCAGCATTGCCGTTGGCGGAGCAGTGGGTGTTGGCAATATCGGCGGCGTAGCGACCGCTATCGCGGTGGGCGGACCGGGTGCAGCCTTTTGGATTTGGGTTGCGGCCTTTTTGGGCATGATGATGAAAATGGCCGAAGTTTCCCTGGCGGTATACTACCGTTCAAAGGATGAAAAGGGCGGCTATTATGGCGGGCCTACATACTATATGGAGAAAGGGTTGGGACGGGATAAGGGCTTCAAATTCTGGGGCGTGCTGGCGG
>OGQS01001665.1_pt1 | contig 11031 bp, 9 predicted proteins | sample 1553331 | NCBI WGS metagenome assembly OGQS01 (sample SAMEA2580012, study PRJEB22360) | human gut metagenome | biome: human gut; feature: human-associated habitat; material: faeces | place: Denmark | collected 2008/2010
TTTGCAAAAAATCCGTCAATGGAATTCGTTTTTCGTACCGCTATCTTTCTTTATCTTTTTATGAATACTCGACACATTCCCGTCATACAATTAAAAAATTTTACAAAAACTTATCATTCCCATGTACCTTTTCTTAATCTCACAAGTTTATAGTTAAACACAACAGAGAATGATTGACTATATCAAAGGAGGATCTTATTGTGAGAACAATTCGCAGAAACATAGCAAGAAATGCAAAAAAATATGCAGCAAAAGCAACTGTATCAGCCATGATGTTAGCAGGCGGAGTTATGATGGCATCTCCAATCCTTTCATCAACAGTCAGCGCAGCGACAGAACATTGGAATGATGCATCTGCTTCTAAAACAGAAAGCTGGTCCACATGGAAAGCGAACTGGGATAAATACAGCACAAATTATGAAAATGTATCCCTAACACCAGGAGCAACAGAATCACAGCTTAATTTTGCATACTACAGCAAGACAGAAGAAACACCAAAAGTTAAGATCGCAACAAAAGCAGATATGTCTGATGCAAAAGAAGTCGAAGGAAAACAGACACAGGCAGTAGCGATCGAAGGTGTTCAGTACTATTCAAACAAAGCATCTGTAAATGACCTGAAAGAAAATACAACTTACTACTATCAGGTATTCCAGAACGGAAAATATCAGGATGCACAGAAATATTCTACAAAATCATTTAAAAATTATTCTTTCTTATATGTAGGAGATCCTCAGATCGGAGCATCTTCAGGACAGACAAGTACTGAAGGAGATGCGATGAAAGATAATAACTATGCAGCAAGAAATGATAGTTATAACTGGAACAACGTATTAAATAATGCGGTAAAACAGAATCCAAATCTAAGTTTTGTTGCATCCGCAGGAGATCAGGTAAATAACAATAACAATGAAAAACAGTATGCAGGTTACCTTGGAGCAGATGCTTTAAGATCTCTTCCAGTAGCAACAACGATCGGAAACCACGATTCTGGATCAGCACAGTATGAGATGCATTACAACAATCCAAATGCATTTGATACAGGTGGATATAGAAACACAGCAAAGTATACAGAAGGAAAGACAGCAGCAGGAACAGACTATTATTACACATACGGAAATACATTATTTATCGTATTAGACACAAACAATTACAACTGTGCAACTCATGAAAATGTTATGCGTAAAGCGATCAAAGAAAATCCAAATGTAAAATGGAAAGTTGTAATGTTCCATCAGGACATTTATGGATCAGGATATGATCATTCAGATTCTGACGGAATGGTTTTAAGAACACAGTTAACACCATTAATGGATAAATATGATATTGATGTTGTACTTCAGGGACATGACCATACATACTCCAGAACATATCAGTTACAGAGTGATGGACAGGCACATGATAAATTTGCAAAAACAGAAAATACAGCAAATTACGCAAAAGAAAACAACTGCTACGAAATCGTTGATACAACAAAAGGTGGAACGGTTGTAAATCCAAAAGGAACTGTATATTTAGAAGCAAACTCAGCAACAGGATCTAAATTCTACAATCTGATCACAGCAAAACAGGATTTCATTTCTGAGAGAAGCCAGACATGGACACCAAGTTATTCTGTAGTCAATGTAACAGATGACTCTTTTGAAGTTACAACATACGATGCGGACACAGGAAAAGTATTAGACGGATCATCTTCATATAAGATTGTGAAGAAAGCAGAAGATACCAAAAAAGATGATGCGAACTCAAATACAACAAAGAAAGATGATACAACAGCAGTACAGGCAAAAAACCAGACGATTACAGCAACAGCATCTTATAAGAAGAGTGAAACATCCAAAGCATTCAAATTAAATGCAAAAACAAATGGAAATGGAAAACTCACTTACACAACATCAAACAAAGCCGTTGCAACAGTAGATGCTAATGGAAAAGTAACAGTGAAAGCACCAGGAATTGCAACAATCACAGCGAAAGCAGCAGAAACTACAGACTACAAAGCAGCGTCTAAAACAGTTACAGTGACTGTAGCACCAAAGAAACAGGGTATCTCTTTAGTAAATAAGATCAAAAAACAGCTAACGATCAAATGGAAAAAGAATACGAAAGCATCAGGATATCAAGTTGTATATTCTACAAACAAGAAATTTACAGGTAAAAAGACAGTAAGAAAAGCGAAAACAACAACATCTTACAAGATCAAAGGTCTGAAAAAAGGGAAAAAATATTACGTAAAAGTCCGTTCTTACAAAACAGTAAATGGAAAACGTATTTATGGAGCCTACAGCACAGCCAAAAAAGCAACAATCAAATAGAGATGATAAAGAATTAGTGTCGTTACTTAATTTATCAGACAGAGCAAAAGCCTGCGCCCGGAATGATAGATCCGGACACAGGCATTCTCTGATTTTTCTTTATAAATAAAAGGCTACGATTTATAGAAAGAAGACAACTTATGGAAAAAGCAGTATCATGGAAAAAAATCTTGATCCTCGCAATAGCAGTGTGTTTATTTGCAGGGATCATAGTCAAATGCAACCAGTTTCAGAAAACGCCATTGGCATCCTATAAAGGACAAAAATATGAAAAAGCAGTTGTAACAAAGATCATAAAAGATAATCTTGCAGAAGACGGAAGTCGTTATGGAACGCAGAAAGTTCTGGTCAAAATAACAACGGGAACCTACAAAGGAAAAGAAAAACAGGCAATCAATCCAAGCGGAACTTTATTTGGAGCGGACTGTAAAGTAGGAGCAAGGATCATTGTGATCGTAAATAAAAGTGGAACAAATACAGGATTTACCGTATATAGTCAGGACCGTACCATGGCAATCTATGGATTTGCGTTGATCTTTGCAGCGGTGGGATGTGCGTTTGGTGGGGAAGAAAGGCGTTTATGCTATTTTGAGTCTTGTATTTGCGTTTGCATGTATCATTGGTATCATGTTCCCGATGATGTATCGGGGAATTTCACCGATCGTGTTGACGATCATTGTAGCAGTGTTGACAACGATCGTAACATTAGGACTTCTTGGTGGATATTCGAGCAAAACAGTGTCCGCGATCCTTGGAACAGCGATCGGAGTCGTGATCGCAGCAGTGGCAGCGATGGCATTTGGAAAAGCAGCAGGAATCACAGGATATAATGTATCGGATATCGAAGCATTGAACTATGTCGGACAAAATACAAAGATAAAGATCGGAGAATTGCTTTTTGCCGGAATCATCATTTCAGCATTAGGAGCCGTCATGGACGTTGGTATGTCCATTGCATCTACGATTCAGGAAATTTATGAAACAGACAAAACACTGTCCATGAAACGACTTTTTGTATCAGGAATCAATGTTGGAAGAGATATGATGGGAACGATGACGAATACACTGATCTTTGCTTATGTGGGCGGTGCAATGACAACATTAGTGATCAATTACGCATATGACCTAAGCTACAGACAGTTAGCGAACTCTTATGTGATCGGAATTGAGATCATGCAAGGATTATCTGGAAGTCTTGGTGTTGTATTAACAGTACCGATCACAGCATTGATCGCATCATTTCTTGCAGTGCGCAAAAAATAAATTTTATAATTCATAAAATAAATCATAAATACGGTCTATGGATTTTATAAAAAACATCTATAAATCTATTGACACAATATCAAAATTAATGTATCGTAAAAACATCAAAATAAGGAGAACAAAGATGACAACAAGTAAGATGAACAATTGCACATTCTATTACTTTAGCTTTCAGGGTTATTATTTTTATCCTGACTATTTTTGTTGCAATGAATCATCGCCAAAACTTATGTCACTTTAAACCGACAGAGTAAAATATTTAAGGCATGCATTCTTGCAACAGAGTGCATGCCTTTTCTTTTTACTCAAAGAAACAAAGGCCGCACCAGAGAAGCAAGATAGAAACGACTTGCCAGGAAAGGACGAACATCATGATTATTATTTTAAAGAAACAGGCAGAAGAAGCAAAGATCAACGCATTAAAGAAAGAGATGGAAGAGCAGGGACTGGGAATCCACGAATCCGAAGGTGTTAACACAAGGATCCTTGGATTAGTGGGAGATACATCTGTTGTAGATATGCGTCATATCATGGCAAACAGCATCGTTGAAAATGTACAGCGTATTCAGGAGCCATACAAGAAGGCCAACAGAAAATTCCATCCAAACGATACAGTTGTTGATGTAAACGGAGTAAAAATCGGTGGTGGAAACTTCCAGGTGATCGCAGGACCATGTTCTATTGAGACAAAAGAACAGATCACAGAAGTCGCAAACGATGTGAAGAATTCTGGTGCAGGATTATTAAGAGGAGGAGCTTTCAAACCAAGAACTTCCCCATACTCTTTCCAGGGACTTCATGGAGAAGGATTAGAATTATTATTAGAAGCTAAGAAAGCAACAGGACTTCCAGTTGTTACAGAGATCATGGATGCAAGTCATCTTCCATTATTCGAAGATGTGGACCTGATTCAGGTTGGAGCAAGAAATATGCAGAACTTTGAATTATTAAAAGAATTAGGAAAGATCAACAAACCAATCTTATTAAAGCGAGGACTTGCAGCAACGATCGAAGAATGGTTAATGAGTGCAGAATACATTATGGCAGGTGGAAATGAAAATGTAATCCTTTGTGAGAGAGGAATCCGAACATACGAAACAGCCATGAGAAATACGTTAGATCTTTCTGCAATCCCTATGATCAAGAAGAAATCCCATCTTCCAGTTATGGTAGATCCATCTCATGCAACAGGAATCAGAGATATGGTAGAGCCAATGGCATTAGCAGCGATCGCAGCTGGGGCCGATGGATTAATGGTAGAAGTTCATAATGATCCAGCCAAAGCATTATGTGATGGACCACAGTCACTGACACCAGAACAGTTTGATACATTGATGAAGAAGGTAAATAAGACAAGAGAATTCTTTCAGGCATTATAACTAGAAAAAATCTTGCTGAGAATTGTAAATTGGGATATACTATAACTAAAGAAAGAAAAAGACAACCCGGGAATCCATTGATTTCCGGGTGTTTGTCAGTTTTATAGATTCTAGGGAAAAAGGAGAGATATCTTATGAAAGTAATCGTCGGACTGGGGAATCCGGGAAAGAAATATGACAACACAAGACACAATATTGGATTTGAAGCCCTTGATTATATTGCAGACAAAGAAGGCATAAGTATAAATACAGGGAAACACAAAGCATTGATCGGAACTGGTTATATGGGAGGAGAAAAAGTCCTTCTTGTGAAACCACAGACATTTATGAACTTAAGCGGGGAAAGTCTTCGTCCAATCATGGATTTCTATAAATTAGAGCCAGAAGATTTTATCATTATTCATGATGATATCGACCTTGATGTTGGAAGACTGCGTATCCGAAGGAAGGGAAGTGCAGGGGGACATAATGGACTGAAAAGTATCATCAGTCATTTAGGAAGTATGGATTTCCCAAGGGTGAAGATCGGTGTTGGAGAGAAACCAAAAGGATATGATCTGGCAGATTATGTATTAGGACATTTTACAAAAGAAGAACAGGCAATCTTTGCGGAACGTTTTGATGAAGTGTACGATGCAGTACAGCTGATCGTTATGGGCGACATCACAGAAGCGATGAACCGCCACAATAAGAAAAAGTAGGGATAGAAAGTGTTAGAACATATATTAAAAGACGATCCGGTATACAGACAATTAAAGGATGAGGTCGAAGATTACTGTGGTCCGGTTCTTGTATCAGGATGCACTGATACAGCCAAATGGCATCTGACAAGTCTGATCGGAAATCATAAGAAAAAGCAATTTAAGATCATCATCGTACCAGACGAGAACAAAGCAAGACAATGGGTCGAGGCAAGTCATTTCTTTGGAGAAAAGGTTCAGTATATTCCAGCAAAAGATCCATTATTCTATACAGCTGATGTTCATGGAAATGCAATCGCAAGAGACCGTATGCTGGCGATCAAGAAGATCGTGGATGACAAATGTGGAACCTTTGTGATGACGATCGATGCTGTGATGGATCAGGTTGTTCCATTAAGTGATATCAAGAATCATAAGATGACGTTTAAAATGGGAGAGACACTGGAAGAGGCAACGATCGCAGAAGAATTTGTTGCCAGAGGCTACGAAAAAGCACCATTTGTTGAGGCTCCAGGCGAGTTCGCTGTGCGAGGAGGAATCATTGATATTTTCCCATACACGCAGGAAAGCCCATATCGTATCGAACTATGGGGAGATGAAATTGATTCGATCCGAAGTTTTGATAAAGAAAGCCAAAGATCCATCGAAGAAGTCGATACTCTGACCATTTATCCGGCATCAGAGATCATTTTAAACCAGCCAAGGATTGAACATGGTCTTCGAAATATGGAAGAAGATTATGAGAAGTTATCACAGAAGTTTAAAAAAGAAAAAAAATATGATCAGGAAGCCCGCCTAAGAAAAGAAATGGACCGTGTTCGTGAGGAATTAAGGGAACTTCATATGTTGATCGGAGTAGAAGGTTATCTCCCATATTTTTATGAAAATACAGAATGCATCTTAGATTATTTTCCAGAAGAAAGCATGATCTATATGGATGAACCAAAACATATCAGAGAACGTGCAGATGCATTTTATCTGGAATTCTCAGAGAGTATGAAAAGCCGTCTGGAAGGTGGGTATCTACTGCCTAAACAGGCAAATACGGTGACAGATTATGAGAGTATTTTATATCAGATCGAGAAACATAAGATGCTATGTTATTCGATCTTATCTGCTGAGATTAATGATTTTAGAGTTGCTAGAACCTTATTTATGGATACAAAATCCATTCAGTCTTATAACAACAGTTTTGAGCAGTTAGTCAAAGATCTTACCAAATATCAGAGTAAGGACTACAGGATCGTTGTTGCTTCTCCATCTGTTACAAGAGCGAAACGTTTAAGCAGTGATCTGAGAGAAAATGGTTTGGTTGTGACATATGATAAGGACTTGAAATATGGAGTGGAAGCAGGGCAGATTGTTGTCACAGCAGGAAAGCTTCTGACAGGAATTGAATATCCGGCAGCCAAATGGGTATTGATCTCAGAAGGAGACATTTTCAAAGGAAGAGAAGAAAAAAAGCGCCGAAAGAAAGAGAAGAAAAAACAAGGAGAAAAGATCCGAAGTTTTGCAGATATCAATATCGGTGATTACGTTGTTCATGAAAAACATGGAGTCGGTATTTACCGCGGAATCGAAAAGATCACAACAGATGGGGTTGAAAAAGACTACATCAGTATTGAATATCAGGGCGGTGATAATTTATTTATTTTAGCATCAGCCCTAGACCAGATCGCAAAATACGCAAGTGCAAATGCAAGAAAGCCGAAACTTCATAAATTAGGTGGAAATGAATGGAAGAAGACGAAAACACGTGTCAAAGGTCAAGTCAAAGATATTGCGGAAGAACTCGTGCAGTTATATGCACTAAGACAGGCAAAAGAAGGATATGTCTATGACAAGGACACTGTATGGCAGAAAGAGTTTGAAGAATTATTTCCATACGATGAAACGCAGGATCAGTTAAATGCGATCGATGATACGAAAAGGGATATGGAAAGCAAGAAGATCATGGACCGACTGATCTGTGGAGATGTCGGGTATGGCAAGACAGAAGTAGCGATCCGTGCAGCATTTAAGGCAGTAGACAATGGAAAACAGGTGGCGTATCTCGTACCAACCACGATCCTTGCACAGCAGCATTACAATACATTTGCACAGAGATTTCATGATTACCCGATCACCGTACGCATGATGTCTAGATTTTGTACAGCAAAAGAGCAGAAAGAGACGATCGAAGGACTCAAAAATGGAACGGTAGATGTCGTGATCGGAACGCATCGCTTATTGTCCAAAGACATGCAGTATAAGAATCTGGGACTGCTCGTAATTGATGAAGAACAGCGTTTTGGAGTGACACATAAAGAAAAGATCAAGACAATGAAAAAAGATGTCGATGTCTTATCATTATCTGCTACACCAATTCCAAGAACCCTGCATATGAGTCTGATCGGAATCCGTGACATGAGTGTATTAGAAGAACCACCGCATGACCGAAGAGCGATCCAGACATATGTTATGGAATATAATGAAGAACTGGTCAAAGAAGCGGTCTACCGCGAAATGACACGTGGCGGGCAGGTATATTATGTGTATAACCGCGTCAATAATATCGCAGAAGTGACAGCCGAATTACAGAGATTGCTTCCAGATGCGAAAGTTGCATTTGCACATGGACAGATGAAAGAACGCGAACTGGAAGAGATTATGATGGGATTTATGAACCATGAGATTGATGTATTGGTATCTACAACGATCATCGAGACAGGACTAGATATTCCGAATGTAAACACAATGATCATTCACGATGCCAACCAGCTTGGGCTGTCCCAGTTGTATCAGTTAAGAGGACGTGTCGGAAGATCAAATCGAAATGCATTTGCATTTTTGATGTACAAAAAAAACACACTGTTAAAAGAAACCGCAGAAAAACGATTACAGGCGATCCGGGAATTTACAGATCTTGGATCCGGTTATAAGATCGCAATGCGAGATCTGGAGATCCGCGGAGCAGGAAATCTCTTGGGACAGGCACAATCCGGTCATATGGAAGCAGTTGGATACGATCTGTATTGCAAGATGCTGAATGAAGCAGTCTTGAGATTAAAAGGCGAATTAAAAGACGAGGATGAATTTGACACAACACTCGATCTCGACATCAATGCATTTATTCCATCAACGTATGTGTATAATGAATATCAAAAACTGGAATTATACAAACGTATTTCATCCATTGAATCCAAAGATGAAATGGAAGATATGACAGATGAGTTGATCGACCGCTTTGGGGAAATGCCGAAAGCAGTCTACAATCTGTTATATGTTGCATATTTGAAATCATTAGCACACCACGCTTATATGACAGATGTGAAACAAAAAGGAGAAAAAGTCTCATTTGAAATGAAACCAGATGCAGCTGTGGACGTAGAAAAAATTCCAGTGGTATTAGAAGAATACAAACGTGAATTATCCTTCCAGGCAGGCAAGAATCCGACATTTGTACTGGATCTGTCAAAGACAAAGAAAGTGAAGCAGTTAGAAAAGATTGAACATTGTGTGAACTCGCTCAATTCATTGATAATCCGATAAGTTTGTGCTATAATATCGCCAGACATTAGCCTAATATAATCATAATATGAAGGAGAAAATGAAATGAAGAAATTAGCAAAGAAGTTGCTATGTTTAACTGCAGTTCTTGCGTTAACTCTTTCTTTATTTACAGGATGTAAAAGCAAGAATGAGAAGACATTATTTGAATATGCAGGACAAGAAGTAACATTCCAGGAAGCACATGTATATGCAAGAATCATGCAGTATCAGGCAGAAGCTCAGTACGGAGCATACTTCGGAGACAGCATGTGGTCTATGCAGGTCGGAACAGACAGCAAAGGAAAGAAGATCACAATGCAGCAGTCTGTCAAAGACAGCGTTATCAACCAGTTAAAACAGATTAAAGTTTTAGCAGCACACGCAGACGACTACAACGTGAAGTTAACAAAATCTGAGAAGAAGCAGATCAAAGAAAGCGTAACTGCCTTCGCAAAAGACTCAACAGGTAAGAAAGTCATGAAGAAGACAGAAGCAGATAAAGATATGATCCAGAAACTGTACGAAGAAAGCACGATCGCAAGTAAAGTTATGCAGGCGATCATCAAGAAAGCAAACGTCACAGTAACAGATGACGAAGCCAAAACTGTCAAAGTCTACAAACTTGTCTTCACAACAAAGACAACAGACAGCAAGACAGGAAAAGAAAAAGACATGACAGCCGCTGAGAAGAAAGATCAGCTAAAGAAAGCAAAATCCGCATTAAAGATGATCAAGAAAGGTCAGAGTATCAGCTCTGTAGCTAAGAAGTTCAGCGTAAACTCTGACAACGAAGAATCCTATACAAAAGGAAAAGCCACATTAGGAACAAAATTCGAAACAGCAGCAGCAAAACTTAAGAAGAACCAGGTAAGCGGAGTCGTAGAATTAGACGATGCATACGTGATCATCAAGATGTTAAATCCAAACGACACAACAGCAGCTGCATCAAACAAATCCACACTGCTTCAGGAAAAACAGCAGGCAGCATACGAGAAAGTCTACAAGAAGTGGACAAAAGATGCAGACAAGAAGTGGGATGACAAGAAGTCTGTAGATCAGGATCTGTGGAAAGAAGTTAAGTTTAAATATAAAGCTACAACAGCATCTACAGCAGCAACAACTACTACAACAACAGCGGCGAAGAACACAACAACAGCTGCAAAGAGTAAATAATTACAAGAAATGAAAAGGCCGGAGATAACGGGAATAGTTATCTCCGGTCTTTTTGACTTTCTGTGATTACACAGGCACCGAGTTGTTCATATGTATGAATGCATTTTTCTGAGATTGAAGAATTCGTAATAAGATTGCGACCTTTTCCAAGTTGACAGATGTAGATAAAATCTTTCTTCATAAGTTTGGTTTCATCTGCGAGAAAATAGATTTCAGGAACCATATGACAGAGCAGGCGTACAATTGATGCCTCAGCCATACTTCCTAAAAAGATATTTCCTTCTTCATCAACAGCATTAACTCCAATAAAAGCACAGTCAAGCTGGAATGAATTCAGATTCGATTCGGCAATCTGGCCAGTTGTAGTAAGTGAATTATGACGTATTTCTCCACCCAGAGAAATTAGATGAATATTAGGATATGAACTTAATTCGTAAGAAATATTGACTGCATCTGTAACGATATTTAAGGTGCCAGAATCTTTGAGCATTGTAGCAAACATATGGACTGTTGTTCCAGAGGCAAGGAAAATATGATGTCGATTCTGAATGTAAGGAAGAGCAGCTCTTGCAATAGATTCTTTCAATTCAATATTTTGCGTCATACGCTGATGAAAAGGAAGAGTGGTATCGTGAATCGAAAGAGAAGGAAGTGTTGCACCTCCATGTG
>OGQS01001668.1_pt1 | contig 11023 bp, 8 predicted proteins | sample 1553331 | NCBI WGS metagenome assembly OGQS01 (sample SAMEA2580012, study PRJEB22360) | human gut metagenome | biome: human gut; feature: human-associated habitat; material: faeces | place: Denmark | collected 2008/2010
GGAGCAGGGCTATCTCGTCAAGACCGAGCCCTACAACCACAATGTGGGCACCTGCTACCGCTGTCACAATGACGTGGAGCCCCTGATCTCCGCCCAGTGGTTCGTGAAGATGGAGCCCCTGGCCAAGGAGGCCCTGCGGGTGGTCCGGGAGGGCGAGGTGAAGTTCGTGCCCGAGCGGTTCGCCAAGACCTACACCAACTGGATGGAGAACGTCCATGACTGGTGCATCTCCCGCCAGCTGTGGTGGGGCCACCAGATCCCCGCCTGGACCTGCGACGACTGCGGCCACATCAACGTCTCCCGGGAGGACCCCACCAAGTGCGAAAAGTGCGGCTTCACCCATCTGACCCGGGACCCGGACGTGCTGGACACCTGGTTCTCCAGCGCCCTGTGGCCGTTCTCCACTCTGGGCTGGCCGGAAAAGACCGCTGATCTGGACTTCTACTATCCCACCAGCGTCATGGTCACCGGTTACGACATCATCTTCTTCTGGGTGGCCCGGATGATCTTCTCCGGCTGTGAGCAGATGCACCAGATCCCCTTCCACACCGTGCTGATCCACGGCCTGGTGCGGGACGACAAGGGCCGCAAGATGTCCAAGTCCCTGGGCAACGGCATCGATCCGCTGGAGATGGCGGAGAAGTATGGCGCCGACGCGCTGCGCTTCAACCTCATCACCGGCAACTCCCCGGGCAACGACACCCGGTTCTACACCGAGAAGTGCGAGGCCATGCGGAACTTCGCCAACAAGATCTGGAACGCCAGCCGGTTCGTGATGATGAACCTCACCATCGACAAGTGTGAACTCCCTGCGGCGGACGCCCTGGCGCCGGAGGACAAGTGGGTCCTCTCCAAGCTGAACACCCTGGTGAAGGAGGTCACGGAGAACCTGGACGCCTACGAGATCGGCGTGGCCTCCGCCAAGGTCTACGACTTCCTGTGGGATACCTACTGCGACTGGTATATCGAGCTCACCAAGACCCGCCTCCAGGGAGAGGACGAGGGGGCCAAGCTGGCGGCCCAGAATGTGCTCTGCTTTGTGCTGACGGAGCTTTTGAAGCTGCTGCACCCCTTCATGCCCTTCGTGACGGAGGAGATCTGGCAAGACCTCGCCCCGCGCAAAGAGGGCGAGTCGATCACCGTCGCCCCGATGCCCCAGCCGGCCGAAGCCGACGGGCAATTGCTGGCGCGGTTCGAACTGGCCCGGGAGGTGATCTCCTCGGTGCGTAACGTCCGCAACCAGAAGAACCTGCCGCAGAAGGAAGCGCTGACGCTCAAGGTGATCGCCGACGAAAACTACCCGGCCGAGTACGCCCCCGTGATGCGGAAAATGGCCAACCTGACGGCCATCGAGACGGTGACGGAGAAAGACCCGGCGGCCGCAGCGTTCATTGTCAAGACGACGCAATACTTCGTGCCGATGGCGGGCAAAATCGACGCCGAAGCGGAACGACGCAAACTGACGGACGAACTGTCCTATCAGGAAGGGTTCCTCGCGAGCGTGATGAAGAAGCTCTCGAACGAGCGTTTCGTGCAGTCGGCCCCCGGGAAGGTGGTGGCCAACGAACGGGCCAAGCAGGCCGACGCCGAGGCCAAGATCGCGGCCATCAAGGCGCAACTGGAAGCCCTTTCGTAAAAAAATCGGACATACCCTGTCCCGAACCCCGGAGGTTCGGGACAGGTATTTTCCACCGCGGCCACGCCGCAAACGAACCACACCCGCTCCGCAGGGCCGGGTTTAACGACGACACGAATTGCCGACAATCACCATATACACGGACGGTTCAGCGCTCGGGAATCCCGGGCCGGGAGGCTACGGCGCGGTACTCCTTTCGGGACAGCACCGCAAGGAGCTGTCGCAGGGATTCCGCCTGACGACCAACAACCGCATGGAGCTCATGGCTGTCTGCGTGGCACTCGAGGCGCTCAAGTTCGACGGGTCGGACGTCACCGTGTACTCCGATTCGAAATACGTCGTGGACGCCGTGACGAAAGGCTGGCTCTTCAGCTGGGTGAAAAAGCGGTTCGCCGGTAAGAAAAACCCCGACCTGTGGATGCGCTTCCTGCGCGTGTACCGGCATCACAACGTCCGCTTCGTCTGGGTCAAGGGGCATGCCGACACCGTGGAGAACAATCGCTGCGACCAACTGGCGGTCGCTGCCGCCAACGACAAGGCGCATTTACTGGAAGATACGGGTTACGAACCCTGAAAAGGGGCGGACAGCATGTCTGCCCCTTCGTTTTTTTCGGTTCTAAACTCCCCGGAACTTCGCACTTTTAAGCCGGGAATTCCGAATTTCACATTATTATTCCTATCTTTGTCACGATTATCACATAAACTGCAAATAATCCGCCCGTAATGTTTAAAATATACATGAGGCTTCTGGGTTTCGCCCGACCCATCCGCAAATACGCCATCCCCTATTTCTTCTACTCGCTCTTCTACGCACTGTTCAATTCGCTCACGTTCCTGCTGATCATGCCGATCCTCAAGACGATGTTCGATGCGGATTACACGTTCGTATACGTGGAGAAACTCCCCCCGCTGGCGTTCAACCAGGAATACCTGACGGCGCTGTTCAACTTCACCTATTCGCACCTGTTCAACGAATACAACCCCGAAAACGTCCTGCTGCTGCTGGCCATCGTCACCATCTTCGTGAGCCTGCTGAGCAACCTGTTCCGCTACATGGGCGCATGGACGGTCGAGAACATGCGCACGCGCACCCTGCAGCGCATGCGCAACGAGATGTTCTCCAAAGTCGTGGACATGAACGTGGGCTATTTCAGCGACCAGCGCAAGGGCGACATCATCTCGAAAATCACCTCGGACGTCGGCGTGGTGCAGTTCTGCATCACCAACACCTTGCAGGTGGCTTTCCGCGAACCGTTCCTCATCATCGGCTATACGGTCATGATGGTCGCCATCTCGTGGGAGCTGGCACTCTTCTCGGTGCTTTTCCTGCCCGTCGTGGCACTGATCATCGGCAGCATCGTCAAGCGCCTGCGCCATCCCGCACGCACAAGCCAGCAGCGCATGGGCGAACTGGTCTCGACACTCGACGAATCGCTCTCGGGCATCAAGGTCATCAAGAGCTACAATGCCACGGGCTACGTCAAGCAGAAGTTCTACGACCTGAGCGAAGACCTGGCGCGGCTGACCCTTTCGATGGCCCGCCGCCAGCAGCTGGCTTCGCCGATGAGCGAATTCCTGGGCATCTCGGCCGTAGGCGTCATCCTGGTATTCGGAGGTTCGCTCGTATTCAAGGACGCGCTCAGCCCCGAAGGCTTCATCGCCTTCATCGCCATGTTCTCGCAGATAACGCGCCCGGTGCGCACGTTCATCGACCAGTTCTCCAACATCAACCAGGGTATCGCCGCCGGCGAACGCATCTTCTCGATCATCGACGCCCAGAGCGAAATCCAGGACAAGCCCGGGGCGATCGAACTCGACGGGCTGAAAGACAAGATCGAATTCCGGGACATCCACTTCTCGTACGACGGCAGCCGCGAGGTGATCGAAGGCATCTCGTTCGAGATCAAGCGCGGCGAGACCGTGGCCCTGGTAGGCCCTTCGGGCGGAGGCAAGTCGACCCTCAGCGAACTCATACCGCGTTTCTACGACGTGAAGGCGGGCGACATCCTGATCGACGGGGTCTCGGTGCGCGACTACACGCAGGACAGCCTGCGCGCCCACATGAGCGTCGTGGCACAGGACACCGTGCTTTTCAACGACACCATCGAAGGCAACATCGCCATGGGCAAGGCCGGGGCCACGCACGACGAGATCGTCGAGGCGGCCCGGATCGCCAATGCCGACTGCTTCATACAGGAAGCACCCGAAGGCTACCAGACCAACATCGGCGACCGGGGCGTCAAACTCTCGGGAGGCCAGCGCCAGCGGCTTTCGATCGCACGCGCCGTGCTGAAAAACCCCGAGATACTGATCCTCGACGAGGCCACCTCCTCGATCGATACCCGCACGGAAGCCATCGTACAGCGCGGCATGGACGCTCTGATGAAAGGGCGTACGGTGTTTGTTATCGCTCACCGGCTGTCCACGGTGAAAAATTCCGACGTGATCATGGTCCTGGAACACGGCCGGATCATTGAGCGGGGAACCCACGAAAAGCTGCTCGAGGAAAAAGGAAAGTATTATCAGCTTTACACCGGAGCCTTCGAATTAGAGTAAGTCTCCTGAACCGGCGGCACGCCGGCCGTCAATCGGAGACTGGCAGAGAAATGGAAAACGCCTTGCCGGGAGGAGCGGCGGCTGTCCGCCGGACAGCACTCCCTTCCCTTCCGGCAAGGCGTTTTTGCAACGGGCTCCTGTGCGGATCAGGCTTTCGGCAGAGCCGGGAAGAATAAAAAATACCGGATTTTAAGTTGGGCGGACCGCAAGCTTTCGTCAAGCGGTTGGCCTCCGGGAGGTTCTAATAAAATGGCCGCCTCTGCATCCTGCTCCGAAGAATACAGCGGCGCGGGTGGTTCCTTGGCTCGTCCCGATAAAAAGGTTTGCCGGAAATCGGGCGGTTTCGTCCCGGAATAGGAGAGACAATATGCGGAAAAGAGAAATGACCGTTCAAAATTGGTTTCAGCTGTGGCTCACAGGAAAAGGCCCTGAGCTTTCCCGGATTTTTTCCGAGAACGCGGTTTATATGGAAAGCTGGGGGCCGGAATATCATGGCGTAAAGGCCATTGAGCATTGGTTCGCGGAGTGGAATACCCGGGGACGGGTGCTGGCTTGGGATATTAAGCAGTTTATCCACCAGGGGGATCAAACGGTGGTGGAATGGTATTTTCAATGCGAAATGAACGGACAGGGCGTTCAGGCCTTCGACGGGCTTTCCCTGATCCGCTGGTCGGAAGACGGCAGAATCACGTTTTTAAAGGAGTTTGGCTGCAACCTTGACCGGTACGATCCGTACGCCTGGGGTGCGGGCCCTAGATTCAAGGAGGAAGCGGCCCGGTGGTTTTAGGCGAAGGCCTTTGCCCGCTTTTCTCTTGCGGAAATTCATGCTATAATAGCTTTATTAACGGTATATGCGGAGGAAAAGCGGAATGACAGCGCACGGGAGCTTGCTTTTCCTCCGCCCGTGTATTTTGGCGCTGCGGCGCTTCGAATAAAGCAAAAGAAGAAAAGAGGAATCCCCGATGGAATGGACGGAGATCATTATGAAGGTGCCGTCTGCCCAGCTGGAGCAGGCGGCGGATATGGCCCAAATGGCGGTGGACGGCGGTATTTACGTGGAGGATTATTCTCATTTGGAGGAGGAAGCCAGGGAGATTGCCCATATTGATTTAATCGACGAGGAGCTGCTGGCAAAGGACCGGGAACACGGCCTGGTGCACCTTTACATCAGCCCGGAGGAGAACCCGAAAGAGGCGCTGGCTTTCCTCCGGGAGCGGTGCGCCGGCGAGGGCATTGACTGCGAATTTTCCGTGGAAAGCTGTGCGGAAGAGGACTGGATCAATAACTGGAAGCAGTATTTTCATCCGATCCCTGTGGGGGAAAAGCTTTTGATCCGCCCCACCTGGGAGGAAGCCTACGATCCTCAGGGCAGAACGGTGCTGCATCTGGAGCCAGGTTTGGCTTTCGGCACCGGTACGCATGAAACCACCCGGCTTTGCCTAGAGCTTCTGGAAAAATATCTAAAGCCTGGCATGAGTCTGCTGGATGTGGGCTGCGGCAGCGGCATCCTGTCGGTGGCGGGGCTGCTGCTGGGCGCGGAAAAGGCGGTCGGGGTGGATATTGACGCCTTGGCGGTGAAAACCGCCGGGGAAAACGCTCAGACCAACGGCGTGGAGGAAAAATTCCAGGGGATCTGCGGCAATCTGACGGATCAGGTGGCTGGAAAATACGAGTTGGTGGTGGCCAATATTGTGGCGGATATTATTATCCTGTTGACCAAGGATATCACGCGATACTTGAATCCGGACAGTATTTATCTGATGAGCGGTATTATCGATACCCGTGTGCAGGAGGTGCGCGATGCCCTGGAGCCTCGGTTTACGATCCTTGAGGAGCGTCAGGAAAAGGGCTGGTTCGCGTTAGCGGCAAAACAAAAAAGCTGACAAGATGCGTGCGGTCATATTTTTGTTAGGTGAATCTCTGCCCGTACAGGTGCTGAGCTTACGCGGAAGCCTGGAGCTGGTTTATTTCTGCTTTATGCTTTTTTTATCTGCCTCTGGTGTGAAAAGCAGGCAGGGGCGGAGAAAACAAAAACGATCATCAAAAAAGCCATAGGATGTAAAACCATCCTATGGCTTTTCCGTTATAGGTTATAGAACGCTTAAGTGAAGCGGCGTCTCCCAGAGGAACCGAAAATCGTGACATTTTCTTTCCGTGTAAGGAGCGCCGGATCCTTTTCGGCTCTTTGTCAGCCGGATTTCCCGCGGCGCCTTTTCAGTGGGCTGAAGCCGGAGCGTAAGGATAGAACGCACAAACGCGCGGCGCCATAAACCGAAGAAGCGAAATCCTGGCTTTTGCCGAGCCTGGATACCGTCAAAGGTCTTTGAAAACCCAAGCGCCAGGGACGCCTGCCGCCGTTTAAGCGGAAATTACGCGGATACGGATAATTCCCTCAGAATCCACCAGGGATTCTAAAGCATCCTGGCCGACCTGGCCGGCGCAGTCCAGAACCGTGTACGCAACATCCTTGCGGGACTTGCTCTGCATGTTCTCAATATTCACGCCCTTGTCGGAGAGCAGCTTGGTCACCTGGCTGAGCATAGAGGGGATGTTCTTGTGGAACACGCACACTCTGGAGCAGCCGGCCGCTCTGGGAGAGGACAGGGCCGGGAAGTTAACGGAATTGATGATGTTGCCGTCGGACAGATATGCCATCAGTTCGTCGGCTGCCATCCTGGCGCAGTTGTCCTCGGATTCGGGAGTAGAGGCGCCCAGATGGGGGATCGCGATGACGCCGTCGACGCCCAGCAGATCGTCGGAGGGGAAGTCGGTGACGTAGGCCGCAACCTTGCCGGCTTCAATCGCGGCGACTACGTCGGCGGAATTGACCAAGCCGCCTCTGGCGAAGTTCAGAATCCGCACGCCGTCTTTCATCTTAGCGATGGAATCCTTGTTAATCATATTTTTGGTATCCGGAGTCTGGGGAACATGGACGGTGATATAATCGCAGGTTTCAAAAATATCGTCCAGGGTCAGGCTGTGCTTGACCGCTCTGGAAAGGCCCCAGGCGGAATCCACAGAGATATAAGGATCGTAGCCGTGAACCTCCATGCCCAGGCTTCTGGCGGCGTTGGCCACCAGGATGCCGATGGCGCCCAGGCCGATAACGCCCAGCTTCTTTCCCTTGATCTCAGGGCCGACAAAAGCGCTCTTGCCCTTTTCCACGGCCTTGCCGACCGCATCCCCCTGGCCCTTCAGGCCCTGAGCCCAGGCCATACCCTGGGTGACCTTACGGGAGGAGATCAGCAGCCCCGCCAAAACCAGCTCCTTGACCGCATTGGCATTGGCGCCGGGAGTGTTGAAAACCACAATGCCCTTTTCCGTGCACTGATCCACCGGAATATTGTTGACGCCCGCGCCCGCCCTGGCAATGGCCAGCAGGCTTTGAGGCATCTCCATCTCATGCATGGACGCCGAGCGCACCATGATGCCCTGGGGATTTTCAACCGCGTCGCCGTACTGATACTCGTCGGTAAAACGCTCCAGGCCGGTTTTGGAAATTTTATTCAAGGTTAAAATATCATACATAGTATTCTGCTCCCTTTCTGAAAGGAAATGGGAAGCGGCGGATCACCGGCTTCCCTTTCTTGGTTTCTGTTGGCTTATGGGTTTCCGCTTACAGGTTGGCGGCCTCAAATTCCTTCATGAAGGCTACCAGCTTTTCCACCCCCTCGATAGGCATGGCGTTATAGACAGAGGCTCTCATGCCGCCGACGCTTCTGTGGCCCTTGATGTTGACAAAGTCGTGTGCGGCGGCTTCCTTGACAAACTTGGCGTCCAGCTCCTCGCTGCCGGTGACAAAGGGGATATTCATCAGAGAGCGGTCTTCCGGCACCACGGTGCCCTTGAACAGCTTGGAGCTGTCCAGGAAGTCGTAAAGGATCTTGGCCTTCTTCTCATTGAGCTCCTTCATCTTTTCCAGGCCGCCGATGTCGTTTTTGATCCAATCCAGCACCAGCTTGCAGATATAAATCGCGTAGCAGGGCGGGGTGTTGAACATGGAATCGTTGTCGGCGTGGGTCTGGTAGTTGAACATGGTGGGGGTGAAGTCCTTGGCGTGGCCGATCAGATCCTCACGGATGATTACCACTGTTAAGCCGGCGGGGCCCATGTTTTTCTGAGCGCCGGCATACAGCAGGCCGAACCTGCTGACATCAATGGGCTCAGACAAAATGCAGGAGGAAATATCAGCGACCAGGGGAACGTTCCCAGTTTCCGGCAGAGTGTTCCACTTGGTGCCGTAAATGGTGTTGTTCAGGCAGATGTGGAAGTAATCCGCATCCTTGGTAAAAGTGGAGGGGTCCAGCTTGGGGATGTAAGAGAAGGTCTTATCCTTGGAAGAGGCTACCACGTTGGCCTCGCCGTAACGGGCGGCCTCCTTGTAAGCCTTGGTGGCCCACTGGCCGGTGAGAACGAAATCAGCCTTGCCGGAGCCGGTCATCAGGTTCAGGGGAACCATGGCGAACTGGGAGGAAGCGCCGCCCTGTAAGAAGAGCACTTTATAGTTATCCGGGATGTTCATTACCTCGCGGAGAAGGCTTTCCGTTTCCTTAATAATACCGTCATAGACCTTGGAACGGTGGGACATTTCCATAACGGACTGCCCGCTGCCGTGATAATCCAGCATTTCGTCAGCGGCGGTCCGCAGAACTTTTTCCGGCAGCATGGAAGGGCCGGCAGAAAAATTATAAACCCGTTTCATTTCATGACCTCCAAAATGTAGTAGTAATTAACTTTTATTATAAAACGTTATGATGGGATAGTCAATTGACATTTTTAAGACAATCTCGCTTTTTTACGCCAAAGAAGCACATTTTTTCTGTTTTTTCTGAAAAACAGACTGTTTTTGTATGCCCTGGGAGGACAGTAAAATTGGAAAAATTTATTTTCATAGGATTCCACAAAAATTATAGTGAAAGGTTCCGAAAGTTATGGTATAATAACGCTGTTGGTAAGGACAGAGGGGAAATGAAAGGCCCTCTGTTAACTAGAGCAAAAATATGGGGGAAAAGAAAATGACAATCAGAGATATTATCAGCCTGCTGGACGCGGAGATCATTTCGGCCGCCGACCTGGACCTTGAGGTAAAAACCGCCTGCGGCAGCGACATGATGAGCGATGTTTTGGCGTTTGTGAAAGACCAGTCTGTCCTTCTTACTGGATTACTGAACCCTCAGGTAGTGCGCACCGCGGAAATGATGGATATGCGGTGCATCGTGTTTGTCCGGGGAAAGCAGCCGGACGACAGCATTGTGGAGCTGGCGAAAAAGATGGACATTACCCTTCTGAAAACAAGGTACCGCCTTTTCACGGCCTGCGGAAAGCTGTATGAAAACGGCCTTAGGGGAGGCTGCGAGTAAAGATGAGCAAAATGCATTTCCATTACATAGTGCCCGGAGACGACTTTACCCGGGCGGGAGAGGCCTCCAGCAGCGTGAAGAAAAAGCTGAAGCAGCTGGGCTATGATCCCGACGCTACCCGGCGGGTAGCCATCGCCATGTATGAGGGCGAGATTAACATGGTGATTCACGCCGGCGGCGGAGAGATTGACGTAGACGTGTCCCCGGCTCAGGTAGACGTGGTTATGGCTGACCAGGGGCCGGGTATCGCCGATGTGGAAAAGGCCATGCAGGAGGGCTACTCCACCGCGCCGGATAACGTCAGATCCTTAGGGTTCGGGGCCGGAATGGGGCTGCCGAACATAAAAAAATATTCCGACGATATGCGGATCGATACGGAGCTGGGAAAAGGCACCACCATGTACTTTTCCGTTTTTCCGAAAAACTGACCCAGGGCGGACTGGGTGCCGCCGGCCCTTTCAAGAGGACGGCTTGATGATAATCTTACGATAACTTAGCATGTCCCGAACGGGGGCACGCCTTAGGAGGGAGACGATTTCCTGTGGACCGGTTTTTTCATTCCGTGACCCTGGATAAGGATAAATGCTTAGGCTGCACCAACTGCATTAAGCGTTGTCCCACCGAGGCCATCCGGGTGAGAGAGGGAAAGGCCCAGATCATATCCGAGCGGTGCATCGACTGCGGCGAATGTATCCGGGTATGTCCTCATCATGCGAAAAAGGCGAGGTATGACCACCTTTCTGTTTTGGAGGGGTGGAAATATAAAATTGCCATTCCGGCGCCGGCGCTGTTCGGCCAGTTCAATAATTTAGACGATATCGACATCGTGCTCACCGGGCTGAAGCAGATGGGCTTTGACGATGTTTACGAGGTTTCCAGAGGAGCCGAGCTGGTCTCCGACGCCACCAGAAAGCTGATGGCGGACGGCAGGCTTCCTAAGCCTGTGATCAGCTCCGCGTGCCCGGCGGTGGTCCGGCTGATCCGGGTCCGTTTTCCGGATCTGTGCGACCATGTGCTGAATCTGAACGCGCCCATGGAGGTTTCCGCCATGATGGCAAAGCGGGCGGCCAGCGAGAGAACGGGTATCCCGATAGAGGAAATCGGGGCCTTCTTCATCACCCCGTGCCCGGCCAAGGTGACGGATATTAAAATGCCCATCGGCCAGTCGGGACTGATCGGCGTCAGCTGGGCCGGCAGCGGCGGAGAGTCCGCGGCGCTGCTCAATGAAAAATACCTGGCGGCGGATGGCATCGAGAACGTGATACGGGTTCTGGAGGAGCTGGAGGACGAGCGGATTCGGGAGCTGGACTTTGTGGAGCTGAACGCCTGCAGCGGCGGATGCGTCGGCGGCGTGCTGTGTGTGGAGAACGGCTATGTGGCTAAAGCCAGGCTTCAGCGCCTGAGAAAATATCTGCCGGTTTCCCAGAACCATTTGGACGGCGGCGTGCCCCGGGATATGGAGTGGACCGAG
>OGQS01001677.1_pt1 | contig 10981 bp, 7 predicted proteins | sample 1553331 | NCBI WGS metagenome assembly OGQS01 (sample SAMEA2580012, study PRJEB22360) | human gut metagenome | biome: human gut; feature: human-associated habitat; material: faeces | place: Denmark | collected 2008/2010
GTCGTCAAGGCCGGTCTCGCCGAGGCCGTGGGCCAGGACGCGGAAGGCGGCATAAGCGCCCCACAGGCCGACCGCGGCCACGGGAACAAGATGCAGCAGGAATTTCAGCAGCGAACAACGCGGGCACCCTTCAGGGAAGAGGGAGGCGTCGACGGGCTGGTTGTAGTTTTTCACTTCCATTGACCTACCCCTTGGTCTTTTCGTTTTCCAGGTAGTTGTCGCCCTGACGGCGCACCCATTCGCGCTTGCTCAGGTAGTACACCTGCGGGTCGGTCCCCAGGCGCTCCAGAAGGCGGAAGGCGTGGGGGCTTCGGATCAGCTCGTACACCTTGTGTTCGGGATTCTTGGAATCGCCGAAGGAGATCGCGCCGTTGGGGCATACCTCGGTGCAGGAAGTCACATACTCCCCGTCGGCCAGCTCATAGGGGTTGCGTCCCTCGGCGATGGCCTTGTCCTTGGCCTTCATCGCGGCGATCTTAGCTTTCTTCAGCGCGTCCTTCATCGACATGTTCGTTCCTCTTTTCTTGACCGTTCGAACACCGTCTTAATACTACGCGTCTACCAATCCGCCGTCCTGTATCCGTGCCGTCGGCATCCACGCCGGTCTCAAGCCCATGAGACACTTGGAGCCATGACTACAGTTATCATGCGCACCTCTGATGATAATCACATGTGGTCATTTTTGGCTCTATTCCAAGGTTTTCCGATCTTGGGAAACCTGCCAATCAGCCTCGTTTTCCGTAAGGCACCTACAGGCACCCAAGAATAATCCGGGAACATTCCACCGCCCTGCCGGCGCTCAACGTCTTCGCCGACCGGCGTGGAAAAAGACAATCCCCCTGTGGTTTCATGATGTTCCACATGTGCGATGCCCAAAAGCATTCCCGGCAGCACGCCTCCATGGCGGACAGCAGACAGAACGATACGTGGCCCGCGCAACCGAACGGCCTTCACCTTAAACTCGCCCGCGCATCAAGTGCCCTTTGCCATGATCCCATCATCTCCCATCGAGTTAGGGGAATGCGGAACAAAAATCAGTTCATATCACTTTTTCTGTTCCTTGAACTGAGCTTGGCCTCTCCAACAAGCCCTACTACAATAGGACTCATTCCTCCGCAGTTCGAGAATCGAGTCAATATGCGCCGAATTTGCCACATTCTTGCAGGTCTCCTAGTGGGTACCGGACTCTTACGCACAGTAAGCGGCTTTATTTTTGACTACCTGCATCCGGAATACGTGTCTAGCTTTCCTTCATACCTTTATTTTTTACGAGCAGTCCCCTTCCTTATCGCTGCTGGTGCTGTCGAAACTATTTTATTCCTGATAAAAAGGAGAAATAAATAAAGAAACTCAAACAAATTGTCACTGCTCTAGTATCTGTAATATTGGCTGGAACTGTAACAGTAAATGCGTCGGCAGCAGAATCTATGGAAACTCCCTATAGGAGTCCTACCCTATCTAGCTTTCCGTCTAATGCTTCTCTGAAAGATTTTGAGAAAACCTCAGATAACGAAGATCTGAGAATTATCTCATCTCCTTCTCGGGGCGCTAATTACAAAACGTGTGCTGCAGAGGCTGTAGCTTTATTGCGGATTTATTCCACTACAGGATCCGGCTCATCATCTAGTTTCACGAATCTCGGCCATTCTTGGCTTATGATCACAAACCTGTCTGGTTCTACGGTAAACATTGCTGGGATTAACGTTGCTGATGGTAAATCTATAACAGCAAGCACTTGGGATGAATCCGTAGATGTCAGTAGAGAACATAAGGGTCTATGACTCAATCTTGATTCGAAGCTTAATTCCAACGGTATTAATCTTCAGAATGTTTCCATTCAATTACCCCTAAGACAAATTGATTTAGATACAGTGAATACTAATATTAAGAATAACGATAAATGGGGTTATCTTACCAACTGTTCTACTTTCGCTTCAAAAATTTGGAATTCAATTGCTAGTGGCAGCAGTAAAGTTGACGCTGGATCCATCAATACACCAGCCAGTCTAGCAAAAAGTATTACAAAAGTTGGTGAGGCAGAATCATATACATTGTTAAAGTACAATACTTCTTCACCGCATCACGATTCCGTATATTACGGCTATCCTCCCATAAAGAGTAATAACAATAATTAGATAACCAAATCTGTCTGGTAAAGCCGGATTAGTTTTATCTATAATGTGAGCCGCAAGTGTTGGCATAGCGCTTGCGGCTCATACGCACGATAAGCAAGAGCCACAGCATTCCCACCCGGTCTCAAGCCCATGAGACACTGGGGACCATGACTACCATCATCATGCGCACCTCCGAAGGTGACATCAAAATCAACCTGTTCGACGACGAAACCCCGGAAACCGTGGCCAATTTCCTCGGCCTTGCCACCGGCGAGAAGGAATGGATCGATCCGATGACCGGCCAGCCTTCCCATGAGCCGTTCTACAACGGTCTAACCTTCCACCGCATCATCAAGGATTTCATGATTCAGGGTGGCTGCCCGCTGGGCAACGGCACCGGCGGCCCGGGCTACGACTTCGACGATGAAATTGTTCCTGATCTGAAGTTCGACCACCCGTACCTGCTGGCCATGGCGAACGCCGGCCTGCGTCGTGGCATGGACGGCAAGATCCACGGCACCAACGGTTCCCAGTTCTTCATCACCACCGTGCCGACCCCGTGGCTCGACGGCCACCACACCATCTTCGGCGAGGTTGCGGATGACGATTCCAAGGCAGTGGTCGACAAGCTCGAAGCCGTGAACACCGATCGCATGGACCGTCCGACCGAGCCGGTCGGCATCGTGTCCGTGGAAGTGCTCAAGTAAGCGTTTCCCGCACAGCCGTACAATATAGGGAAGCCCCTCGATTGAGGGGCTTTCTTCATTTTATTTATAGAGGCGTTTGCTTGCAATCACCGGCTTATGTGATTCGTCAACATCACATTTTGCGCAGTCGCGGCTCCGCGGAATCCTTCGCGCCGGTGATGCGGTACACGTCGAACACGCCTTCGATTTTACGCACGGCGGCGAGCAGAGTGTTCAGATGCTGCGGATCGGCCATTTCGAAGCTGAATTGGCTGGTGGCCACGCGGTCGGTGCCGGTGGAAATCGAGCCGGAGATAATGTTCACGCCGTGGTCGGACAGCACGCGTGTCACATCGCTCAGCAGATGCGGACGGTCAAGCGCCTCGACCTGGATCTTGACCATGAACACGCCCTTGGTGCTGGTCCACTGCACATCCACCACACGTTCGGGCTGGCGTTTCTCCAGTTCGAGCATGTTCTGGCAGTCCACGCGATGCACGGACACGCCTTGGTTGCGGGTGATGAAGCCGATGATCTTGTCTCCAGGAACCGGCATGCAGCATCGGGCCAGCTTGACCCAGATGTCCCCCACGCCCTTGACGGAGATACCCAACGAGCTGGTGGTCTTCTTGGTACGCTCCACCTGCTTGAGCGGCAACGCCTCCTGCTCGACTTCCTCATCCACCTCGTCGCTGCCCGCGTCACGGACCAGATGCGAGATGACGTTCTGCGTGGAGATCTGGCCATCACCAATCGCCACGAACACGGCTTCCGCGTTGGCAAGGTTCAACTCGTCGGCGACGCCCACCAATGCTTCCGGAGTCAGCAGCGTGGTGATTGGCAGGTTGCGCTTGCGCATGGCGCGCGTCAGCTCGTCACGGCCTTCCTCGACGGCTTCGGTACGGCGTTCCTTGCTGAACCATTGACGAATCTTGTTGCGTGCCTTCGGGCTCTTGGCGAAGCTCAGCCAATCACGCGACGGACCTGCGGATTCGGACTTGGATGTCAATATTTCAACGGTATCGCCATTCTCGAGCTTGGTATCAAGCGGCACCAATCGTCCGTTCACGCGCGCACCCATGGTACGGTGACCGACTTCGGTGTGCACCGCATAAGCGAAATCAATCGGAGTGGCTTCGGCGGGAAGCGAGACGATCTTGCCTTTCGGCGTGAACACGTAGACCTCTGCCGCGCCCAAATCCTCTTTGAGGGAGCCAAGGAATTCGTCGGAATCCGGCGTTTCGCTCGTCCAGTCGGCAAGTTGCTGAATCCATTTGAGGTTGTCGGCCTCGCTCAGCTCCTGGTTTTCGCCACGCTTGCGGTCGGACTTGTCAGGCGAGCTCAACGCGCGTCCGGCTTGGCCGTTCTCCTTGTACTTCCAATGCGCAGCGATGCCGAATTCCGCGCGGCGGTGCATGTCCCACGTGCGGATCTGAATCTCCACCGGCTTGCCGCCGGGACCGACCACCGTGGTGTGCAGGCTCTGGTACATGTTGAGCTTCGGCATGGCGATATAGTCTTTGAAACGGCCGGGAACAGGGTTCCACCGCGCATGCACGGCACCCAACGCCGCATAGCAGTCCTGAATCGTGTCGACGATGATACGCACGCCCACCAAATCATAAATGTTGGCGAAATCGTGCCCGCGCACGATCATCTTCTGGTAAATGGAGAAGTAGTCCTTCGGACGGCCCGTCACATAGGCTTTGATGTGCTGTTCGTCGAGATCCTCATTGATTTCGGCGAGAATCTGCTTCAGGTACACGTCGCGTTGTCCGGCGCGACGGGCCACCAATACCACAATCTCGTTGTAGATCTTCGGATACAGAACCTTGAAGCTGAGTTCTTCCAACTCGGTTTTGATGGCGTTCATGCCAAGACGGTTGGCGAGCGGCGCATACACATCCAGCGTTTCACGTGCCTTTTTCTGCGCATTCGACTGCTTGACGTAACGCCATGTACGGGCGTTGTGCACACGGTCGGCGAGCTTGACCACCAGCACGCGCACGTCGCGGCTCATCGCCACCACCATTTTGCGGATGGTCTCGGCCTGGGCGGAATCGCCGTATTCCATTTTGGAAAGCTTCGTGACGCCGTCCACCAGGCCGGTCACCGTGTCGCCGAATTCGGCGCGGCATTCGTCGAGCGTGTAGTCGGTGTCCTCCACTGTGTCGTGCAGAAGGCCCGCTGCCACAACCAGCGGCCCCATGCCAAGATCGGCGAGGATCTGCGCCACTGCAAGCGGATGGATGATGTACGGCTCGCCGGATTTACGCCGTTGCAACGAATGCTGGTTGACGGCGCGCCGGTAGGCTCTCGCGAGAATGCTCATGTCCTCGTCGGGATGGTGGTATTCGCACATCTTGAGGATTGGTTCAAGCGGGTCAAGCGGATTCGTGCTGATCTCGCAGCCCAACATTCTGGCCGAACGAACCTCATGATCCATGTCGCTCATTTCGCTCCTCCTCGCTTGGAATGTACCCTATAGTACCCGCGCATCACCATATGACGGATGTATCCGGCCGCGTGTTGCACGGCCGGATACATCCTCGGTCTTTGTGTATTGCAGTCCCGTCAGGACGCAACGCCGGTTGATCCGAAGCCACGTTCCGCGCGGTCGGATCCGGGCAGGGTCTGCGCCTCGATGAATTTTGCCTCGACGTAGCGTTGGATGACCAGCTGTGCGATGCGGTCGCCCGGATGGAACGTCACGGCGCGTTCCGGATCGAGGTTGATCAACGGCACCTTGATTTCGCCACGGTACCCAGCGTCGATGGTTCCCGGCGCGTTAAGCACCGTGACGCCCTGCTTGACGGCGAGTCCCGAACGCGGATGCACCAGCGCCACATAGCCGGCAGGCAATGCGATTGCCACTCCCGTGGGCACCAGCGCCCGCTGGAACGGCTTCAACGTCACTTCTTCGGTGGTGCGCAGATCGGCACCGGCATCTCCGGCATGGGCGTAATGCAGCTGAGCCGGCTGCCCGGGATCCAGCGACTTTACCAGAACCTCGACGTTTTCCGGCTCGTTGTATGCCTCGTCGAACGCCATCAGGCCGCACACTCCTTGCATACCGGCTGTCCGTCGTCGGTAGTGTAGGCAAGCTGGCTGCGATGCTTCACCAGGAAGCATTCGGAGCAGATGAACTCGTCGCCCTGCATCGGAATGACGGTCACCGAAGCGTCCTCATTGCTCAAATCGGCGCCCGGCAGCTCGTAGTCTTCGGCAATGGCGTTCTCGTCATCGTCCATATCGTTGGAATTGTTCTGAGAACCCTTGCTCAAAGCCTGGAGCGACTCCTCGTCCTCGTCTTTGTTGCGCGGGGAATCATAATCCTGTGCCATCGAGATTCCTTTCGTCATCTATGGTGCTTATGCGCCATAGAATACATGACTTTTCCCCCGCTAGGATACACGAATTGAAATACTCGTAAAATCCGACACGTGGGGCACAATAGAATTAATAGAAAAATCTAAGGGAAAGTGGTGTGTTGTGCCTGAGAATGCGCTCGAAGATGCACGGTTCGATCATGTGAGTGAAACCGGTGAGCTCGTCTTTGTTTCAGGTGCCGGCAAATTCGCCGTCAAGGTCGATGAAGCGCTTGAAAGAGCCATTTTGGAGGCAAAACAGATTCGCACCGAAACCCAAGAGGAGCGTCAGCAGCAAGCGCCTTCCACGCTGCCGATCTCCCAAATCCAATCCTTGATTCGAGCCGGAGCCAATCCGACCCGCGTGGCGGAGCGATATTCGTTGAGCGAAGCGCTTGTTCGGCGTTTCTCGGCGGCGGTGGAAACCGAAAAGCAATATGCGATCGAACAGTTCCTGGCGGTTCCCGCGCCGAAGGAAAGCCGTGTGCGCACGCTTTCCGAACTGATCGAACGCACTTTCGCCGCAGCCCACGTACGGTTGGAGGATGTGCGGTGGAAGGCCACCAGACGCGGTTTGGAACCGTGGAAGATTACCGCGGAGTTCGATTCCGCAGGTCATGCCGCCCGTGCGGAATGGTCTTGGAACATGCATGACAACGCGGTCAACTGTCTGAACGCAACGGCACGCAAGCTCATCGGCGAGCAAGACACGCCTACGGAAGGACACGCCGAGAAGCAGTTCGACCAGAATTTTCTCGCATCATTGAATTTGCCGGGCGATTCCGCACGCTCCGCACGTATCGAACAGACGGTGTCCGCTTGGAATGCTCCGGAACCGGTTGCACCGCAAGCCACGAATATCAAGACCACCGTTGAGACTCAGCCATCGGCGACCGTTCCGCTGCCGAACCGTCCGGAAATCGCGACGACGCAGCACCCCGCCCCTTCAACGACGGAACCTGCCCAAAACTCGCAAAACACGCAATCCGCCGGCGAGCAGCAGTCCGATAAGTCCAAGATGGCATCATCCGATCCTCATAGTCAGAGCACCACCAAATCGAAGCGCCGTGCAGGACGCTCCGCAGTGCCGAGTTGGGATGAAATTCTGTTCGGTGACTGATTAACGTTCCCTAACATCCCACGGCAACATCCGTTCAGACGTTCGGATCATTCGATCAAGCCACGTCAATCAGGCATGGAATATCAGATTCCATGTAGGTCAGCGACCCGTGCACGCTGGGCAGATGCATCGCCTTCTCCGCCTGTGTGCGGGAATCGACAATGGTGGTAGAGCCCGCAGCGGAGACGACCACATCGCCGATCATCGACTTGACGCGTTCATCGACCGGTCCGTAGACGCCTTCCTCGATTGCCTGCCGGCGGGTGCGCACCTGGGCGCGCTCCCCCAGCACGTCACGCCAACGAGCGGCGATGTCCTCCGGATTCTCGCCATCCTCGCCATAAAGCATGACACAGCGTGGTTCGCCGCCGACATTCGCGACGCCCCACATCAGCTGGGGTTCGGACGCTATGTCGATGCAGGCTTCCGGGTCGGCGGTTATCATGCCATGATCCGCCACGATGACGATCAGCGTGTTCTTCGGCATACTTCGACGCAGCAAAGACAACTGGGCGTCGATACGCTCATATGTGCCGATCCACTTGTCGGAGTCCCAGCCGTAATTGTGTCCGATCTTGTCCGCGTCGCGCAGGTACACGTATGTCAGTCCGGGCGTGTTCGCCGCTTTCGCCGCGGTCATGATACGTCGGCGTGGATCGTCATTGGAGATGTAGTCGCTGCCACGTAACGCCGCCTGGGTCAACGCGGAGAACGCGAATTTCGGCAGTCCCGAACTGGTGACGCGAACGTCCTGTTCCGCCAATCGTTCGAATATGGTCGGCTGCTGTTGCAGTTTCAGCGGTGCGGGCGCGTTTTTGAAAGAGATGAGCTGGCAGATTTCGCCATTGTCGGGATTGAGCTGCGTATACCCCGTCATGCCGGTTAATCCGGGGCATGTGCCGGTACCGAACGTGGACATTGCGGCCACGGTGGTGCTGGGCATGCATGTGGCGATTGGCCGCTGGTTAACGCTGTCCGCCATCAGCGACCGTAGATAGGGTGAATGTCCCAATCTCATATTGATGTTCCAATATCCGAGACCGTCCACCAGGACCACGACTGCCGAACGCGCGTCCGGCAGGCCAAGTGCCTCTTGGAGTCGTTTCGGATCGGCATGGATGGCCGTTGGAATCGGATGCCCGATGGCGCTGGAAATGGCGGGAAGTACCGAGGATAGGTGGAGAGCACCGCCGCGGCCGCCCTCATCCGGCAGTTCGTCGCCATATCGTGCCGGACTGGTCATGGCTAGCAGCTGGTCGATTTCGGGCACTTCAACACTCATGGTTCCCATTCAAGCACCGCGGCAGTACCAGCTGGTAATATTGCTAGGTTGATTACCATAACCTTTCCGTGAGGAGAACCACCGCATGGTGTCGCACCGCAAACCGGCAAAACCAGCCTTTGACCCGCGTACGGTCAAAGAGAACATCGTCGAAACACCGTTGAATGAGGAGATGAGCAAGTCGTTCCTCGAATACGCGTATTCGGTGATCTATGCCCGCGCGTTGCCCGATGCCAGAGATGGTCTGAAGCCGGTGCAACGCCGCATCATCTATCAGATGGGCCAGATGAATCTCAATCCTGATCGTCCGTATATGAAATCGGCCCGTGTGGTCGGCGAGGTTATGGGCAAGTTGCACCCGCATGGCGACTCCGCCATCTATGAGGCGATGGTTCGTCTTGCGCAGCCGTTTGCGATGCGATTGCCGTTGGTGGATGGCCATGGTAACTTCGGTTCCCTTGACGACGGTCCTGCGGCCTCCCGTTACACTGAGGCGCGTATGGCCCAGGCAGCGCTTGGTATGAATGCCAATATCGGTGAGAATACCGTTGATTTCACGCCGAATTACGATAACAAGCTGCAGGAGCCGACTGTTTTGCCCGCTGCGATTCCGAATCTGCTGGTCAATGGCGGTTCCGGTATTGCCGTCGGCATGGCCACGAATATGGCGACGCATAATCTGGGCGAGGTGGTTGCCGCGGCCAAGCATCTGATGCATCATCCTGATGCCACGTTGGAAGAGCTTATGCGCTATGTTCCAGGTCCGGACTGGCCAAGTGGCGGCGTGATCGTTGGGCGTAACGGCATTCGTGAGGCGTATGAGACCGGACGTGGCGCGTTGACCACGCGTTCCGTGACGCATATCGAAAACGTGACGGCTCGCAAAAAGGCCATCGTCGTGACGGAACTGCCGTTCATGGTGGGTCCGGAACGTGTGTTGGAACGTATTTCCGAAGGTGTGAAGAACCGTAAGCTGGACGGCATTTCCGGTGCCATCGATCTGACTGACCGGCATAACGGCACGCGCCTCGTCATCGAAATCAAAACCGGGTTCGATCCGAACGCGGTGCTGGCGCAGCTGTTCAAACACACGCCGTTGCAGGACAATTTCACCATCAACAATGTGGCGTTGGTCAATGGCCGTCCGCACACCATGGGATTGAAGGAAATGCTTCAGGTGTGGGTGGACCATCGTCGTGTGGTGATCCGCCGACGCAGTGAATTCCGCAGGAAGAAGGCGCTTGAGCGGCTGCACTTGGTGGAGGGCTTGCTGCTCGCCATGGTGGACATCGATGAAGTCATTCAGGTGATTCGCTCTTCTGATGATGCCGAGGCCGCGAAAACAAAGCTTATCGCCGTATTCGATCTGGATGAGATTCAGGCACAGTACATTCTTGACTTGCGTCTGCGTCGTCTGACGAAAATGAGCCGCATCGAGCTTGAGTCGGAACGTGACGATTTGAAGCAACGTATCGAAGAGTTGGATCGTATTCTCGCTTCCGCCGAAGCGCTCGACAATGTGGTGATCTCCGAAATGGATGAGGCCGTCGCCACGTATGGCACGCCTCGTCGAACCGTATTGCTGGATGAGGATGCCGATGGTAAGCTTGTGCCTGTTGTGGCGCATGGTGATGATGGCGTGTCCGCTTCGGCTATGGCCGCAGCCCGTGCCGCCGCAACGGTCTCTTCCGCAGCAGCTGATGTTGCCGCAGCCGCTAAGGCAGCGACGAAGGCCGGTGAAGACAATGCGGCCGCTGTGGCATTGCAGATTGACGACGAACCATGTGCGGTGATGCTGTCGGCCACGGGTTTGATCGCGCGAACCTCCGAAGATGCGTTGGAACGTTGGGAGAATCGTTCTTCTGCCGACAAACGTGTGAGGGACGATCAGATTATTTCGATTTTCCCTACCACCACACGTTCCTCATATGGTTTGATCACATCTGCCGGCCGTCTGATTGTGGCGCATGTCGTGGAGTTGCCGGTTGTGTCTGCGGATGGTCCGCTCCATGTGACTGGCGGCGTCCATGCCGAAGAGTTGATCGGTATGACGGAAAATACCGATCCGATTCGCGGCGAACGCGTGATTGCTGCGATTGCCATGCCAACTGCCGATGATTCCGGTGATCATGCCGCAGAACCTGCTCCTCTTGCATTGGGCACGCGTAATGGCGTGATCAAGCGTTGGAATCGTGAGGCACCCACCCCCATGGATTCTTGGCCCGTCATTGATCTGAAAGATGGCGACGAAGTGGTATTCGCCGCCGTGGCCGAGGATGACGACCGTCTGGTGTTCATCTCCTCCGATTCCTCGCTACTGACCTTTGAGGCGAAGAACGTGCGCCCGCAGGGTCGTACTGCGGGCGGTATGGCCGGCATCAAGCTGGCCGAGGGCGCCCGTGTGGCGGCCT
>OGQS01001679.1_pt1 | contig 10977 bp, 10 predicted proteins | sample 1553331 | NCBI WGS metagenome assembly OGQS01 (sample SAMEA2580012, study PRJEB22360) | human gut metagenome | biome: human gut; feature: human-associated habitat; material: faeces | place: Denmark | collected 2008/2010
TGTCCCAGGGGGTGTTGGCCTAAAGGCCGCCAATGCCCACGCCGCGCGGGCCGAATTTGTCGAATGCGGCACCGGCGACCGGACTCAGGATGATGCCGACCGCCGCGGCGGGCAGCATGACCATGCCGGTGACGGTGGCGGATTGGCCGAGCACATTCTGGATGAAGATAGGCAACGTCACGTTGGTTGCGGCGACTGCGGCGTTGATCAGAGTGACCAGAATCGCGGAGTTGCGGAAGTTGCGGGTGGCAAGGGGATCAACGCGCAACAATGGCTCATCGAGCTTGACTTGCTTGTATACGAATGCGACGAAGGCCACAAGACCAACGACGATTGAGGTAATGACGACCGGACTGGCCCATCCCATCGTGGAAGCGGACGAGAAGCCATAGAGCAGGCCACCGAACGCGATGGTCGAAAGGATCACGGACAGGACGTTGAGCTTTGGGTTCTTCAACTCGCTGACGTTCTTGAGCATCATCGTGCCTCCGACAAGGATGACCAGTGCCACGACTGCGATGCCAATGAACATCGGGCGCCATCCGAAACTGTCAATCACCAGACCACCGACAACCGGGCCGATAGCCGGGCCGGCGGCCATGACGATACCGGCCATGCCCATGGCGGTGCCGCGCTTATCCGGCGGATAGACGAGCATCGGCACTACGGCGACCAATGGCAACAGCACGCCGGAGCCGGCGGATTGCAATACGCGTCCGATGAGCAACAGCACGAAATTCGGCGCAACGGCACACAGCAATGTGCCGACCATGAAAGCGGCAAGGGCTCCGGCGAAGAGCTTTCGGGTGGAGAATTTATCAATCAGATAGCCTGAAATCGGCACCATGATGCCCGAGACCAGCATGTAGACGCTGGTCACCCACTGCACGGTGCCGGTGGTGATATTGAAATCACGCATCAGTGCCGGCAAGGCCGGTGACATGACGGTCTGGTTGAGCAGCGCGATGAACGAGCCGACGACGATCACGCCCACGACGATGAATCGGGCGTGCGAATCAATAGGCTTTACGGAACTGGCGGCGGACCCGGATTCCGCGGTTTTCTGTGAGGTCACAGCATTTCCTTCGGTTGGTAACGGCATGTGTGGGCGATCCGGCCCCATACTTGTGTCAAGACGCGGGGACACCGATGAGTCCGGGGTAAAGGAAAAGCCGCCATCCGTTCCGCATTCATATACGGCAAACGATTCGCGGCTTTGCGTAAGTTGATGGCTATGGTGAGCGATTCATGCGACGTCGACTGCGGATGGGCCATCGGTACATCCCGGCATAAGGCGTGTCCCCGCTACACCAGCATCGAGAATAGGGCCATTTGTGGATTGGCAAACAGAACATTGCCGACGAACGACCCACGGCAGGCGTGTGCGATGAACATCGCGTAGCGATACAGGTTCATGGCATCTCCTTGATGGGTCTTCGTACGGCAGACATCGAGAAGCCTATCATCATTCAGATCGACGGTGAAACCCACGCATGCCCGACAATACACAAAATCTTTACAAAAGGATTGGGCTTACCGCATACGATCCGCCTGGGTAGCGGTCCGAGGATGAATCAGGGGCGAGACAAGGGTTGCGTCTCGTGTTTCCGTCATGATGTCTGGCAAAATAGTGAAGCCGGACATGCGAGGCATCGACCGGAATCGGAAAGGGGCAAATCATGCGAGTTCTCGGCAATATCCTGTGGATCATTCTTGGTGGGTTGGCCATCGCAATCGGATGGGCATTGGTGGGACTGATTCTGTGCATCTCCATCATCGGCATCCCGCTCGGCATTCAAGCGTTCAAGATGGCGGGACTCACCCTGACGCCGTTTGGCAAAACCGTGCAATACGGCGGCGGAGTCGGCTCTGCCTTGGCCAACATCCTGTGGGTGGTGCTGGTCGGCTGGTGGATGGCGCTCGGCTATCTGGGTGCAGGCGTGCTCAACTGCATCACCATCATCGGCATTCCGTTCGGCATCCAGTCGTTCAAAATGGCCAAGCTTGCGCTCTGGCCGTTCGGCGCACAGATCTACAGTTTGTGAATTACTCGAAATCACATACCTACAAAACCAAAGATTGTTGCTGTACCAACGTCTAGTCGTTGGTACAGCAATTACGGCAACATCTCCCCTTACAGGAAGAAGTCGTCAATCTCTGCTTCATTGTGCAATATCTCGGTTTCAGAGACACCAATGAATCTTGCCAAATCAACAGATGCGGCGAAACGTAGCTGTATATTTAAATCAAGATTGAATGCATAAGTCTGCAGCTCCCCTAGTTTCCGGTATTTATCGAGAAGAGTTTCCAATATTTGCGCGTATTGCACGTCGAGATTCGCGACGAACAAGTCCGCTTTGCGCTGATATTCAGCGATGATTGCCCGCTCTCTTGCACTCAATATGTTCTTGCCAAGACCAAGCACATTCGAAGCGACAATTGACCCGATAAGCGCGCCCACAACGGGAACAGGAATAAGCGTCTGACCAATCGCCGCTCCTACCGCCGCGCCGGTAGCATCAAGGGCATTGATAGTTACCAAGCTCAAGAAACCGTCATCATCAATCTCTCCGGAACGGAATTTCATGACAGCATCTATGAGTCCAAAAGTTCCGGACGCTATCGCCCCTGCGCTCGGAGCCGAAAGATGACAGACATTGGTCAATCCATAAATTGCATAGCCCGAAAACCCGCCTTTGAAGGCACCCTCTGCTGTCTTGACGCCTCCTTCCTTCCAATCCTCAGCGGTAAACTGCCATATTTCCTTGCCTTCTTCGTGCTTTTGATACACGAAAATGCCGAAGTTCAATCCACCTTGGATAGCAGCACCCACCCCGGCAGCTTTGTTAGCCTCGCCTAGATTCGGCTGAGCTTTGTGATATGCAGCAGCCTTATCCGTATTGGCCTTATTGGAGATTTCGCTCTTTTGCTCGGATGTCTGCCGTTTAATATTGTCGGTTTCTTCAGTAAAAGTCCGGTCAATCGCTTCTCTTTGGACCTGATCATATTTCAATACCGATGATTGCATCCATTTGTCCCAGGACAGTCCCCGGATGTTACTTTCCTCTTCGATAATCTGCTTAATTTTCTGCACTTGGTTACTGGTTAGCGGTTGTCCGTTGAGAAAGACTTCTTTATCGCCATGCATGACCGCACGAAAAACGTCCATGTGGTCCTTTGAAAACATCATATCCATAGAACGGTATTCCGCAGATGTCTTCAGCTCGTTCATTAGGTTCGCATAGAACTTTACCTGCACTGGCTTGCCGTTAATCAACAAATCAGCAGGACCATTATTATTAAGCGTAATTGTTGATTTTTCCAACCCTTCAAATGCTCGTCTGGCGTTAGCGATTCCCGTCTGCGCGAATTCAGCGATAAATCCATGCATACCATTTTCACCACCACGCCCACTGTTGACAATGTTCATGACATTTTGATTCGCTAAATCAAGGTTCCTTAGCGCATTAGCTTGTCGCTCGGCGAGATCTTTCAGCTGACCTGTTTCATTATTAAGAATCTGTCTCAATGTGTCCATCAGAGTAGACACACGTAGCTGATTCAAATAATCAATATACGCGGCAATGCCCTGAGCAACATTGTTATCGATGGCGTGCTTGTCAGCAGTATTCTTGTCAGTCATCGAGTTCCAGTTCCTTGTTAATCATTTGCGCTAAGGTGAGCGTCATATTGACCAGTAATCCCGCCTGCATTTTCTCTTCGTGGGAGAACTGGCTGTAATCGGCGCCTGTCACCGCAGCATTCGCACGCTGTACACCATCTATCTGAGTTTGCGTTGCCTCAGTCAATGCCGCGACTTCGGCATTCTTCACATTGAATTTGCGAATTAATACTTCCACATTCTGGCGCTCAAGCAAAAGCTTGTCAGCAGTTTCTTTGTTTTTATGATTCGCATAAATACCAGAACCAATTGCCGCAGCGCCCGCCACGCCAGCGATGGTCCATCCAACCGGACCAGCCAAGCCCAGGAACGCGGTTCCGGCTGACATGCCACCGCCACCTGCAGCCAATGCACCGCCACCAAGCCAAGCCAGAGCAGCACTATTTGCTGCAGCTCCGGATAATGCAGAAATGGCAGTACCGGTCGAAGCTACACCGAAGGTGGTGGCCACACCCATTGCAGCCGTAGGTCCCATGGTTGCTACTGCGATTCCCAAAGCACTGAGGGTGGCTCCTGCTCCAGACCCTCCTTCAGCTGCTTTTGCTTGCTTTTCTGCCTCCTTAATCTCATCCTCTTTATTCTCGAACGTCGTTACTTCGGTATTGATCTTATGCAGTTCAACGGCAAATTCTTTTGGCGTATTAGCCAATTGATTGATATGTTGTTCAACATACTTGACATGCACAATAGCGATTTTTCTCAAGTCATACAGCGCTTGCGTACTTTTAGCTAAATCATCCGCTACGTTTTCATAGCGTTCTACGGCATTGTTGTAATCCTCAACAGCCTTAGCTCTTAGTTTGGAATTAAACAAATCGACCTTATCGGCACTATCCTTGACGTTTTTAGCGATTGAGACGGTACCCTTTGCCATGCTGTCAGCCGCTTTGCTTACTTCGCCACTTGCGACGGCCGCAGACTGTGCCACGCTCCCTGCAACAGCTGCCGTCATTTTGCCCGCATCGCCGGCAAGCTTACCTGCCCCTTTGGCAACATCTTTCGTGATTTTTCCCGCTGTGTCACCGATATTTCCGGCTATTTTACCGGCTTGTTTGGTGAAATCATTAAGACCTTTGCCCAAATTATCGAACATGTTGCCCATGGTTGTTGCTCCCCTTTTCACGCACCTGCCATGATGTCCGTCATCGACGGCAAGTGCTTCGTTGCACTTATAGGCCAAGTGTACTCATAATTACGTAGCTGCGGTACATGACCATACATGCACACTGCGTAGTTTGACGGATTCGCGAAGAAGCCCCCATGAATGACCAAAACGTAACTTGCTTACACACACCGTGATTTGACGGATTTGGACGTAAGACCTTATGGTGTGCACACCATGATTCAACGTATCGCATTCAGCAGCAACGGCGTGAACGAACACGCCAAGCGCCAGCAGACGAACCTGCCGGCGATGCTCGAATGCGCCTTCAAACAGGGTTTGCGTACTGCTCAGTTCCAACCAATAACCGGAAACAAGCGCAGCCTGCTCGCTGCCATACAAATCTGATCAGTACACCTCTCATTGGCGCATAGCTGAATCATTGCCGGTGATATCGAGCCGACTCGTTCGCACCATGCCTCATAAACGCACCTGCACGAGCATGCGTTCTTGGCATAGTCGCAACTCAATGCACCGCAGCAAAACCCATTGCATACCATCACATATTCAGAAAGAACAACAGATCATGAAGTATTTCACTACTGACACGCATTTCGGGCATCCGCTGGTCAGCGTGCTGCGCGGATTCACCACGTTCGACCCTGGGCACACACAGTATGACGCTCTCCTCTCCTCGCAGGGACGCAAGGCCGCCGAGGATTGGGTGAAGGGCGTGGTGCTTGACGATTCCCGGCTCAATTTCCGCAAGGCCGCAGACACCGATGCGCACGATGAAGCAATCGTGGCCAATATCAATCGGATTGTCGGCGAGGACGACGAGCTGTGGATTTTGGGCGATATCGGATACCGAACATCGGTCCGGCATCTGAAGAGCTGCCTGCGTCAGCTGCGCTGCAGGCATCTGCACGCGGTTATCGGCAATCACGATGACTGGTGGCTGGACGATGCACCCGCACGAGATCTGTTCGAATCGATTGAGCCGAACAGCACGGCGGAGCTGACCGGTCTCGGAATTGGCCGCCCGCAGGCGACGGAGACCGTCAATCTATCGCATTTCCCCTACCGTGAGGATCTTGCCTATGGCTGGCCGGATGATGCCGTACGTTTCCGCGATCAGGCATTGCCGTTCGACGGACATCGTCTGCTGTATGGTCACACGCACCAGCTGTCTCCGGAGGGCGCACGCCACGAAGCCCTCAACGTTGGACTGGACGCATGGAATCTGCAACCGGTAAGCGAAACACAGATTGCCGACTGGTTCCATGCACACGCGACCGATTCAACGCACGTATCACCGCTGGATATGCCCGACTCCCCCGGGCCGGCGCCCATTGACTCCGCCGCACAGCAGGAACCAGGCGGCTCGGTTTCGGCAGCCGAATCATAATACAAGCAATATTGGGGCGAGCAGAACCTTATGCCATCGCTGGCACCTGTCTCGCCCCACAGCACAACGAAAGGAGCTTGGCTATGGCAAAGCTCATTATTCTGCGAGGACTGCCCGCTTCGGGCAAGTCCACGTGGGCACGCTCATGGTGTGAGGACCCCGCCAACACGTGGCCGCATTGCGTGATTTCTCTCGATGACATTCGGCTCATGATCGCCGGCTCGGCACAGGTCCGAAACCGACTGCAATCCGAGCACGGCAAGCGATTCAATGACATGGTGGTTGCCATGGGACGGCACATGATTGCCGACGCATTGGATGCGGGGTGGGATGTGGTGGCGGATGCGCAACACGCTAATCCCCGGTATGCAGCCGAACTGGCGCTACTCGCTCAACGTCATGGCGCACTGTGGGAAACGAGGGATTTTGACGTTCCTCTAGACGAATTGTTGCGTCGCAATGCGGCGCGTGATACCGCTGACCGTGTTCCGGAAGATTACATTCGTTCGTCCTGGAAGCATTTTCACACCGCGATGTTCCGCCCGTTGGAACCGGGCGATCCGAATGGAAACCTGTTGGAGCGTATGCGCGCGGACCCTTACGTTCGGGTTATTCCGGTGCGCGGCGAAACAGACGTGTATGCGTGCAATTTCACTGCAGAGGCATTTCGTGAACATCGGTGGACGGATCGCACCATCAATGCGCGAGGGCTTTTTGTCGGCGGCAACGGTCAGGTGGTGCAACGCGGGTTCGAGAAGTTCTTTGCTGTGGACGAGACGGAGGAGACATCGTTCGCCCAAGTCGTCAATCACGCTCAAGAACATCCAGAGTCGTTGCCCGTGCGCGTTGAGCGCAAGGAGAACGGATTTCTCGGGCTCGTGGGCGCGGCGGGAACTCCTGGATTGTTCCGCTTCTGGTCGAAGTCGGGGCAAACGGATTATTCCGCGCTTATCGAGCGCCTGTTTCCTTCAGATTCAGCGGTACGTGCCGAATTGTGGCGTATGTTGCATGAGTGGAATGTCACGGCGGCGTTTGAAGTCATCGATCGCGAGTCCGACCGGCACATCGTTGGATACGAATCATCCGGGCTGCGCTTGCTGCATCTGATTCGTAATGCCGAATCGTTCTCCATCGATGCCGCTCACGAGGAAACGTTCACTCTTGCCGGCGGCTTCGTGCGGCCGGAAACGGTGGCGATCTGCCATTCGCCGGAAGAAGTCGCCCAGGCAATCGGCGAAGCCAAGGCAAGCCCGCGTGAAGGCGTGGTGCTATATTTTGCCGACGGTTGGATGGTGAAGGTGAAGTCAGACCGGTACAAGTTGGTCAAGGCGATGCGCCCTCTTATGCAACGCGTGCTGCTGCGTGGTCGTTCCTTCAACAAGTCCGGCGACATTGCCGATTTGGCTCGCCGTATCATCGATTACGCACACGAACACCACATCGACCTGGCCTACGAGCGGCAGGCATTCGGCGAGCGCGATATCGATATGACCAAGGTCAACGACATCGTGGACCACGTGCGGTAACTGCTGAGTTCTAGCGCAATATCTTCTGACCAACGTATGTATCACGAAAGCATGTGTCGTGAAAGCATGTATTGCGCTAGAACCAAATCATTCTCGTTGAGGCCGGATAATGAATCTCTATGCTTTGAACATGACGCACCATATGCCGGCATTTCCTTGCGCGAACAACTGTTCATTACGAACATTGTACTGATGCCGTTACAGAACAGAAGAGGGTGCTGTCCTACTTTGCTGACGACGTTGCATTGAAGCTCGACTCATGCCATGTGTTCTACACTCCGAACGTGGGGATCCGAGGCGTATCCAGCTACGAGCACAGCTTCGATTTCCTGTTCCAGCGTAGCGCCAACCATCCGACCCGGTTCTGCCAGGCACCGAACCGATTCGACAAGGACGCCGTGAAAGACATCATGTTCGGTTGGGATGACACGAAGAAGGATCCCAAGCGCAGGGATTCCCGGCTGATAGTCATCGGCGACGACCGGCAGACGCCGTTGCAGCGCGGCGCGCTCACCGCGTTCCGCAACTACGGTGTGCCGTTATCCCCTACTCCAAATTGGAAGAGCGGGCTCCCGTGGAACTCGCCGCGTAGCTTCCGAGCCATATAAGGACTCATCCCGACGACTCACCGCGAGCACCGGGATGAGTCCTTGGTTCTTGTGTTTCGCTATATGATCTTGTGTTTCGCTATATGATTGAGTCATGTCGGACGACAATGTCCGGCACGAAGAGAGACCCATCATGAAAAAGGCAATCGCACTGCTTGTTGCGGCGATGTTGCTTACCGGCCTGTCCGCTTGCGGGGGAAGCACTACGGCCGATGCGCCGGCCAAATCCGATGGCACGTCAAAGACCGAGACCAATAAGGAAGAACCCAAACCCCAGCCGGCCGATCTGACCGGCACATGGAAGCAGACCAATTCCAACGACCCGAGCTCATACATGGAAGCTACCATCAGCGGCGACACCATCGAGGTCAACTGGATCGGCACCGACACCAAGAGCCTCTACTGGAAGGGCACCTATCAGGCACCGGCCGCAGCCGGCGATTGGAAATGGACCAGCCAGGGCGACACCGAGACCATGGCCAGCGCGCTCCTCGCCTCGCAGGATGCCACCAAGGACTTCACCTACAGTGAGGCGGACGGCGTGAGCTGGGAGACCACCGCGCTCGGTACCACCATCACCGTCAAGACGGTCAAGCAATAAATCCCGTGTCGGGCGGATCAAGCCCTAAACACGAAACCGCCCCGGTCACTCTGCGAGCGCCGGGGCGATTCTGTTCCTGGATAAGGGTTATTTGATTCCGTTGGCCTTCATGTAGGCTTTCATGGTTTCGTAGCATTGTGCGGTTTGGAGTGCGTCGTCTGCCGCGCGATGGCTTTCCGTTTGTGCGATGCCGAATCGGCGGATGATGTCGACAAGGCGGTGTTTCGGCTCTTCTGGGTAGAGGGCGCGGTCCAGTGGCAGGGTGTCGATGGTTTTGTTGCCGATGTGTCTCATGCCGAGTCTGGTGGTGTTGGCGAGGAGGAAGGCGGCGTCGAATTCGTTGATGTTGTGGCCGATGAGGGTGTCGTTCCCTATGAATCTGATGAAGTCCGGGAGCACTTGGTCTACGGTCGGCTGGTTGCGCAGATCGGCGTCGGTGAGTCCATTGAGACGTGTGATCTCCTCGGGCAGCGGACGTTGTGGGTTGATGAGCTGGCTGTACCGTTTGACCGGTCGGCCGTTCCTGACGCGGATGGCCCCGATCTCCACGATCCTGTCATCGCTTGGCGAGAACCCGGTGGTCTCCAAGTCTATGGAGGTATAGTTGTCCACCATGAGGTCTTTGGCCTTGACTGGCTTGGACTTCATCTTCGTGACGCTCTTCGGCTTCTTCTTGAATCGCGCCTCCGGGTCGACTTTCCTTGCCGCCATGGCGAATCCGACGGCGAGCGCCACGAGGGCGATGATGGTGACGATGGTGAGAGGCAGACCGCTGTCGCGGTTGTCGTCGAATGGTGCGTAGATGGCGCTTGCGGCGAACAGCGCCGCGAGGATCCAGTAGAGTGTGCGCTTCCTCATGATTGTTCTCCTTCCGCTTCATTGGCCGCGAGTCGTCGTGCCCGTTGTTCGAGGTTGTCGATTTCGGTTTGCAGGTCCGTTATTTTCCGTTTGCGTCGGTCGATGCGTTCCCTGATTTTTTCGACCGAGACCTGTTTCCTGCTGCCGTAGGGGTCTTTGGCGTCGAGTTCGTCGGCTTTGATGCGGGCTTTCTTGATGTAGCTTCTGGATAGCGTCTCGATTGCGGAGAGGGTGGAGTCGATCAGAATGTTCCTTGGCTCGCGGGCTCCGCCGGCGACGCCGAAGTATAGGGCGCGACGCTGGTTCATCCGGTCGAGGAACGACTGGACTTCATGGCATGAGTGAATCAGTGCGCGTGGGCTGTCCACGAATTCCAGATGGCAGAGCAGCACGCAGGCGTAGTTGTGGGCGACGAGCCGGTCAAGTGACTGTTGGAATGAGCGCGTTTTCGAGCCGGTCTTTCTTGGCTTGTCGCATAGGCGCATGGCGGCCTTGGTGATTTCGATATCGGAACGGCCGGTATCTTTCTTGTGCGGTGATGGGCGGCTCATGTCGGTGAGCAGGCAGTTGCCGTGCGATACGGCGTTTCGCATCTTTCTGACGATGAACAGGAGATGCTGATATGGGTGGTTCTCGTTGTGACGGTATCGCCAGTAGGTGTTGAACAGAGTCAGTTGGTCGTTGAATCCCAAGAGTTCCCAGAGGTTCCATAGGGCAAAATCGCCTTGCAGGCCGGTTTTCATGTCGTCGGTGTAGGGATTGTCGTGCATGGTGGGCAGGTTGCCGCTGAAGCACCTTCTGACGCAGATGTCGGCGATATCCGGGTTCTGATCCTTCATGATGAGCTGGTTAAACCTGACCTTGATGGAATGCTCAATGCTGGAGCACATTGACCATACCAGTCGACTGAGTGCGAAATCCACCAGCGAGAGTTCGACCAGATGACCGAAATCAAGGTTGTCGTAAACGTATCCTCCGGATTCGTCGATGGTTTTCCGGTAGTTGTTCTCGTAGGATTTGATCTTGAAGAAGTACGAGTTGTTCGAGAGGAACCTTCGGGCTTTCTCTTCGTCCATCAGGTCGAAGGTGACGCCATGCGAGACGAGGGTGTTTATCTGCTCATCCAGCGTCGCTCGTTGCTTCATCTTCACCTCTCAGAATAAAAAAACGGCGGCCGATGAATTCGACCGCC
>OGQS01001686.1_pt1 | contig 10942 bp, 9 predicted proteins | sample 1553331 | NCBI WGS metagenome assembly OGQS01 (sample SAMEA2580012, study PRJEB22360) | human gut metagenome | biome: human gut; feature: human-associated habitat; material: faeces | place: Denmark | collected 2008/2010
CGGAAGGATGGCACGAAGGAGTCGTTCGGGTTTCATAAAACAAAGGTAAGCAAAGATAGCTAATTTTAAAACTTACCAACCAGAAATTTCCGCTGAGCCCGAATTACCTGTACCTGAAAAGTAAAATATCATATCCGTACTATTTTTATAAAAAGAAGCGATGCTAATCTTTTGAATTAGCATCGCCTTATAATGAAGCCGCACCAGTGATGCGATGAAACTCCGAATGACAGGTTTTGAGTGCTCTCCTCCTTTGTAATCCACCGGCATAAATGCTACCCGAAGGCGTGGCCCGCCATTGGAAGATGAAGCTATGTCTCGGTTTTCAGATTAGTTTGATGAGTTTCCCAATCCAACTAATGCGGCTCGCTTTTCATCTCTTTCCGTATGACAAATATACGTCCTTTTTATGATATAAACAAGAGTATAGCAGAATTTGTTTGTTAAAAATAATAAGCAAGAAAATAACTCTCTGTAATTCTGCTTATTGTTGTTTCCATTTCTTAAGGAAACATCACAAGGCATCCGCAATAAAAAAGAGCAACCTCGTAGAGATTGCTCTTTCATAAATCTTTATATCGCCGTTTACAGAAGAATTAAGCAGCTTTTGCTTTAGCAACAATTGCTTTGAATGCTTCCGGATGGTTCATAGCTAAATCAGCTAACACCTTACGGTTGATTTCGATACCTGCTTTGTGCAATGCACCCATCAATTTAGAATAAGACATTCCTTCTAGACGAGCGGCAGCGTTGATACGCTGAATCCACAAAGCGCGGAAATTACGTTTCTTGTTCTTACGGTCACGGTATGCGTAGGTCAAACCTTTTTCCCAAGTGTTTTTTGCTACTGTCCATACATTCTTTCTTGCACCAAAGTAACCTTTGGTAAGACCTAAAATTTTCTTTCTTCTTGCTCTAGAAGCAACATGATTTACTGATCTTGGCATAGTTTTAATTCTTTTTGAATGTTAGCGCCACTGTTTCACACGGTGAACTTAAAGCTAAAGACATTCGGTTAATACTTTAAATAATACGTTTACGCTTTCGTTGTTTTTAGATTACTTCATGCAAAGCAATTCCTTAACCTGATCCAAGTTAGCATTAGCTACTAGACCTGAGTGTACAAGGTTTCTTTTCTGCTTTTTAGTCTTCTTAGTCAAAATATGACTGTGAAAAGCGTGCTTTCTTTTGATTTTACCTGTTCCGGTAAGAACGAATCTTTTTTTAGAACCGGAGTTAGTCTTGATCTTTGGCATCTTGTTTTTAATTTTAAATTATTATTCAAATGGTGGTAACGCACTATACCGGCGCGTTACGCACTCTTTTTTATTCTTTTGTTTCTACTGCCTTTTTCGGATTTTCCTTTTTAGCAGTATCCGTTTCTGCCTTCTTCGGAGAGCCCGCTTTCTTCGGAGCCAAAGAAATAGTCATTCTCTTACCTTCCAACAAGGGCATCTGCTCTACTTTTGCATATTCTTCCAAGTCATTCGCAAAACGAAGCAACAATACTTCGCCTTGTTCTTTGAAAAGAATGGAACGACCTTTAAAGAACACATATGCTTTCACCTTGTCTCCGTCCTGCAAGAATCCGATGGCATGTTTCAACTTGAAGTTGTAGTCATGATCATCTGTTTGAGGTCCGAAACGGATTTCCTTTACGTTTACCTTTACCTGTTTAGCCTTTTGTTCCTTTTGACGTTTCTTTAATTGATAAAGAAATTTAGAATAATCAATAATTCTACAAACTGGAGGAACAGCATTGGGTGAAATTTCAACTAGGTCAGCCTCATGATCCTCAGCCATTTTTAAAGCTTGAGCTATCGGATAAACTGCCGATTCTACATCGTCGCCCACAATGCGGACTTCTTTGGCACGAATCTGTTCATTGATTCTGTGTTGCCCTTTTAAACTGTCATTCTTCATTAAAAAACTTTTAGTTCCTGTTTGTTTCTTCTTATTTTAATTAGTATTTCTTTATCTTAACGCAAAAGAATACATAAAGGTTTAACAATGCGCTCTTTTGCAAACGGCTGCAAAGTTACCATTTATTTATCATATTAGAAACTTCTTCGGCAAGATTTTTTCCGAATTCTTCTATTTTCATGGTTCCTTTGTCGCCTTCGCCCTGCTTGCGGACTGCAACTTCACCGTTTTCAGCTTCTTTCTCGCCTACAATCAACATGTAAGGAATACGCTTCATTTCATTGTCACGAATCTTACGGCCGATTTTTTCATTACGGTCATCCACAATAGCACGAACATCGAATTTTCTCAGTTCCGCTTTCACTTGTTCCGCATACTCATTGAATTTCTCAGAAATAGGCAGAATAGCTACCTGGTCAGGAGTCAGCCACAGCGGGAATTTACCGGCAGTATGCTCAATCAATACGGCAACAAAACGTTCCATTGATCCGAAAGGCGCACGGTGAATCATTACCGGACGATGCTTTTGGTTATCTGAGCCCATATATTCCAACTGGAAGCGTTCGGGCAAGTTGTAGTCTACCTGAATTGTTCCCAATTGCCAGCGACGACCGATAGCGTCTTTCACCATAAAGTCCAATTTAGGACCATAGAATGCAGCCTCACCATATTCCACTTTCGCAGTCAGGCCTTTTTCTTCGCAAGCTTCAATAATGGCCTGTTCGGCTTTTTCCCAATTCTCATCACTACCGATGTACTTTTCGCGGTTCACCTTGTCACGAAGAGAAATCTGAGCTTCCACATTCTCAAAATTCATAGACTTGAACACAATGTTGATGATATCCATCACGCGAAGGAATTCTTCCTTCACTTGGTCGGGACGACAGAACAAGTGAGCATCATCTTGTGTAAAACTGCGCACACGGGTCAGTCCGTGCAATTCACCGCTCTGTTCGTAGCGGCATACGGTTCCGAATTCCGCGATACGCAACGGCAGGTCCTTATAAGAACGTGGAGAGTTCTTATAAATCATACAGTGATGAGGACAGTTCATCGGTTTCAGGAAATATTCTTCCCCTTCTTCGGGTGTATGAATAGGCTGGAACGAGTCCTTACCGTACTTGGCGTAGTGTCCGGAAGTGATATACAGGTTCTTGTTGCCAATAGGCGGACACATTACTTCCTGATAATCATAACGGGCCTGGATACGGCGCAAGAAATCCTGCAAACGGATACGCAAGGCAGTACCTTTCGGCAACCACATGGGAAGTCCCTTGCCCACCATATCGGTAAACATGAACAAATCCATTTCCTTACCTATCTTACGATGGTCGCGTTTCTTGGCTTCTTCCAGCATTACCAGATATTCGTCCAGCATTTTCTTCTTCGGGAAAGTTATACCATAAATACGTGTCATCTGCTTGCGGTCTTCCTGTCCTCTCCAATAAGCACCGGCTACAGAAAGCAGCTTGATAGCTTTGATAGGAGCGGTAGAGGTCAAGTGAGGACCACGGCAAAGGTCGGTAAACGCACCTTGTGTATAAGTGGTGATGTGTCCATCCTCCAGTTCGGAAATCAATTCACATTTATAAGTCTCACCTCTTTCACCGAATTTCTTCAACGCATCCTCTTTAGCGATGCTCTGACGCACCAATATCTCTTTCTTTGCAGCCAACTCGGCCATCTTGGCCTCGATAGCGGGTAGATCTGCTTCCTTAATGATTGCTTCACCCGGGTCTACATCATAGTAAAAACCGTTTTCAATGGCCGGACCGATACCAAACTGAATGCCCGGATAAAGTTCTTGCAATGCTTCGGCCAGCAAGTGGGCACTAGTATGCCAGAAAGCATGTTTGCCCTGTTCGTCTTCCCATTTATAAAGAACGAAGTTTGCATCTTCATTGATAGGGCGAGATAAATCAATCGTTTCACCGTTCACGCCACAAGCTAAAACATCTTGTGCCAGCCGTGAACTGATACTTTCTGCAATCTGCAGACCAGTAACTCCTTCGTTATATTCGCGAACGGAGCCGTCGGGGAATGTTATCTTTATCATAATCTTCTATTTATATTCTTTCTTGAGGATGCAAAAATAACGAAATCTTTTTGACTTATCCTCTTTTTAGCAAAAAAATGTTATTCTTTTCGTTCCGTAAAGCGTTTGATGATATTGTAAGCAGAGAAAAGCCCCAACTCACCTGCTTTACTCAGGTCCTGTATACCTTGCCTGTTGTTACCCAAGAAAATATGTGTCAAGCCGCGATTGAAATAAGCATCCGCAAATTTAGGATCCAACTGGATGGCTCTGTCATAATCAACAATTGCCGCACGATAGTCTTTCAAGATAGAAAGCACATTACCTCTATTATAATAAGCATAGACAAAATCCGGAGCCAGCTCAATCACCTTGTCCAAATCGCGCTTTACCATTTCATAGTCCGCAGCTTTCACTGCACTCTTCTCTCCCGGACCGGCTTTCAAATCATACTCTTTTTCCATCTTCTGGTATTCCAGCTGCTTATAACGGATGAGAGCACGGTTGAAATAAACCGGGAAGAAATGATCTTCTATAATAATAGCCTGATTCAAGTCTTCAATGGCACTTGCAAAATCCTGCACCAGATAAAAGTCCAATGAACGTGCAAAACGTTTGTTCACATCATTCGGATCAGCCACAATGGCAGCAGTCTGTTCGTCAATGGATGCAAAATGTTTTGTAGCTTGTTCTTCCGTCAGAGGAGCTTCCTCATTAGTTATAATCAGACGGCCGGGAAGTACTTTCTGATTATTCAATGTTTCAATGAACTTATAATAGTTGACCTGTCGCTTCACGTCATCATGCTTTTCATAATAGGTAAGCACGAACATGGGCTGGGGAACAATATTCACATTCTTATCCTGCACGCGTCCACGATAGTCACTCTTATATTTTTCTTCTCCCTCTTCGTTGTCGGCAACCACTATCTTACGATAGTTGTTCATGTTCTTGTCGGACTTCTTACGGGTTTTATTATTCTCCGTATTATCGGCAGTCTGCTTATTAGGATCTACTCCGTTCTGTTTATCCAGCTGTGCTTTCAACACCTTGAATTCATCTGCATCAGCACCTTTCACATCCCCTATTTTCCTACGCGCCTGCGCTCTGTACTGATATCCCAGCAAGAAATTGGGATATTCATTTATCACCGTAGAATAATCTTTAATTGCCCCTTTATAATCTCCTGTCTGATCCAACAACAGACCACGGTTGAAAATAGCCATCATATTGTCGGGCTCCATTTCGATAACAAAATTAAAGTCTTGAATAGCCCGGTTGTCATCGCCTACTTGTGCACGTAACAAGCCCCGGTTATAATGGCCGATGAAATTATTGGGATCAATATCCAATGCAATATCATAGTCACTCATCGCTCCTCTCAGGTTATTCTGATGGTAACGGGCCAAAGCACGGTTGATATAAACACCTGAATTCCGGGTGGACAGACGGATGGCATGATCAAAATCGGCTTCCGCATCTTTATATCTCTGCTGTTGCAGACGAAGGATAGCACGGCTGGCCCATGTATCTGCATCATAACGGTCTATTTCAATCGCCTTGCCAAAGTCTTTTTCGGCAGCCAAAGTATCTTTCTGCTTCAAATCCACCTCACCACGCATCAAATAGGCCTTTGTATATCGGGGGGAAATGGCGATCAGCTTATCCAGATCATTCTTCGCCCCCTTATAATCCTCCTGTCTGATACGGCAAAGGGCCATATTATGCCATACCCCTATGTTCTCAGGATCAAACTCCAACGCCTTGGTATAATCTTCTATAGCTCCCGCAAAATTATTCTGCTGGATCCGTGCCAATCCACGCACCTGATAAGCACTTACCACAAACGGATTCCTCTCAATAGCTTCCGAACAATCACTCTCCGCCCCCTGAAAATCATCCAAATTTATCTTCGCCAGACCTCTATAGAAATAAGGATCAGACAAATAAGGCTTTGCATTAATCACCTGATTGAAATATTGAATCGAAAGGACATAATCCTCAAAATAAAGCGCATTACGCCCTATCGCCATCACCCTGTCCGTATTTATCTGTGCCGAAGCCAGTACAGGGAACATTATTAATAATGTATAGAGTATCCGTTTTATCATTTTGTATTTATAAAAATACGGTTTTCCCACAAATGCGCCACTGGTGGCGCATAGATCAAAATTGCGGAGTTATCATTTTATAGTCTTGACCTTATAGGAGCAACGCGCCTTGCCCTTCAGCATGGCCCCCAGCTTTCCTTTAATCATCTGTTTGCGTAATGCAGACAAATGATCAATGAACATTTTTCCGTCCAGATGATCAAATTCATGCTGCATGACCCTTGCCAAATAGCCTTCCACCCACTCGTCATGTTCGTTCAGCTCCTCATCCAAATAAGTCACATGAATACGGTCCGGACGTTTCACCGTTTCATGGATACCGGGCAAACTCAAACAACCTTCTTCCATGCTGACTTCCTCTCCACCCACTTCTAAAATATGAGGATTTATATAGGCACGGCGGAAATCCTTGAATTCGGGCAAGTCATCAGACATCACATCCAAATCAATAGTTACAACACGAATAGGCAGACCTATTTGCGGAGCAGCCAAGCCCACACCATCTGCACGATTCATGGTTTCAAACATATTTGCTATCAACTCTTTCAAATTAGGGTAATCCGGGGTAATATCCTCTGCTTCTTTACGCAACACCGGTTGTCCGTACACATAAATAGGTAATATCATTTTTCTTAATCTGTTTTTATTTATTAAATATATTTCTTCGACTCCAAATAAGACTGTAAGATTATCGTAGCACTGATTTCATCAACCAAGGCTTTGTTCTGCCTGTCTTTTTTCTTCAAGCCTCCATCCAACATGGCTTGGTGGGCCAATACGGACGTAAACCGCTCGTCAACAAACTCTACCGGTATATCCGGTAATTTTTTCCTTAGTTGATTGACAAAAGGGACAATATTACGCATATTGTCCGACTCCTGATTATTCATTTGCTTAGGATGCCCCACAATGATGCGTTCCACAGGCTCTTTTTCCACATATTTCAGAATAAAGTCCAGTAGTTGGTGTGTAGGAACAGTCGTCAACCCGTTTGCAATAATCTGCAAAACATCCGTCACAGCCACACCTGTGCGCTTTTTACCGTAATCTATCGCTAATATTCTACTCATATAGTTTGCAAAAATACAAATTTATTCCATACCTATTTTATATATAAAGATTAAAATATGCTTTTTCAACTGTTTTTTCAGAAGGAATGATTCATTTCGTTTAATTTTATTTGCTATTTAAAAAATAGTACTTATTTTTGCACCGAATATGTGGCTTAACGTAGAGGCCGCATAATTGTTAAATCGAAACAGGTATTTGTTATAAAATGAAAAATCAGAGCTCTTCCAAAGGAGTTTCATATAGATGTTTGTTGTATTGTATAGCTATATTGTTGCTTGTTATGATTCCATTAAAAAGTTTCAGCCAATCAACAGGAGAATTAACAACAGATAGTCTTGTAAAAATGGGATTTGAAAATGTAAGATGGACAGATACTCCTGAAGAAAGAGTTTATGTGGTTGAAAACAGTGCTTACAAAATTCAAGCGTTGGGTATCAGAAAGGCTGTAGATATCATACAGTCGATGGGATTACCCAAGGACAAATCTTGTAAGTTGATTGTTACCAACTATAATATACCTCAGGTCTCACTGACCTATCAGCCTCTTGCCGGTGACACAACAGTGGTAAGCGGTGAAGACTGGAAAGTCAGTTATGATATAGGTGACAGTTGGGACAAGGTGAAGAAAGAAAAGAAAAAGAACAGTTCGCTGTTTAAAGTAGATATATTGGTATATCCGCAGCTATACTTTAAGAACTATATCATTACACAGATATATCAGGCTTTATTAGAGTTTAGCCCGGCGGTAGAGGTGTCGCTTTGGCCAGGAATGAAATTTACCGGACAGATTGTATTTCCTGTATACAATGATGGATATGGAGAAACAGCCGGAAAAATTCATCCAGGATATTTGACATTAGCACAAAAATTTAGATTACCATATAATATACAAAGTACAGTAACTATTGGTATGTTTGATTATAATACATATGGTGCAGATTTAAATTTGTTTTATCCGTTTAAAGACGAACGTTTTTCTTTAGAAGGAAGAATTGGCTATGTCGGATTTGGATATTGGCATGGTTTTAAATTTCGCTATAATGATAAATACACTACTTATTGGTCTGTAGGGGGAAACTTTTACTGGCCAAGGTATAATACACAGTTTAAATTGAGAGCTGAACAATATTTATTAAAAGAAAAAGGGGTAAGATTTGAAATGATCAGACACTTCCGCTATGCCAGTATAGGTTTCTACGCTGTAAAAGCAGAACATGCCAATAGTAATGGAGGGTTTAAGTTCATCGTCGCATTACCACCTTATAAATATAAAAGACATAAATATATACCAAGGGTTTCTACCTCATTGGGTACGGGTATAACATATAATGCAGGAAATGAAAAATATTATTATAAAATGCCATATAGTAATGCAAGTGACAATATAATGCAACAAAATAGTTTTAATCCATATTTTATTAAATCAGAATTATTAAATTTTTAATTTTATTGAGATGAAAAAGAAAAGTTTTTTGAGCGGTATTGGTGCTAAATTAGCATTAGCTGCAGTAGCTTTAACAACAGTAGTGTTTACAAGCTGCGAAAAAGAAGAATTTAATGTAGAACCGGTAGAACTATCACCTGCTAGTGCGACGATTGTTGCCACCGTATATGATTTGACAACGGGCGAAGTTCTTGCTCCCCAAGCAATTGTTGAAACAATCACTGCAGGTACAGATGGAACAATTGCAGCTACTACAAAAGAAATTAGTTGCCCCTCTTTCAGCAATGCAGAATATCTGCCAGTAGAAGCCATTACTGTGGCAATTCCTAAACTAGCAAAAGGACAGTTTGCTCTTATTCCGGTAAATTTCTATGCTCAGAAAATAGTTTCTGCTGCTAAAAATGTAACAGTAAGCGAAGACCCAACTACAATTGAAACAACTGAAGTTAAGAATACTCCTGTTACTTACGGACCTTATGATGTAGACAAAAATATAGATATTGAATATGCAGCTAAAGTAGGTTCAGAAGTTGTTAATATTAATGCTATTAACAGTTACATTGAAACTCTTGTTAACTCAAGAGCAATGAGTAACGAAAATGTTATCAAGGTTTTAAAAGCAGTAGTCGGTACTTACAATACAGGTATTAAAACTGAAATGCAGAAAGAAACAAGAACTATCAAAGCTCAAACTACTGTAACATTCAGCCCTGTAACAACAATTATTGAATCAGTCGTTACTGTAACTGCAACAGTTGATGGAGTAGAATATACTATTCCTAATGTACAGCTTAGAAAAGCTGGTGCAACAGTTGTTTCTGAATCTTCAGAATCACACGCAGGTCACGATCACGGTCATGGAGATAACAGCAACTCAGGTGGTGGTGCAGGTGGAAGATAATAATTAATCATCTATCGGTTATTTGTTCAGTTATTCACCAAAAAATATAATAAAAATGAAATATAAATTCTTAACACTGTCACTTTTGTTGGCAGGAGCTTGTGCAACTACGGTTATGGCACAAGATACTAATTATTATACTCCGAAATGGAGCGATAACATCTTTGTCAGTGTAGGTGGAGGTATCCACGCTATTGAAAACGATGGTTTCAATAAACTGGCTCCTCACTTCAGTATCTCTTTGGGTAAGTTAATTACTCCCACATGGGGAATACGTGGTCAAGTAAATGGTATCACACAACACTTGTGCTTGGATAACAGTTACTACCAACACAACAAGAATTATGTAGGAGCTAATATCGACGCTATGGTAAACTTGTCAACTCTGTTTGCAGGTGCTAATCCTAGCCGTTTCTTTGAAGTTTACGGTTTTGCTGGTCCTATGCTTTCTGTAGCTAAATCACAGAATGTAACAATCAAAAATGATGGAACAATGGTTCCCGAAGGTGAAAATAAAGTAAGAGCACGTATCGGTGCATCTGCCGGTGTAGGCTTGAAATTCAACATTAACAAATATTGGGCTATTGATGTTGAAGCTCGCGGCGCTATTGCTCCCTCTATCTTTGGTAATATCAGCAGCCACCGTAAAGCTGAAGGAACAGGTATGTTGACAGCTGGTGTCAGCTACATCTTCGGTGGCAAGAAGTTTGCTAAAGTTGAAGACCGTGTAGTAGAAAAAGAAGTGATCAAGGAAGTGGTTCGTGAAGTTCCGAAAGAAGTAGTCAAGGAAGTGATTAAAGAAGTTCCTAGCGCTGCAGAAGTTGCTATCTTCTTCAAGATCGGTAAAGCAAAAATCAGTTCGGAAGGTATGGTTAATGTACAGTTAATGGCTAAAGCTATCAAAGCTAATCCTAACGCCAAGTACAAAATCGCAGGTTTCGCTGATAAAGCTACAGGATCTGCTTCATTCAACCAGACTTTGTCTGAAAAACGTGCTCAGGCTGTTTACGATGCATTGGTTGCAGAAGGCGTAAAAGAAAGCCAACTTGAAAAAGTTGCTATGGGTGGAACAGACAACATGTTTGGCAAGAACTATCTGAACCGCGTAGTTATTCTGGAAGTAAAATAATCATTGCTACCTGATAAAACTCTGATAAATTAAAGAAGGGGGTATCGTAACAAACGATGCTCCCTCTTTTTTTCTTCAACTGCATTTTTAATCACATAAGCAGCAACAGCAAACAAACCGTATAACAAGAATCTACGAATCTTGGCTATACAATTCCGGAAACCAGAGGCAGCATTTACCGAATCTTGTAACAAGATACCGGGCTATATCACAAACAAAAAGCTTTTTTAAAATACTCCCAGGATATATAAGCAAAGGGCATATAATGTTGCAGGAAGGTGTGTCAAAATGCGCACCTTCTTTTTTTATGCACAAAGCCCCGACTTTC
>OGQS01001695.1_pt1 | contig 10883 bp, 7 predicted proteins | sample 1553331 | NCBI WGS metagenome assembly OGQS01 (sample SAMEA2580012, study PRJEB22360) | human gut metagenome | biome: human gut; feature: human-associated habitat; material: faeces | place: Denmark | collected 2008/2010
AAAGAAAGTAAGATAACGATTGCTTTTTTCATTTTAAATTCCTTTCTTTTTCAACATAACTACACATTGAGATACGGCTCCCTCTTCATTACCGATAAAACCAAGTTTTTCTCCACGTGTTGCTTTAATGTTAATTTGGCTGATGTCACAATGTAATTTACTTGCGACATTTTCTCTCATTTTTTGAATATGTGGAGCCATCTTAGGTGCTTCACACATAATAATACTATCAAGGTTATTGATTTCATAACCTTCTTTATCCATCAGTTGATAACAATGTTCCAATAAAACCATTGAAGAAATTCCTTTATATTGAGGATCCGTATCTGGAAAATGTTTTCCAATATCACCAAGACCTAATGCCCCAATAATACTTTCAATAATGGCATGTAATAAAACATCTGCATCGCTATGTCCTAATAAACCTTTATCATGGTCAATTTTTACACCACCAATATATAAATCTCTTCCTTCTACTAATTGATGAATATCAATCGATTGTCCTATTCTAAACATGTTATCACCTTCCGCAAACATTCTAGCACATATTTTCTAATTTATGAAGTATTGGATGTTTTATAATCAAGGAAAATATGGTAAACTAAAACATATAAAAATTATGGGAGGACTTCCTATGGATAAAGAAGAAGTAGTAAGTAAAAATTTTATTGAAAAAATTATAGATCAAGATTTAGCGGAAGGAAAATATACAAAAATTGCGACACGTTTTCCTCCTGAACCAAATGGTTATTTACACATTGGTCATGCTAAATCAATCTTATTAAATTATGGATTAGCTAAAAAATATAACGGAACATTTAATTTACGTTTCGATGATACAAATCCAATGAAAGAAAAAACAGAATTCGTCGAAAGTATTGTTTCAGATGTAGAATGGTTAGGTGCTAAATATGATGGTGATATCAAATTTGCTTCAAACTATTTTGATCAAATGTATGAAGCTGCTGTTCTTTTAATCAAAAAAGGAAAAGCTTATGTTTGTGATTTAAGTCCTGAACAAATTAGAGAATACCGTGGTACTTTAACAGAACCCGGTAAAGATTCTCCATACCGTAATCGTTCTATTGAAGAAAACTTAGATTTATTTGAAAGAATGAAAAATGGTGAATTTGAAGATGGATCAAAAGTATTAAGAGCTAAAATCGATATGGCTTCATCCAATATCAATATGCGTGATCCTATTATTTATCGTGTTGCCAGAATGACACACCATAATACAGGAGATAAATGGTGTATTTATCCAATGTATGACTTTGCTCATCCAATTGAAGATGCCATTGAAGGAATTACTCATTCAATTTGTACTCTTGAATTTGAAGATCATCGTCCTTTATATGATTGGGTCGTTCAAGAAATTGGTTATGAACATCCACCAAAACAAATTGAATTCGCAAAACTTTATTTAACAAATGTTATTACAGGAAAACGTTATATTAAACGCTTAGTAGATGAAGGAATCGTTGATGGTTGGGATGATCCTCGCTTAGTGACAATTGCAGCATTAAGACGTAGAGGATTTACACCAGAATCCATTAAATCTTTTATGGAATTAGTTGGTGTTACAAAAAGTAACTCATCAAATGATTATGCAATGTTAGAATATTGTATTCGTAATGATTTAAAACCTAAAGCACCTCGTGTGATGGCTGTTTTAGATCCTATTAAATTAGTTATCGATAACTATCCTGAAGGACAAGTAGAATATTTAGATGCGATGGTCAACATGGAAAATCCTGATTTAGGTTATGAAAAAGTTCCATTTGAAAGAGAATTATGGATTGATCGTGATGACTTTATGGAAGAACCACCTAAAAAATATTTTAGATTGTTCCCAGGAAATGAAGTTCGTTTAATGAATGCTTATTTCGTTAAATGTGTTGATTTTGAAAAAGATGAAAATGGAAAAGTAACAGTTGTTCATTGTACTTATGATCCTATTACTAAAAATGGTACAGGATTTACAGGTAGAAAAGTAAAAGGAACAATTCATTGGGTTCCTGTTCATCATTGTAAAAAAGTAACAGCTCGTTTATATGAAAACTTAGTTGATGAAGAAAAAGGTGTTTATAATGAAGATGGATCTTTAAACTTAAATCCTAATTCATTAACTGTTATTGAAGATTGTTATGTTGAACCAGCTATTGAAAAATATAAACCTGGTGATTCATTCCAATTTGTAAGAAATGGATATTTCTGTATTGATACAAAAGATTCTACAGATGATCATTTTGTATTTAATAGAATCGTTTCATTAAAGAGCTCATTTAAATTACCTAAGAAATAAAAATTTGGAGATTGCCTCGACAATCTCCTTTTTTGTATAAGAAAACAATATCTTTCGATATTGCTTTTTTATTTATTATATTTACGATCATGTGCTGCAGAAATTAAACCTTGGAATAAAGGTTGTGCACGGTTTGGTCTTGAAGTAAATTCTGGATGGAATTGACATCCTACATAGTAAGGATGATCTTCTAACTCAACAATTTCTACAAGGTTTCTTTCTGGGTTAAATCCTGCAACTTTTAAACCATTTTCAACTAAAACATCTTTATAGTTATTATTAAATTCATATCTATGACGATGTCTTTCTTTAATCATTTCTTTTCCATAAAGACGATAAGCATGTGTCCCTGGATTTAATTGACATTCATAATCACCTAATCTTTGTGTACCTCCCATATCTTCTAAAGATTGGTCAGACATTAAATTGATCACTGGATTCTTACATAATTCATCAAATTCTAATGAGTTAGCATCTTTAATACCACAAACATTTCTAGCATATTCAATGGTAATTAATTGCATACCTAAACAAATACCTAAAAGTGGAACTTTATTAGTACGTGCATATTCAATGGCATCAATCATACCAGCAATACCACGATCACCAAATCCACCTGGAACGATAATACCATCAGCATCTTTTAATCTTTCTGCTACATTTTCTTTATTTAATTCTTCTGAATTAATAAAATCAATATTAACTACACTGTTTACATAATATCCTGCATGTCTTAAAGCTTCGTTAACTGATAAATAAGCATCCGGTAATTGAACATATTTTCCAACTAACGCAATATTTAATTCTTGATTTAAGTTTTTAACACGGTTAACTAATGCATCCCATTCATCCATATGAGCCGCTGGTGCATTGATTTGTAAATGTTGTAATACTAAATCATCCATTTTTTGATCTAATAACATACGTGGTAATTCATATAAGTTTTCTACATCATAGTTTGAAATAACATTTTGTGTTGGTACATTACAGAATAATGAAATCTTATCTTTTAATTCTTTTTCAATATGATGTTCACTACGACAAACAATAAAGTCTGGTTGAATACCTAAACCTCTTAATTCTTTAACACTATGTTGTGTTGGTTTTGTTTTTACTTCATGACTTGCTCCAATGTATGGAAGTAAAGTTGTATGAATATAAACAGTATTTTCATATCCTAAATCTAATCTTACTTGGCGGATAGCTTCAATGAAAGGTAAACTTTCGATATCTCCTGTTGTTCCACCAATTTCAGTAATGACGATATCTGCTTTAGAACTACGTGCCGCTGCATAAATTCTTTCTTTAATTTCATTTGTAATATGAGGAACAACTTGTACAGTAGCTCCTAAATAATCTCCACGTCTTTCTTTTGAAATAACGTTACTATAAATTCTACCTGTTGTAATTGATGAGTTTTTATTTAATTGTTCATCAATAAATCTTTCATAATGTCCTAAGTCTAAGTCTGTTTCCGCCCCATCTGCAGTAACAAATACTTCCCCATGTTGATAAGGTGACATTGTTCCTGGATCAACGTTAATATATGGATCTAATTTTTGCATGAAGACTTTTTGTCCTCTTTGTTTTAAAATTCTTCCTAAAGATGCAGCTGTTAACCCTTTACCAAGACCAGACACAACTCCACCTGTTACAAATATGTATTTAGCCATTTTCTATCCTCCTCTAGTATCTATAAAAATAAAAAGTGCCTTCCTATGGAAGACACTGTATTGCCCTTTCTTATTCTAACAATATTAAATATTTATTGCAATAATAAATTTATTATTTTTACACAAAAAAAGGAACACCGTTCCTTTCCTTGCATATAAGTGATTTTTTGGGAGAGGGGTCACTTATACTTGTTTATTATATTGTCTTCATCTGACATGATTAATATAACAATTCTATATGAATTCATTATGAACTTTCTCTTAAGGTAAAAGAAAAGGTAGGACATGCCTACCTTAACTATTATTTATCAAATTTATTTTTGTAATCATAAATTTTACGTAAGATATCTTCCATATCTTTAACCATAGGCATTCTAGGGTTAGCTGGTGTACATTGATCTTCGTAAGCATTCATAGCAATTCTATGAACTGATTCTTCCCAAGCTTCTCTTGAGATACCTTGAGATTCTACGTTAGATGCAACACCTACTTTGTGACATAATTCTTCACAAGCATCAGCGAACATTTCAACACCTTCAGCTGGAGTTTTAGGATTTAATCCAATTAATTGAGCTAATTCCATAAATTTAACATCAGCTTTATAGTTTTCAATTTTTGGCCAGATATTTAATTTAGTTGGAATAGTTCCGTTATATCTAATTACGTGTGGTAATAAGATACCATTTGTTCTACCATGAGGAATATGCCATTCTCCACCAATCTTATGAGCTAATGAGTGGTTCATTCCTAAGAATGCATTTGCGAATGCCATACCTGCGATAGTTGCAGCATTATGCATTTTTTCTCTAGCAATTGGAGTACCTTTCTTAACTGATTCTTCTAAGTATTCAAATACTAATTTAACAGCTTGTTTAGCCCATCCATCAGTAAAGTCAGATGCTAAGATTGAAACATAAGCTTCAACTGCATGAGTTAATACGTCGATACCTGTATCAGCAGCGATTGCTCCTGGTAATGACATTACGAATTCAGGGTCAACGATAGCGATAGTTGGTGTTAAAGCATAGTCAGTTAATGGATATTTTTTGTTTTCTTTCTTATCAGTGATAACTGCGAAAGGAGTAACTTCTGATCCAGTTCCTGATGTAGTTGGGATACAGATCATTTTTGCTTTTTTACCTAATTCAGGGAATTTGAAAGCACGTTTTCTGATATCCATGAATTTTTGTTTGATATCATCAAAGTTAACTTCTGGGTTTTCATACATTAACCACATAACTTTAGCAGCATCCATTGATGATCCCCCACCTAAAGCAATGATACAATCAGGTTCGAATTTTCTCATTAATTCTACCCCTTCTCTTACAGTATCAATACTTGGATCTGGTTCAACATCAAAGAATAATTCAATATCTACATGATTACGTCTTCTTCTAATAACGTCTTCGATTTTTTCAACATAACCAAGATTTACCATACTTCTATCAGTAACGATCATGGCTTTTTCCATATGTTTCATATCTCTTAAGTATCTAATTGAATTCTTTTCAAAGTATACTTTTGGAGGAAGTTTAACCCATTGCATATTGTTATTACGTCTCCCTATTCTCTTAATATTGATTAAGTTAACAGCACTTACGTTGTTAGATACTGAGTTATGTCCGTAAGAACCACAACCTAATGTTAATGATGGAATGAATGCATTATATACTGATCCAATACCACCGAATGTTGATGGAGCGTTTTCAATGATACGGATTGCTTTACATGCATGACCGAATTTTTTAGAAATTTCATGATCTTCTGTATGAATTGCAGCAGAGTGACCTAAACCATTAAATTCAACCATTGCAGCTGCTTTAGCGATACCATCATCAGTGCTTTTAGCTTTTAAGATAGCTAATACTGGAGATAATTTTTCTCTAGTTAATGGTTCATTTGGTCCTACTTCTTTACATTCAGCACAGATAATTTGTGTTTCAGCAGGCACTTTGAATCCAGCTTGTTCAGCAATCCATTCAGCAGGTTTACCTACAACATTTGGATTTAATTTAGCTTGAGCAACATTGTCTGAATAAGCTTCTGCACCAAACATGAATTTTTCAAGTTTAGCTTTTTCTTCTTTATTTACAAAGTAAACATGGAATCTTTTAATTTCTTTCATGAAATCACTGTAGATTTCTTGGTCAACGATTGCTGCTTGTTCAGAAGCACAAATCATACCATTGTCGAAAGATTTTGATAATACGATATCATTTACAGCTCTTGGTAATACACATGTTTTTTCAACATATGCAGGTACGTTACCAGCACCTACACCTAAAGCAGGTTTTCCACATGAATATGCAGCTTTAACCATTGCGTTACCACCAGTTGCTAAGATAGTTGCAATACCTGGGTGATTCATTAATGCATTAGTAGCATACATAGATTTAATTGATAACCATTGGATACAGTTTTCTGGTGCACCAGCAGCAATAGCAGCATCTCTAATTACGATAGCAGCTTGTTTTGAACTTTCATGAGCGCTTGGGTGGAACGAGAAAATGATTGGGTTTCTTGTTTTTAAAGCGATTAATGATTTGAAAATTACTGTTGAAGTTGGGTTAGTTGTTGGAACGATACCACAAACAACACCCACTGGTTCAGCAATTTCAGTAATACCAGTTAATGGATCTTCATTGATGATCCCTACTGTTTTTAAATGACGTAAATTGTTAGTAACATATTCACATGCAAATAAGTTTTTAACAGCTTTATCTTCAAATACTCCACGTCCTGTTTCTTTAACTGCAGCTTCAGCTAAAATACCATGATGGTCTAGTCCAGCTACAGAACATTTAGCAACGATGTAGTCTACTTGTTCTTGTGTAAAATCTTCAAATTCTTCTAAAGCTTTTAAAGCTTTGTTTACAAGGTCATCAACATGAGCATCAGTTTCTGCTTCAGTTGGGACAGCTTGTTGTACAGGTTTTTTTTCTGCCATTTTATTTCCTCCATAACTATTGTGAAATTTTTCATTTGTACACAACCATATTACATGAAAAACATACAAAAAACAAGCATTATCGCTCGTTTGATGTAAAAAAATAACATAGGCGATTACATTTTTAATTTCTTAAAATTTTTATTTGCAATAACAATATTGACACCTTTTTCCTTAAAATAAGCATATCTAAAACGGTTTTTTACACCCCATGTATTGATGTCTAATCCAGCTTTTAAAAAGAGTGCAATTTCATCTTCATCTAGAAAATCTTCACGTGCATGTACATGAAATTTTTGTGTTAAACATAATTGTTTATTTTTTTCATAATCATCTTCAAAAAGATAACCTAAATATAAAGATGAATCGATTGCTCTTAATTTATAAAGAGAATCAACATAAAAACTTGAAAAGAGAACTTGATCTAACATCCCCATTTCTTTGATCATTTGATAGCTTTCTAGTTCTATTCCTGGATATTGAATTTTATTTGTTTTAATTTCTAAGTTGATCTTTACATTTTTTCCTTTACATAATTCCAATAATTCTTTCAACAAAGAAATTCTTTGAGGATTTTCTTTTGTTCCAAAATTATATGCACAAAGCTCTTCATAAGTCATATCTTTAATATAACCTTTTCCATCACTTGTTCGATTGATTTTTTCATCATGACATAAAACAAGAACACCATCTTTTGTTTTATGCACATCTGTTTCAATACCATCAAATCCGCTTTCAATAGCTTTTGAAAAAGCTAACATTGTATTTTCAGAATATTGATCACTATAACCTCTATGTCCAAACAACAACATAGTCTCACCTCCAAAGCCTATTTTACTCTTTTTATTGTTAAGAATACACCAAAAAAATGTAATTTAAAAAGCAGACTTTTATAAAGAGTCTAGGCTCTATACTAAAACTGGAGGGGAAATATATCCTGCTCCAGTTTTCTTATATTTAAATAGACATAGCTTTCATACCGTTTTACAATTTAAATGACCAAAAATAAATAGAAAAGAGGTATTCCACTATGTCCAATTTGAATTATATCAATGATTTATTTAAATCTCTAGATTTTCCTGATAATTTATCTGATTATTTTATTCCTGTCCCTTATGAGGACTCTGATTCTTGCTTTAGATATGGTCTTGATAAGAGTGGTCACCATTCTAAATTTATTAGACTTAGATCTGTTCTTAAAGATAATTTCGTCTGTCCTCATTGCGGCGTTATCGAACATCATGAATCTAAAGGTTTACGTAAGATTTCCCTGTCTCATATTGCCAATGGTCATCAAAGATTCGTTATTGAGGTTGAATACAGAAGATATTTCTGTCATTCATGTCATTCTTATTTTAAGGATGATATCCCTTTTAAATTTAAAAATACTAGAATGACTTCTTCTGCTGCTCATGCCTGCCTGATTCAATTTAGAGAGAATACGGCCATGGCCGTTATTTCTCGTATGATGGGTGTTTCTAAATCTTCTGTATACAGAATATTTTTTCATCACATCAAAGTAAAAGAACGATTCTATCATCTTAAGTCTGTTATTTCTATTGATGAATTTAAAGCAACCACTGATAAAGGAACTTATGCTTTTCATATTACCGATCCTATCAACGGCAAAACTCTTGATATTATTGAAGACAGAAAAGAACGCAGTCTAAGAAGCTATTTTCTTAGATTTCCCTATAGAGAAAGAAAAAAAGTAAAGATCATCATTATGGATCTTTCCAATCCTTTTCGTTGTATCATGCAGCGTCTTTTTCCCAATGCTTCTATTATCGCTGATCGTTTTCATTATGTAAAATTATTCGGTGAATGTCTAAAAAGAAGCAGACTTGATACCTGTTCTTCATTAAAAGATGAAAAGATGGCCAAATCTATTAAGAAAAATCTTCATCTTTTTGACAAATACAGAAAGGATCTTGATGATCAAACAGAATGGTATGATCGTCATTTAAAAAAACACTTTACCTGCAGAACATATGTTGAACATATATTTGAACAGGATGGTACAGATGAATTCTACCAGAGCTATATGATCTATCAGAATCTGTTGAAACTTATCCATGAAAAGCACAATGATTACAAGAAAGAATTGAATAACTGGCTGAACCATATATTTGAAACAAATAATACATATTTTATTTCGTCTGCAAAAAACATAAGAAAGAACTGGTTTGTGCCAATACTTAAGTCACTTACATACAAAGCAGTCTATGTTAGAAACGATAAAACATATGAAACAAGTTTTAATAATGGTTTTATTGAAAGTATGAACAACAAGGTCAAGCTTGTAAAACGAAATGCCTATGGATACAGATATTTTTATAATTTAAGAAAGAGGATTCTTCTTCATCTTGGGTTCTCATATGAATTTGAGTAAAAGAAAAGAGATAGCTTTCGCTATCTCTTAAGCCCCTCCACTATTGACACGGAGCCTTTTTTTCCAATGTTTTTTTTTAGAGTAAATGTGACATTAAAATGGTTGCAAGTCCTAAAAATGCAAAGAAGCCAAACATATCTGTACATGTTGTTACAAAAACCCCACTGGCAAGGGCTGGATCAACATGAAATCTATCTAAAATAACCGGTACAAAATAACCTGCAAGTGTGGCAACGATCATGTTACAAATCATGGCGAGTCCAGCTACAACACCAAACCATGGATTACCAGCAAAGAACCAAGCCCCTACTGAAACTAATGCCCCAATGATAACACCATTTAAAATACCAAGTCCAATTTCTTTTAATAAAACTTTGCGAGCATTTTCTTTATCTAATTCTCCTAGTGATAAACCACGAACAACAATAGTTAAAGTTTGTGTTCCGGCATTACCACCCATTCCTGTAATAATCGGGCTAATCGTTGCAAGAGCAACAACTTTCGCAATTGTTCCTTCAAAAACACTAACAACACTTGAAGCCATAATTGCTGTAAAAAGATTGACAATCAACCAAGGAATACGGTTTTTAAAAGATTCTACAAGTGTTGAATCTAAACGTTCTTCAGAACCAACCCCTCCTAATAAGTTCATGTCTTCTGTTGTTTCTTCTTCGATGACATCCATAACATCATCGATATCAATAACACCTAATAAATGATGTTGTTCATCTATAACAGGCATCAAAATATATCCATATTTACTAAAAGTCTTCGCAACTTCTTCTTGGTCTTCATAATAATAAACAGCTTTAACATTTTGATTTGTAATCTCAAGCATTGGTGTATCAAAGGTACTTGTAACGATATCACCTAAAGAAACAACCCCCTTTAATACATTATCTTTATCTACAACATAAAGATAATGTCTAGGTTCTTCTTCCGTTGTTTGCAAAAATAACAATGTTTCTTTGACTGTATTATTTGCATGAATATCTAAATATTCAGTTGTCATGATTCCCCCAGCAGTTTCTGGGTTATATTGTAATAACTGTTTGACATCTTCTTTATCGTCATCTTCCAATAACTCTAAAAAAGCATTTTTTTCATCTTCATCTTCGATTGATCCGATAACATCCGTAATAACGTCATGACTTACTTCATCTAAGATTTGTTTTTGTTTGTATTTTGAAAATAAATTCAACCATTCTAAGATAAGTTCTTCATCATCTTCTTCATCTAAAATATCACCAATAACTTCATTTGGTAAATGTTCTAAGATTTCTTTTGATGAATCTTCATCTTCATGTAAAATATCAAGGATATCTGCCGGGTGAATATTTTCTAAAACTTCTTTAATTATTTCTTTATTCCCATGAAGAATTAAATTTTTTAATTCTTCAGAAGTCATTTGTTTTATCATTTATTTTCCCCCTCTTATTTAAAGAGGAACTTTACCGACGGTGGTAAATGATCCTCACTATTACCATTGTGTCCACCGGATAACGGGTCTACTATCATTATTACCACCTCCACCTTGTTCATTTTATCATAATGTTCAAACTTTTA
>OGQS01001727.1_pt1 | contig 10742 bp, 9 predicted proteins | sample 1553331 | NCBI WGS metagenome assembly OGQS01 (sample SAMEA2580012, study PRJEB22360) | human gut metagenome | biome: human gut; feature: human-associated habitat; material: faeces | place: Denmark | collected 2008/2010
TAAAAGTATAATAAAATAAATCATGTCCATTAGCTGTTAGAATTTGAGCAACAGCATTTTCATAAAGATATCCTAAATTTGTAGATAACTTATCATTAAGTAATTTTTCATAAATTGTATTTTCTGTAAAATCTCTATCTTTAAATTGTAAGGTTACAAACAAGCCTGTATCTGCCATATAAAGTTTAAATAGATTTAAATCTTTATATGCAGAAAGACCTATTTCAGGATTATTAGCATGATAAGCAACTGATAATGTTTTGGAATCTTTTAATTCTGATATTAAACTTAGAATTGTTGTATCTGCTGTTTTATAAGAATTTAATATTTTCTTTGTCTGAAAACCTTTCGTATTTTTGTTTAATTGGGAAGGAATCGCTTCAAACAAAAGTGCAAGTCTTCCAGTAGAATCAATTTTTCTAAAATCATCTTCATAAAGATTAATAATATCTCTTTTAATATCATCTACCTTTTTAAAATTATTTGTTTGTATATATTCATTAACAGCTTGTGGCATACCACCAACAAGCATATAAAGTCTAAAACTTCTCATAAGTTTTCTATTTAATTGATCCCCTAATTTCTTTTTATTATCAAAAGTCATTTTTAACAAGCTCATTGTTGTTTTATCATCTAAAGCCCATAAAAATTCTTCATAATCCATTGGATGCATTTGAAGTTTTCTTTCCTCACTTGGAATTAAAATATCTTTTACATTTTTCTTTATAGAAATAAGAGAACCTGTTTCTATATAATCATAACGACCATCTTTAACTAAAAATTTAATAGCTTGTCTTGCTTTGGGATATAACTGAACTTCATCAAAAATAATAACTGAATTTCTATTTTCAAGTTCCACATGATAATGTAACTGTAATTGTAGAAAGAAATAGTTTAAATCTGACATATCCTCAAACATTTCTTTAACTTCATTTGAAGCAATAGAAAAATCAATAAGAATGTAACTCTTGTACTCATTTCTAGCAAATTCCTCAACAACTGTAGACTTTCCTATACGTCTGGCCCCTTCTATCAATAAAGCTGTTTTACCTTGTGAAGTATCTTTCCATTCTTTAATTTTATTATATATTTTTCTTTTGAACATGAATTTATACCTCCTATAAACATAGTATATCCAAAAATCGCATTTGTATCAATCATCAAGCCTCCAATTTCCGCATTTGAAAAAGTGCTCAAACCTCCAATTTCCGCATTTGAAAAAGTGCTCAAACCTCCGATTTCCGCAAAAAAAAACATTAAATATAAATTGATTTATATTTAATGTCCCGCGTATGTATTTATGGTGAATACTTTTCTAGCCTTTTTAATATATCTTCCATATTTTATTTAATTTCATTCTTATAGACAAAAATAAAAGTGCCTACACTTGGTAGACACCTTATTACTATTCAAATTCGTTTGTTCTAGCAACTTCTCTAATCCATGCAGCTGATTTCTTTTCTTTACGTTTATAACCATCATCTAAGCATACACGAATAAACCCATATCTATTTTTAAAAGCGTTACACCATGACCAGTTATCAATAACACCCCAATAATGATATCCTAAACAGTTAGCACCATCTTCAATAGCTTTAGCAATCCATTCTAAATGATCTCTAACAAATTCAATACGATAATCATCTTGAACTGTTCCATTTTCATCCATATATTTTTCTTCACCTTCAACACCCATTCCATTTTCAGAAATAAAGAAAGGTAAATCAGGACATTCCTTTTTAATTTTCATACCAAAGTCATAAATTCCCTTTGGATAAATTTCCCATCCACGATATACATTCATTTTTCTTTCAGGCCAAATATAAGGTTTAGAAATACATGGTAAACCATTTTCATCAAACTTACTATCAGGCGCTTGTACACGTGTTGGTTGATAATAGTTAAATCCTAACCAATCTACTTTACCTTGAGCTAAGATAGCTTCATCTCCAGGACGACGATTGATTTCTACTTTCCAATCGTTTTCTACAGTATCTAAAACATCTTGTGGTAAATGTCCATGAGCAACAACGTCTAACCACCATCTGTTGTGTAATCCATCAGTCATACGTACGGCTTCTAAATCTTCAGGAGATGGATTTTCTTTTGTATAAGGTGGAGCAAAACAGTTGATCATACCAATTTTAGCACCTTCACAAAGTTTACCTTCTGCTTTTAATTTTCTAAAGTTTGCTACTGCAAGACAGTGAGCTAATGTAATATTATATTGTACGTTGATTGATTGTTTAAAATCTTTTTGATATGGATACCAAACACCATGTAAGAATTGTTGTTCTGGTTCTACAATAGGTTCATTGAAAGTAAACCAATATTTTACTTTATCTCCAAATTCTTCCATTGCAATCTTTACAAAGTTCGCATAAGCTTCAACAACTTCTCTATTTTGCCATCCACCACGTTTTACTAAATATTCAGGCATATCGAAATGATACATGTTCATGAAAATATCAATTCCATTTTCATTTGCACAATCGATTAATTTATGATACCAAGCGGCACCTTCTGGATTTAATTTACCATCTTGATCTAATAAACGCGTCCATTGCATAGAAGTTCTAAATGATTTAAAGTTTAAACTTTTTAATAATTTAATATCTTCTTCATATTTATGGTACATATCATTTCCAACATATGATCCCACATTATTAAAGAAAGCATTAATTTCTTGATCAGAATACATATCCCAATAAGAACGTAATCTTCCACCTACATTCCAGGCACCTTCTGTTTGAGGCCCTGACATTGCTGCACCAAAAAAGAAATCTTTAGGTAATTTAATAGTCATCTTTTCTTCCTCCATTATTTTCATGATTATTATACTGTCATTATATCATGAAACTAGAGTTGTTAGAGGAAATGTATTTTATTTTCAAAGTATTATTATTTTATAAAATTTAGTGTAAATAAAATACAACAAATGCCCTTATTTAGGACATTTGTTTAATTTGTTTCATCATTTTAGATAGATTAATCGGAACATGTTCCTCTTTTAATAAATTGTGTATTTTCTCAATAGAAATATGTTCACGTAAATGAATAATTTTTTCTATTATTTCTTTAGATAAAGGTTGATATTCAATTGTTTGATCAACCTTATCAAACAATTCATGCTTTAAATACTTAGTTTGTCTACTTTTTTTAAATCCCATACAACAACATGACGTACATGTTTGACTCATTATAAAAACAACATTTTCAAAACTAATCTTTCTTTTAGCTTGATCTTCATAATAACCATCATCTAAGATTTGTGAAAATAAATGAATAATTTCTTCACATGCTTGATCAATATGATCTAATAATAAAACAGTATGTGGATAACTTTGTAAAGTTGATAAAAGAAGACTTGGTTGTTCATGATATGTTTCTAGAAGTTTATAAAGGGAATGGCTTTCTTGATAATGATTCATATCTAATTTTAAATAATGATAATTTAGATATTTAGCTAAGGATTTAGCCGTTAATGTTTTACCACAACTTGTTGGTCCATAAATAAAAAAGGAGATAGGTAATTGTTTATGTTGAAATGTTTCAATCATCTGATGAATTCCTTTTTCTTGACCTAAAATATCTTTATTTAATTGTTTTTCTAATTTTTGGTAATCCATTTGATGATGAATTGTAATATTTAAATACTTTTCAATTGTTTCTACAATTCTATTCTTTGTAAGTTCTTTTTCATGATAAAATTTAGCTTTAACACATGATAAATCTAAGATATCAATCGCTTTATCAGGATAAGTTCTATTTTTAATATGACAATCTACTAATTCTATTAATTCTTTTAAAAGTACATTATCTATTTTAATTTGATGATAACTTTCATAATAACCTTTAATTCCTTTTAATATCTCTAATGTTTCCTCTTTTGTATTTTCTTTTAAAGTGACAATAGAAAACCTTCTATTCATTGCATGATCTTTTTCAAAATGTTTATAATATTCATCAATAGTTGTAGCACCAACAACCGTCATATCTTTTCTAGCAAGATAAGGCTTTAAAATATTAGAAGCATCAATTGCCCCTTCAGCTCCACCAGCCCCAATGACATTATGAATTTCATCAATAAAAATAATCACATTATCCAAATCTTTTACTTTATCAATAATCTTTTTAAACTTCTCTTCAAATTCACCACGATACTTTGTACCCGCAACCAGTGAAGATAAAGAAAGTTCATAAATAATCTTATTCTTCAAAGAATCTACTACTTTTCCTTGATTGATCATCATTGCTAATTTTTCTACTAAAGCTGACTTACCTACACCCGCTTCACCAATAATCAAAACATTATTTTTTTCTTTTTTAGATAAAATAGTACATACTTGATCAATTTCATTTTCTCTACCAATAATTTTATATTTTTTAGTCTTCACTTTTTTATTAATATTGACAAGTGTTGGTATTTGATCCAACGGTGTTTCAAAAGCAGATTTTTCCTGCAACAAATAAATAACTTCTTCTACATCTACATGATATTTTTGTAATATTTCATAAGCAACTGATTCTTTTTCTTTTAATAAAGAAATAATTAAGATATTTAAAGTCACTTGATCTTGATTTTTATCTTTAGCGTATTCAATACTTCTCTCTAATATTCTTTTTACACTTTGACTATATTCCATATAAAAAGGTTGATCATCATTTGTGCCAAACAACCTTTTTATATCTTCTTCTACAGCTGTATCATTGACATCATATTTTTGTAATAATCTTTTTAATTGATTATCATGAATCTTTAATAATGAAAGCAATAAATGTTCACTTCCAACATTTTGATGACCAAAATCAAAAGATAAACTTTCAGCTACCACAATCGCCTTTTGTGCTTGTTCATCAAATTCTCTCAACAATGACTTCACCTCTTTCCTTATAATAGTATGTACAAACTTAATAATTATTAGTACACACCATTAAGAAAACATCTTAATCAACCAAGATTTCTTTTTAATTTCTTTACTTGATGTACAATAAGAAACTTGTAACTTTCCTTCCAAAGATTTACCTTTACCTTCACCTAATACAATCGTATAAAGACCATTATAATATTTTGCATTAAAATCATCTTGATGATCTGCTAAAACTTGATAAACATCATCAACACCTTTGACCCATTTTTTATAATTTAAAAGAAGTTGATCTTTTACTTTGTACATTTCATCAATATCTTCTTGTTGATAAGAAGAACCAATGATCTTATATCTTGGTGTTTCATTTACTGCACAAACGCTTGTTAAATTCATCATAATTAAAAGAAAAATAATGATTTTTTTCATAAACTTCACCTCAAGTTCATTATGTTCGTTTATAATAAAAATAAACATAAGGAGTGAACTTTTATGAGTCGTATCATGCAAAAAGAAATAAAAAGTGAAATGAATGATTTTTTCTTTGCGAAAGATCATTTAGATTTTTATCATGAATATGTCAACGTTGAACAAAAGTATTTAGCAGGTATTAAGGAAGTAAGAACAAAATTAGAAATTTTAGATGATGAATTTCATCATCGTTTTGATCATAATCCTATTCATCATATGGAATGGCGTTTAAAATCTCCCCATAGTGTTGTTGAAAAAATGAAAAGAAGAAATCTTCCTGTAGAAGTTTCATCAATCAAAGGAAATATTGAAGATATTGCTGGTATACGTGTGATTTGTCATTATATTAAAGATATTTATCGTATGTCTGATCTTCTTTTAAGACAAGATGATATTCATTTATTAAAGATTAAAGATTATATTAAAAATCCTAAAGAAAATGGTTATCGTAGTTTACATCTTGTTGTAGAAGTTCCTGTTTATTTAGCGAATGAAAAAGTAATGGTTCCTGTAGAAATACAAATTCGTACTATTGCGATGGACTTTTGGGCAACATTAGAACATCATTTACGTTATAAAAATGATAAAGAAATTTCCGATGATATTCGTAATCGTTTATCAGATTGTGCTAAAAGTATTACAGATATTGATTATGAAATGGAAGATATACATAATGAAGTCTTTGGTCATCACAAAATCTAAAATATAATAGTTAAAAATTTATCTTAAAACACTACATCTACGTAGTGTTTTTATTATGCTTAATACCAGTGGACAATCTGTCCAATGACAACCTAAAAATACCATGTTACTATCGTTTAAAGAAGCAAAAATTGTTTCTTAAATAAAAACCACGTCTAAATTGGTGCAACCATCTTTTTATACTTTTTAAACATGAATAACGCTCTTTATAAAAATGGCATGGAAAGAATTAATAATGATGCTCTTGCAACACTTACTATCCTAGTAGCGAGTTCAAGACCTGAAGATAAGGAAATTATGATGCAATTAATTAAAACGATTATTAAATAGAAAAGAACTATTCAATTGAATAGTTCTCACTATGTTAGTCTAAATCTTCTCCTTGAGAAGCAATGACTTTTTTATACCAATAGAAAGAATCTTTTTTACTTCTTGCCATCGTTCCAGTTCCATCATCATGTTTATCAACATAAATGAAACCATAACGTTTTCTCATTTCTCCAGTACCTGCAGAAACTAAATCGATACATCCCCAAGTTGTATAACCAATAAGGTCTACACCATTTTCAATAGCTTTTGCCATTTCTTCAATATGTGCACGATAGTATTCAATACGATAATTATCATGAATACTTCCATCTTCTTCTACAGTATCATAAGCACCTAAACCATTTTCTACAACCATTAATGGTTTTTCATAACGATCATAAATCATTTCTAAATAATATCTTAATCCTTTAGGATCAAGTGCCCATCCCCAATCAGAATATTCTAAATATGGGTTACGTACACCAAATGACATATTACCACTTACTGTATCATCATTTTTATGAGTAGTAACAGCTTGTGACATGTAATAAGAGAAAGTATACATATCTACTGTTCCTTTTTTAAGTTCTTCTAAATCTTGTTCAGTAATATCTAATTGAACATTATGTTCCTTCCATAAACGTTTTGTAAATGTTGGATATTTACCTTTACATTGAACATCTCCACAATAGAAGATACCTTTTTCCCATTTAGAACGATTGAATAAGATATCTTCTGGATCAGATGTTAATGGATAATAAGTAATACCACAAATCATACATCCAATTTTATTTTCAGGATCAATTTCATGTCCAATTTGTACTGCTCTTGCACTTGCGACAAATTGATAATGTAAATGTTGATAAGCTTCTTGATATGCTTCATCACTGGCATTATCTGGTAAGAAATTGATTGTATTATTGATTTCATTGAATGTTAACCAGTATTTAACAAGTCCTTTGTATTCATTAAAGATTGTTGTTACGTACTTTTCATAAAGGGCAATATATTTACGATCTAACCAATCTCCATATTTTTCTTCTAAAGCAAGTGGTGTATCAAAATGCCAAATAGAAACAAGTGGTTCAATACCTGCATTTCTAAGTTCTGTAAAAACATTACGATAAAAATCTAAACCAGCTTGATTTGGTTTTTCTTCTTCTCCTGTTGGATAAATTCTTGACCAAGAGATTGATAATCTAAACATCTTAAATCCCATTTCTTTAAGTAAAGCAATGTCTTCTTTATAATGATGATAGAAATCAATACCATCATGGTTTGGATAAAGTTCATCATCAAATACAGCAAAATGAGCTCCTTCTGGTAATTTAAATCCATGGTTAGGTAATTTTTGTTTATTCCCATCTTTATCAATAAAAGTAACCATACGTGGTGTATTTACTGTTCCACCTGTCGTTACATCTGTACGTGCCATTCCACGTCCATCCACGTTCCAAGCACCTTCACATTGGTTAGCAGCTACTGCACCACCCCAATAAAAATCTTCACTAAATTTCATTGATTTTCCTCCTTAAATTATTTTTATTATAAAATACTTTTATGACTTATGTATTAAATTTTCATTTTTTGATTTGTCTTTAAAACGATAAAAATAACAAATGAAGTATTTGTTATAAAAATAATAAACGATAAAAATATTTGTAGAAAAGTCCCTCCAATTAATGATTTATAACATCCCAATCAATCACAAAAAAACCGCCTATTAAATTTCCAATAAAACTGCTTAAACCAATAATCATTAAAAAGATACTTGTATATCCTTCAAAATATGAAAATTGATGAATGATATATGGTGTTAAATATGTATAAAATGCACCATATCCAATAAATGTCATAATAGATGAAATAAGCACAAGTAAAACCAATGGCGTCAACTTAAGGAATTATGCATTCTTTAAGTTGGCGCTATTTTTGTTATTATGAAAATAAATTTAAAATTATTTTATTAATATTTTTGTGCAATAAAAAAAGCGCATAAAATCCCTTTTAATATTACCTATTTTTTTAAATTTTTTGTGTTAAAATATATATGTATTCTTAACTACGGGAATGTGGTCATGAGAACGGATCCGATTTTTTTAAGTTTCGGATTATTTCTTCCGTCGAGTCTAAATCGATATGACGGTGCCGACATCATAACTCTTCCCCAACGTTGATAGTGTCTGTTTGGGCGAACAGGCACTTTTATTTTGTCTATGATCTTCATGATACTATCTATTTTCTTTTTGATTTTTTCTTTCAGATTATACATCATACAATTTAAAAAATTGATTTCATGAACTATGACATGCAATTGTGTTATGTTCACGACATATTTTTTTTCGGTTTGCCTCTTTTCCAATTCATGATTTATTTCTTTTCTTAAAACTCCAACAATATTATGAAACAGAACCTTTGCATATATATCATTTCGTGCAACATCTCCATTTGAGCTTATGTGCCTTTCTATTTCCTGAGTTGTTTTCATTGTCTTATATGAAACCTCAATATCCCATCTTTTTGAATATAGCTCAATGACTTCATCTGCTGAAAATTCTTCTTTACTTAGATTGGTAAAATAAATAAGGTTTTCACAATGAATATCATGGTTAATGTCTGTATATTTATAAACTCTTTTTATAACTCTTATTTTGAAAATTGGTTTTTCTTTTCTCAATTCTTTGGCTTCTAGTGAAAATCTGAATCTTTTAAGCCATTTATCATCGACTTCAACTTCAATCCATTCATCATCAGATTGCATGAGAGCAACCTGTTTTTTATAAAAATTAGATTTTCCTCTAATAACATAGTTATATTTAAGAAACTCCAAATGAGATATGATTTCAGCTGAACCATAATATCTATCTGCAAGATAAATGATTTTTTGATTTTTCAGGATCTTTTTTGTCCTATATAAATGTGCAAAAGCCAAAGGAGTCTCTGAATATGGAGCAGGCTTCAATGAAAAGTCAATAAACAAACCATTAGTAACATCATAAAGTCCACCTGCTTTGGACTGAACTTTTTTAACATCAAAAATATCATGCACATGCTGATTCATACAGAATTGGAAATCATTTATATTGTAAACATTATATGGGATTTCCATGTATGTTCCATCTTCTGCGATAAGCAAATGATCTCTATATTTTTTAGGAAGAGAAGATGCATAATAAATAGAAGCAAATTGATTGATAAGATATGTAAAAACATTAGGATTGAGCTTTTTTATAGCTTTATTGAGTGCTTGTTTACTTATTCTTTTTTCAAATTTATCTATTGAAGAGTAGAAATGAGTAAGTTCAGCATTCGTAGTAGTTTTATTTCGAAAAATAAAATAATAGATGACAGAATAGAAATTCATATTCCTATTACGAGTAAAATCCTTTTTTCGTTTACGACAAAGCATGTTGACGATGTCAGATTGTATAATAGAATTGAAATCACAAAAAAGTTGAGATAATTCAGAAGACTTAACTACATTATTCATCATCATAAACAAGACGAGGCTTCTTTTTAGCAAAAGCAGCCTTCAAATAAGGAACGGCATCCTTATCAACTTGCCCAAAATTGATAAGAACACGATGTCTGGGAACACCAGATTCGTCACGATAAGATTCAACGAGTGAACAAAAGTAGGTATCTTTTTTACCTTTATTATTTTTAACAGCTCTAACAAACATATTATCGCCTTCTTTCTTAACTACATTATATATTAGATATTTATATGATTAAATATAAATAGTCTACAAATACTTAACTACAAATATGTATTTAGAAATCTATATGAGTTAAAAAGGTAAAAAAAGAGCCAACTTCTTAAGTTGACTCCATTGAGCTCATTCGAGCTCTTTTTTAAATTTGACACTAATTTGTGTAATATAATTTTGTGGATTTGCTTCAGTAAGTTCATCAATTAAACTTTCATCATAAGCAATATCATCTAATACTAGATGATTTTTTTTAGCATAATCTAAAAAAAGATGATAGGATTGATAAGATGTTTCATAAGTTCCTTTATGATAAATAACTAAATAATTACCAGAAGGTATAATATCATAATTTTCATCTTCTAGTTGATTATCTAAAATTGTGTAATAATATTGATAAAATGTTTTTTTTCTTTTTGACTTTAACATTTTTTTCCATTCAACCATTCCACTAATAGCATGTCCTAAGGAATGGTTTTGTTTTTTCCTATATTTAATATGTTCTCCTAAAATTTTATACTGATTGATTTCTTTACTATTAAAAGGAATATAATCACTTTTAATAATTTTAATCTCATCTCGATATTCGATATATACCATATCTGTCAATATTTGATTAGCTTTGGTAATAAGTTGACATTTTGTTTCCATCATATTGATCATTTTATGATAGGTAGTAATA